>Ga0307512_10002219_pt1 | contig 25289 bp, 27 predicted proteins | sample 14_EM_MG_FD_200267 | JGI IMG/M metagenome (GOLD analysis project Ga0307512, IMG submission 200267) | Populus trichocarpa ectomycorrhiza microbial communities from riparian zone in the Pacific Northwest, United States - 14_EM | ecosystem: Host-associated > Plants > Roots > Unclassified | place... | reverse complement strand
TTATCTATCGGCCCGCCAAGTGTAGGGTCTCTAACCAGCTTGTGATCGGGTCACCTGCCTCAGTTACAGCTCCCTGCCCCCACCTTACTGCGCGCCGCATCCCATAAAATTGATACAGTGGCGGCGATGCGCGAAACGTACTCCGAGGAACCACCCATTTATTCTTTCCCAACATCAACCCGCGCTCAGTCATCCCCACCTGATCGCCCACCACAATGACGCGCACAATCACAAGCATATCAGAACTATTCTAGACCTCACATTAGATTCGTATTGCTGGCTTCAGGTCTCGGGACGATCGTCTAAATATTTTCATTCTTCTTACTGATCATTGCAGAGGGAAAGGGGCGGGCTAAAACATAGCATACATCGGACACAGTTATAATTTTAGTCGTGATGAACGGAACGGGCTCTGAGGTGACTGGGGAGAAGAATCTCGATCCAAATCAAGCAGGTCCTCTCGTGGTCACGCCAAAAGATCTATGAAACCGCGTTATCAGTTTAAGAACCGAGAATTCAACGTCTCTTATACAACGTACCATTCCACAGTACCTTGGTTTCCACCCATGCAAAGCACTGGCGGTGATGATCATGGCAGGGTACTCCACAGAGTGAACAAGTCTCGGACGGGGGGCATCCACTCGTTCAGAGAACGGGTGCATCATTTGGTCGGCAGGATATTGGCCAAGATATAGATCAATGGATCGTCCTGTTAAGGTGCGAAAGTGACGGTTGTCACCCCGCAAGTCTGATCTTGATAGGTCTGCTTTGTGCCTCCAACGCTAATGAAGGTTATTTAGGTCAATTCACCTTGATTGAATGAGGCGCACCCTTTAATTCCTCGGCTTCTTCGCGTTGCTCATAGTTCAACACCAGTCGTTTTAACTGCTGTTGCTCCACTCTGTCCTGAATTTGGGCTGTGCGTGTCTGAACAGCCAATGCGGACCCGGCAGGGACGGCGATTTGACGAGTCTAGGTTGTTTTAAGGTGAGTAACGATAGCGCTTGGTGTGAAAAAACAGGGGCCTACTTGTTGTTGTTTGCCTCTCCTCGTGACGAGCGTGAAGTTCATCACAGATTCCTCGGCAGAGGCAGGTGTGTCCCCATCTTCAAAATCATTGACTCGCTTTTTCTTCAGACCGGCTGGCAATGCCGCGGACTCCCAGAGTGCCTGGGCAGTCTTCCGATCCACCCTCCGTGATTCAACGGATGTGTCGGTCATCATCTTCGCCAACTCTTTCTCGAATTCGGCGTCAGCTTCCGCAGAGGGTCCCATATTTTCTTGGGAACCTTTGAGCAAGACGGTCTCAGGAGAAGGTGCCCTCTCGTCGATCTAGTGAAAATGTGTATTAGCTGCAGGAAGAGGTTTCTCAACCTTTGACCCACTACTGGAGAACCAGTCTCTTCCGCGTCTTCCTCTTCCTCTCTTCCTCTCCCCAAGCCCTCGTCTCCGCTGTCGTCTCCGCTATCGTCACCTGTAACAACTAGGTGCAGGTAATTAAGAACGAGCCCTACACAGGTAAATCAAGTCACGTACGACCAGCCATCTGAAATGCAACGGCAAACATTTCATCGACGGCAGTGACTGCCTCCTCGAAGGTCTTGAACATCGCCAATTTCGGACGGACAGCCTTAAAACCACATCAGAGAGGTCAGGGGTATCGGATAATGCAGAACCTCACCTCCAGCGAATCATACAACATAAACTCAACGTCCATAGGAAGAGGGTCCTTGCAGAGCACATACATCTACGGGAATTAGAGCCTTAGAAAACTCCCACGTTGGGTGGGTAGGGAAGTACCTGGAAGAAGTTCAGGTAGTTGTCTAACTTGCGCTTCTGGGATCCTCTATCGAAGCACATGCCGCAGGTGTCCAACAAGACGCAAACGAGCCTGATCCTAAAGAAATCGTGGGGCATGTCGATTGAACAGGGTTGTCCAGGGAGGGGACGGCCGTCGGCTGAAATCAAAAGCTAAGCCACCACGCGGAATATAATTAAGCGGATGCTTACGGTGAGCGAACGTGACCAACGACCATAGCATGTCGAAAACGATGCCAGATCCTAGAAGACGATAGTTGTACAATTCTCCGAGATACTTGACTGTCGCGACTCTTCGTTGGTTGGTGCCGTACACATTCTGCTCCAAGCCCCTCCTGATGTCTTCCAAGACTTGATCAACAACGGAGACGACAAATTCTGGATGATATCGGTTCAAGTCGTTCGTAAGCATCGCCATTAATCCGACATTGCCATAGTTGAGCTTCCAAGGCTTCGTGAACACCTTGTGCAGTGTCAATCGAACGCTTGCATCGTTCCAGTCGAGTTTCCGAATAAGTTTGAGAACCTTATCAATCGTGCGCTTGGAGAGGGCGTCATAGACGAGATGCCGGATGAAAAGTTCCATAGCCGTCCTCTGTTTCTCCTCACGAGGTGCACGTTCCGGGGGATTGCACTAACGCGAAAAGGTCAAGAGGTGTGCGCCAAATAGTACGTTAACCGTTGCTCACCTGATAATAAGCATTCTCCAAAAGAAGAGTCTGCCTTTGATCGAAATGCTGCATGACTTGTTTTCGCTTCATCAACTCCAACTGCAAAAGGCTCAGTAACCAGACAAACCGGAATGAATTTCGTCCTCACCATCTTCGCAAAGGGTTCACGGGTAGCATCGCTCCTAAGTAGGTATCGACCGCACCCTTCGAGCAACCATGCAACGTTTTCAACATTGGACCCTGTGAAGTTGTCCAAGCAAACCTTGAACATATATAGGATCAAATGTGGAGGAACGACCTCAAATTTAGTGAGGTTCGACAGGAACACAATATTCTGCGATCCCGGGGTGACCATCAGTTGATCGATGGAGGCACTCGGCATCCCACTCACCTTCATTCTGGATTCGGTCAATTCTTTGACGTTTTTCTTACGCTGCAAGTACTTGAACTCGTCGCTGAGCTGATAATTGGCGCTGTCGTCAACGAGAAACCGTGGGATGAGATTTGACCCACGTATTTAACCACATCCTCGCCGACGTCAGGCATGTATTTGTTCAACGTGGCGATGAACCTTGAATAGTAGGGCAAGACGTCGTTCCGATTTTTCGGTATTTGCGTAAAGAACTGGAGTTCCAGATGGAGTCAGAAACGGTCTAGAATTGAGATGGAAAGCGAAGAAACCTTGGTTAATCGCTTCCTCGCAGCCTTGGAGTTCAGGAAAGCGAAATCAACAGCAGCTTGGTCAATCAATGTGCGGTTCGTGGCGTCAGGGAGCCTGGTGAGCAATGCCGTCAGGATTTGAGATGGGCCCTGCGGGGCCATTTGAGAGCTCGTAGCCGTGTCTATCTTGGGTGACCCAGGAGTCGGCGTCGGGACACTAGGGAAAGTATTGAATACGAGCAAAATGATGTCATAGAATAGGACTTACTTTTCCTCCTCGTCTGAGATGTCACCATTTGTACCCGCCTCCTCTGTGACTCCATTTGTGACCTTGTTCTCCAAACCAGCCAGCTCCTCATCAAGTTTCTTCATATCCACTTTGAGGTCTTCTAGTTTCTTTTCCTCTTCCCCTGGGCTTGTCTTATCTTCCCCGTCCTCCAAGCCCAACATGCTCTTAGGGACGTAGTCACGAAGGTCTTGAATGTCCTCGAAGAACCTCCGCTCCTCCTCGTCTTCCCACTTCCCACCAGCAGTCGACATGGCAAGTTCACCATCCTCTCCGAGGTCTTTCCCCGCGTTGCTGCCAATCATGATCGACTCGGACTTTTGGGAGGCAGACGGGAGATTTGGCATAGGAAGGTACAAAAGTTCGGATAAACTGTGATTGACAAAAATATTATCGAACGATTCACTCCACCACCCCGCGTGACAGACTTACCTCTGGCAGTTGGACAGCAGCCTCTCGTAACCCTTGGTCATCTTCTCATAAGCTTGCTGACGGTCCTCAAAAATCTCTCCGGACCGAATATATGCTTCATGGTTTCGGCGATCCTGTTCTTGTAGTCGCTAGAAGTTTAATAATGAGTAATGCGCGTTAGGGTCACCCTGATCCCACGTACGTTATGTTCAATGACCAACTTCTTGGAGACGTTCTGGAAGTATCCCTCGCACATCCTCTTGAAACGATCCCTAATTTCCTTCTCGACGAATTCTTCCGTTCCTGGAATTGCATTTTCGGCATCTTTTGTCCCGTTTTCAGTCGGATCCCCGTTAGTAGCGGCCTTCGAAGACTGTGGTGGGGTGATTCCCAAGTATGGCCGAGAGTAAGACCTCAGAAAAGTAGTCAAGAGTGGCAGGGAGGAAAGCGAAGGATCGTTGGATAACTGAGTTTCCACCATGCTAGAGGTCAGTTTCCGCAGGAGCCAGCCTCAGGAGCCAGGAAAACGTACCAACTCCTTGAGTATCTTCATCATCCACTCTCCTCCGCTCCTGCCCGGGGCATCCCTGATGATCCCAACGAGGGCTAACTCCGAACACACACGAAGAATTGGACGCTGCCTAGCGACTCTCGCGGTGTCCTCCTTCTCGCGTTGCTCTGGGGGAAGGCTGGCAAGAGAAGCGCGAGACGGTACAGCCAGCGCCGTAGATAACGAATCCACGGCACTCGGTGTAAAAGACGTCGGGAACCGACGATGAATTGCACTAATTATCTACAAACCAGTAATCCGTATTCTCCGCGTAAGATGGACAGTAGGACAATAGGAAGGATTGTGAAGACGGACCTCGACGGCACTCCAAACGTCCTTCTCAGACTTGCACCTCGAAATTCCTTCCAAGACAGCACCACCCAGCTCGTCGACATGCTTCTCAAGCGAGAGGGTCTCAATGTCCTTGAGCAGTTGATCTCGGTTTTCCGTACCAACGCTCTGCCGAATTTTCTTGATGAACGCGGTGTGTCGCTTCAAAGATGAGTCTAGATGCTTGCTAGAGCCTGTTAATGAAAACAAAATCAGATCCGGTGCCTCGTATTGAGCCGGATGCGAAATGCGCGTAGGCCGGACGGGCAACAAACGACTGTACCATCTGGAGGCTTAGAGATGTTGAGAGCCTTAAGAGATATCCTTCTGGTATAGCGTGCGGCTTCTTCTTCGCTCTTTTGTGCCGTGGACATCTATTGTCTGAGACAACCAGAGGTCAGGGTGTATACCGACTTTGGCAGACTCTCACACTCTGGCTGTCGGAACCGAGGATCGTTAGCCCACCACGTGACCGGCTGGGATCCGCACCAGCCACACTTTGAACTCGAACAGACTCGACTCTCGATTCGACTCAAAGATACAGACACATGACCATAAGGGTTACAACCCCCAACGTACTAATCCATCCGATGGAAGTGATGTTACAACTACTAGTACAAAGATGTGACTGATGCAGACTGCGAGGGGTACCAGTCAGTTCCTGGCAGCGGAGATCGCCTGTTGGAGGCCTGGGACCTCCCCCAACTCTTCTACCTGAATCCCCTTCATGGTGCTCTCCGCCGCAGACAAGGGTGTAACGTCTTTCTTCTCACGGCGACCCCACAGTATTTCAACGCATGCAACCGGAGTGGGTATTTTTTCGTGCTTCTTGGGAGGATCGAAGACAAGCAGCCAGATGGCGTCGTATCCTCCGGCTAAGAAACGCGAGTGAGTGAAAATGCGATAAGACCAGGGTGCGTCGGGAAAATTCAGATACCTCCTGGAACACCCCCGGCGATCACACCTGTGACAGCGAGGCAATCATCCAATAATTGCGTTTGCTGAGGGGGTTCGATGGCGACCCCAGAAGCCTCTCCCATATCACGCATTTGCGCTCGAATTTTCTGTGCGAAAACCCCAGATCAATAGAACAAACCTTATACCATGAGACGAATATGCGAACCTCGGATACGGTTCGCAGTTTTACGAAACAATCGATAAGTGATTTTTGCTCCTCTGGCAACTCCGGATTGGCTTCCCACTGCGACGGGTTTGAATGTGTGAGAGATCTGCAACAATGCAAGGGGAGAAATTACAACCACGAACCTGGATTTGCTGCATCGAGGACAGATAATTGGCCACTTCCTCGTAGAGGGCGGCGTTTTTCTCCCACTCAACAGATAAGCCCGCCAAGATCCTTCCGAACTCATTGTTGTCCTTATCTAGTGAGGTCCACAAATCGTTGGCAACTTTGGGGTTTGCCTGTCTCCATTTCAAAACATTGCCGACCAGCGAAGGAGTGTCACTTCCAGCCGCCACGTCTGCGAGAAGCAGCCGGGTGTAAGGAGGCAGCCTCAATGGCAAAACCTTCTGTCTCCACGCAGAATTTGTTGGGGCCAAGGTCTGGGACAGTTCCTCCACCTTAGCAAACCGGGGAGCCTACATCAGCGCAATTCTGAGGCAACGTTTTGACGCGTGGGAATTACCTGACCGTCCAATAATGGTTGTATAACCTTAGGGTCGAATCTGGTATATACCTGACTCCCGAACACGGCGGCAGAAACATCGAACCCACTTCCAACCTTCCCTTGTGCTAAACAATGAACGAATTGGGCAAGGTTGTGAGCCAGTCGGCGGGAATTCTCGTCTCCATCCCCGATGATGGACTCGCGGGTGATGACACCAAAATGGACTAGTAGCGCAGCAGTGAGAGAAGCTATCAAGGCAGCAGAGGAACCGAGGCCAGTCTTGTTAACCTGCGAGATCGGGACATTAAGAGGGGCAAAGGGCGGGATCTTGTTCAGATTCTCGAGGGTGGGCGATAAACTACTTTTCTCAAGCTAATAAGAAAAGAAAAATGAAGTCTTCAATATCTTATCACCGTGGATCGGCAGATGCCATGGTCGTACCGTGATCCTCTGTGAATAGAAATCGTTGCCTCCAAGTACATAGATCTGGAGGCCGCTCTGTAGCAGAGCATCGATGACCCCTGGGCCTTTCAACTCGGCGGCAAGAACCAAGGTATTTTTTAACGCGAGATGGACGAAATTGTTCGTGTTGGTGGTCGACGGGCTGCAGTGGTTCAATTAGATGGTGAACCGGTGATATGTACCCTCTGACATACTCTGCCTCTATCATGCCATTGGGTTTAACAGAGTATTTCCAGATGGCGTTGGTGAACTGTGGTGAATTCACGGTGATGACGCGAGGGGTAGACGCGGGAGATACGACAGAATAAAATCTGGAGGAGGTCGATACCACAATACCGGAGTATTTGGGGTCAAGAATGAGGTATCCCCCGGCCAAGAGGACCTTTCCTGGAGCAGACACGACAGTGGTGGACATTGTGGGGTAGGAGGGTTAGGGAGAGGGGACTGGAGACTTGTCGGGGTTGAAATAGCCACCATAGATTAAAGTTGGATGGTCTCACTTTGTCCACAATTACAAAACACAAAAGCCCGCCTGAGAAAACGCGACCATGAACGGCGAACATCTCACATAACATCTATATTGTATCTATGAAGCAAACCATCTCTTTTGGGCGCCACAGGTCGCGTTGGTGCACCCTGGACACCGCAACCCCATTTGAATACTGGTAGGACCTATCTTGCCGGATCTATAGTCTCTCAAGTGCTGCGAAACTATATCTGCCAACGCCCGAATGAAAACAGGCGAATCATTAAGGGACTCGGCGCGGACAACATCCAGGCCAAGCTAGATGGTCCGTATCGGTACAATGTACACAGATCAGATCATACATTCACGACTCACCTCCTTGGCCTCTTTTCCGTACTCGAGGTCCAACTCGTACAGTGTCTCGATGTGGTCGCTCGTGAATGCAATTGGGACTAGCACGACCTTCTTCTTTCCCAGACGAGCTAACCCCTTGAGAGCATCGCTCGTCTGGGGACCCATCCAAGCTGCAGGTCCAACCTGTGATTGCCACACGAGCCGGTAAGGGTTCGAGTGACCGAGGTGTTCCATAACAGCAGCCACAGAAGCGGAGACCTCCAACACGTAGGGATCACCTCTGTTCACAACCGACATGGGCAGGGAATGGGCCGAGAACAATATTACGGCATCCGATCGATCCTCAGCTGAGAATTTATTCAAGGCCGACCTGACCCTTTGAGACACAGCCTGAGAAAGTGACAGAGGTCAATCAATTGGGTGAAAAGAGATAGAATGGTGATTCACACCTCGATGAAGCCGGGATGAGTGCCCCATCTATCTATGACGCTCCATTCAACATCCCCCGTTTCTCTTGCGTTACCCCTTCTGTACAGTTCATTCAAACTACTTCCAGTAGTGCTGCAGCTGTATTGAGGGTACTGAGTAAATGCGACCGCTCGTTTGACGCCGTCCTTCTTCAATTCCGTCGTCATTTCTTCCGTCAGTGGGCGCGTGTATCGAAAGGCGACGTAAATTTTATGGGGTGCTGTTTCCGGATGGAGCTCGTCTAGTAGGGACACCATTCCTTGACCTTGCTGCTGCGTATACCGTAAGATAGGCGAGCCTCCGCCGATATCACGGTATTGCTGCTCTATCTTAGGGGTCCTCCTCCGAGCAATCCAAGGCGCGAGAAGCGATTGGAATGGCAAGGGAATTAAGTCACTGTCCGAGAAGAGGTTTTTAAGGAAAGGTCCGGTGTCCTTGACCTAGGGGGGAGGTGAGTGCCGGCGAGACGTGTCATGTGAGGCGAATTACCGTGGCTGGACCCCCCATATTCAGCATGATGATGGCTGAATGGATGATTGAGAAGAATGAAGTGAATGCAAGATTCTGGGCTAGTTACCTGTTGGGCTTGAAGCTAATTAGTGGCATACGATTGGTTAACGTGGCCTGTTACCTTCTGGTCGAGCGTGCGGGGTTGAGGGTTGCGTAAGAACGTGCGAGGACACGACTAGAGCTGGCCATGACTAGTGACTTTCCAGGTGTGAAGTCTAGTGCAGGTTTACAGCCTGGGCTTTATAACCGCTGAGCGCTGAGGTGGTGTTCGGCGCGAGCGAAGCATCACGGGGGGAGAGATCGATCACGAGTTTTTCCCACGATTTCAGCAGAAGTAAAGTGTGGGTTATCACAGTTTAGGGCTACAGGACATCCAGGCATCTAAGGAAATCTATCTAAGCAAAGCTACCATCCGCGAAGATCTAGGCAGATGTATAAGGCATCTTCGAAACAACCTCCCGTATAATGTCTACCTCGTCCCCGTTCACCTCCCCTTTCCACGCGCTGTGCAACTCTTCCACCATGTCTATGACTTTCAGGATATCTTCCACGTCCTCTTCGATAATGGAGCTGAGATGCGCGGAAACGATACACATGACGTCCGTTTGGTGATGCGCCGGGCATGTTATCAACGTTCGTGCTGCGTCTTCCGTGGGGGGTGCAGTCGAGAGGAATCCAATCGCGGATCGGAGTTGCTCGGGTGTTAAACCCAAGTCAACTCTCCCAGCTCCATCTGGACACGGCACGGCGAGATGCAGAACGTCAATACTCGAACCGTCGGGTAATAAATGCGTGATGAGTCGACTCGTTCGGTCGTCGCTGTGGGAAACGGTTATCGCGTGTGTGTACCGTTTCCCATCCTCCATGACGACTAATCTGTTTTCTGCCTCGGTCCTGTACGCGACGTAAAGGCCTGGTACGACCATACTATGGCATCGATCCAGGGTGGGTTTCGATTCGACCCCTTTGAACGCTTCGTATGTGGATGGCGGAGGAGGAACATCGACGGGCTGCCGAATGATTGGCTTTCGCCGGGGAAGTTTGGCCAGTGGTCTGGTGGTCGGAAGCTGGTAAGCCATTTGTGGCTGCAAGTCAGCTCGATAGGACTCTAAGGCAATCGCGGCCATGATGCACGGATGTGGAGGAGGAAAATTTGGATGTCAGATGGAGTATTGGTTTGGAGACGGTGGGGGGTACTGGGAACGAGTTGTAAAGATTTTATAATATGGGGCGCGTTGCCCAGGGCAAGGTGGCCACACCTCGACCGTTCGTCTTACATGAGGCCTAATAGCACCGCGAACAATGACATAGTGTTTTCACACGATCACATCCTCATCCGCGCCCGTGAAAATGGCTCTGACGTCGAAGTACAAAGTCTGACAGACGAATCCCTCCTCACTTAATACCGAGATCCTCTCAGCTTAGACTACCAGACGATCAGAAAATTAAAACAAACCGATATCTATGTTCTGTAATGACAAAGAAACATTTGTGGGTGTAGAGAGCCTCGGGCGGACTCATGCTCGTGTGGATAAAGTTAAATGCGACCGCGCAGAATACGTTCAACTAGGGTTCAAAAGCGCAGTAAGACTTTGAGATATACTTTGGGTGAATCAAAGGATATCGATAGACCAACCTAGATTAGGCAAAGAGTAACACATCAGAAGCAGTGATAATCATGGGTGCGTCAGTTGAAATACGTTGTCATTTCGGCTAGAGCTCGGGTTTGGTAATATATGCAGTATGCGATATGGGTTCCGAGTCTTGACTCGAAAATCGTCTGTCGGCTGCCGAAGAGCACACGAATGAATTGGCTGCTCAGATCCAGAGACCAAAGAGTATCCTGGATTGGAGAGCCATCTGTACAAGCATAGAGAAAAATAGTCGGAGCACAGGAGAGACGAGCGCACAAGTATCGCGCCAAGAGAGTCAAGTGGTTCAACGAAGGTCCTCGTAGTCATCGCCAATCTCTAGGTAAGTGCGAAGGTCTTGGACAGTTACTTGACTGCTCGCTAGGACGTGACTCTTGAGGCAAGAATAATTGTCTGTGGTCGAGAGTTAGTAACATTCCAAGAACATGGTGGAAACGATCACCAGTCCAGCGAATTGCAGCCTCCTTTGCCAACACTACAGCCCGTTTCTTCTCTTGAATTTTGATGGGATCACAAGCACCATAATTCTGAAGTTCTTCCTCCATTTCCGCGAGGTCCTTTTTGAGACCAGATAGCTTTCCCAAAGCGGAGTCTCGTTCGGTCTAACGAGACTGAGTCCATCAATCGAAGCAAATCAAAAGACAAACGACAAACGGATTCAGATCTACCAGCCTTCTCGGCTGCGATTGCAGCTCTCAGCTCTGTGAGTTGTTCTTGTAAACCACGTTGCGTCTCCTGGGTCGCGTTGAACCTGTTTTGTACCTACCAGACCATGAGACGAATGATCGACACGGTGTCGGAACCGTAGATTGGGACGCCTCCGGATGGAAGGACACCTACCAAAGCACCTTGTTGCGAGGGGAAGCTCCAAAAGACTGGTCAACGCGGAATATACATGCTTCGCCGAGCCTCTACACAGCAGAGTACGTACAGTTGGAGGAGCCAATCTTATCGTATTGAATGAGTCCATCGTCTGCGAGTGACTGGACGACTTCCTTTATTGATTGGGACACTGCAAAGCAAATGGTGAGCCCAAGGTTATCCCTTGAATTGTTTTGCGGGTCTCCGGCACCTATGCCCTTCATTTTTGGACCCAACTTTTCGAGCTCTTTGAGCTTGAATGGGAAGCAATGAGATCGGTCTTTCGTCGTTATCAAGAGTCGAATGACCATCACCTGGAAAAAGCCTTTCTGTGAACAATGGGGGATGAGTACCAGTCCTCAGCTTTAGACAGAATTTGTGCGCATATATGCAGAGACTTACTGTCTCGTGGAGAATTTCAACGAGTTTTATGCGTTTTTCTTCTGCTGAAAGACCTCTTGGAGCCTGGATAGAGAGCGGTGGTCGTGTACGTCGTGGATAGGTCGTATTTGGCCGATGTGTGCCAAGTACTTACCATTTTCTTTGGGAGTATGAGTGCAACAGATCAGGTTCCCGTGACGTTTGTGCCCAAGGTCTCAGCGATCTGATGTCCACGTTGTTGTCCAGGACTTTGGTCGTCCCGCGGCTTGCACGACGCACCCACCTTCTCTCCCTCCACCTCTCCTACCTGTGCTTCTAATTTTTTGCGGATCTCTATTCCTGTTGTATCTGGCTCTCTGCTTTTATCGATTTGTCTCCAATCTCCTCTGTTGGTTTTAAATTCTCCCACTCTTGACGAACCTCGTCACTTCGTTGAATCTCCCCGGATCGAACACTATCATGTTGAGACCCCTCCGTCGACAATTTCCGACTGATCCTAGAACCAGGGTGTTCCTCCTTCTTTATCAATCTTTCATTCGTCCGATTTGACGCTGCATCTTCCCTCGATGTGCCCGGTTCAATTGATTCGTGTCATGAAACCAATGAGGCACGACATGTGCATTTCCCGGTCAGATCTTCGGCCGCATGTATCTTTTGCTCGTAGCGATGATCTACCTCCGCATTATGACCCAGACTTCCCCTGGGAGTGGTGTGGTTGAAGGGGCCGTAGGATTATCTGAGGCCGGCAACTCCCATCGATTTCTGGCACACCTGAAGGCACGACGAGCTACTGGTGGCAACCAGAATGGCACTACAATTGTTCCAGCGTCCGACACCCTCTGATGAGTACCCGGCGAAATTGCTTGCAACACTTGCCCGGAGTTCTTTGGAGCGACATACCCGGGACAAACGCACAACCGTGGCATGTTTTTCGTCATAACCAACGACACGCAACTTGAGACGGACCCCTTCATTAAAAGCATAACCTTTTTCAGCTTGGCCTTAGACCAGCGACTGCCATGCTACAGCTCAGCTTCCGGTGTTGACGCTGATCGAAGTAATAGTGTCAATAGACCGTCAAGTGGTAAGTGCAGATGTTTCTTTCCGTCGGGTTTTGGGGTTACTTAGAGAACTGACAGAGATGTTGAAATAGGGCGATCACTTCCTCAGTTACTCTGGCCTGACCATCCATAGACTAGTACAACTTGTCTCTTCCGTTGTCCAACCTTTAAATCGACCCACGGGCCGAATTTCTTTATATCTCCTGCACCTAAACTGACTGTGTTAGAACGGATCCCCGTTGCATCGCTGCATCATCTGTTGCTAGAGTTGTGTGATAAGAGGGAGTGGGCGACTGTCCCCAGGACTATACGGCGTTGTATACAAGTCTAACCGTTGTGTCGGGGCGTGGATATTGTCTCCAAACCGCGGATCTGGGGTGACGGCGCCTCGGCCGTTTCGTCCGAAACCCAGCCAACCTTCCAAACTGCGGGGTGCGGGAAGGGTGGCAACCCCGCCTACTTCAACCCCACCACATGCTGGTGTTACCCCGACATTCGATTCTCCAGCCTCGCTCGTATACACGATGTGGAAGTTCTCAGATATTGAGCAATAAATCTCGGCTAATGGCACCCTTCTACGACGGATATTCAAGTCCCTAGTCCTGGTGACAGTCACCCACTATTCTTCGTAGCTACACAAGACTGAAAATCCGTAACGCATTGCCGCCGCATACAGCTTCTCTTTCCTTATCTCCCCAGCCAGCGACGCCGTTTATGGCAGCTAAGTTTTCTGTCACACTCTTCCACTTCTCCGTGCCCTTGAGGGGAGGGAAGAATGGGTGGTCGGTTCCAAATAACATCCTGCTGCTTCCTAACGTCCGTAACTTGCCTTCGCTCTCTAACGAAGGGACCGCGGAAGCGGAAGCAGACGGATCGCTGTACGCTGCCGATCTACCGATCGCGCTACTGACAAACCCGAGCTCCTCTGAGCCGTAAGCGACCGCATCGAAGTAGAGCTGTCCCAGGTAATACCGAGCGTTGCGTTTCAACCGGGAGGCAACGATGGGATCGTGGTCTATGCACGATGCCAGGCGAGACGAGAGCGCTGGCAAAGCCCCGCCTGAATGAGCGAGCATGATCTTGAGCGAGGGGAACTTGTCAAGGACGCCCGCAAGGATCATTCGCGTTATAGCCTAATAACGCAAGTTTTTTCCGTCAGAGGTCTGGGTCAAAGGACCAAATAAAAGGAAGAGAACGAACGATCGTGGTCTCGAACGGGAACCCAAGAGCGAGCGGTAAAACGTGACCATTATCCTTCCCTCCCCACATCGAGCTGGGCACACCATAATGGGGATGCAAGAACACCACCAACCCGTTCTTCTCGATCTCTCCCCAAACCGGCTCGAGCTGCTCGTCGTCGAGGCCGCGACCTAATCCCTGGGTGCCCATAATGACGCCTTTCAAATGCGGAAGTGAAGATATTTGCGCAATTGTCTTGAGGACATCCAAAGGTGACGCCTCTGGGACTAACGGCAACAAACCCAGCCCGTACAACCTCTTGATCGGAGGACTACCGCCAGAAGAGGTAGAGTCCAATTCAGGGGAGGAAGAACAGAACTCTTCAAGGTCCTCGTTTAGTTCCTTGGCTAGGGTATTTGCTTCCGCCGCTGACAGGAAATCCAACCACGGATTCGCAGAACTGGATGAGGAGTACCACAAGCCGATGAGAAGAACAACATTGGGAGAGTCAGAAATACCGCTCTAACCGTGAATATATGCGGGGAAGTGAGAAGATGAAAAGAGCAGCACCTCACGACAGAGACATCGATTTCATGTTTGTCCATGAATGCCAGCTTTTCGGACCTATCCCAGTACTGTAGACGAAAAGAGAGAATCGATTCTACTCAGCACATCATCCCGAGACAAGAAGACGCTCCTGTTGGAGGAGGAATACCTGAGGACCGACTGGCCTTCCTCCGGAGGGTTCATTATCCAAGATCACCAACCTGTCTTCATCCGGTCCGCCAGGGACTTGTCTCGAGAATATTCTCGGAGCGACGGCCCGCGCACGCAAGAAAGAGGCATAACGTGGTAGATAGACATGAGTGTGGACGTCCACGAGCAGTTTCCTGGTAGACATGGGACAGCAAATACTCGGAGAAAAGTAGCTCGACGGAACAACCAAAGCGCGGCTACGATCGAGTTCTGCATCCGAGCGGTTGAGAGAATCCATCCGGAAAAGAGCGCATGTCAAAAATGCTGAATCTGTAGTGCAGAACTGGGTTACATACATAAACTAATATCCTTCATCTGGAGACCAAAACGGAGAAAAGGAGGGGAGGTTATAATGACTCTACGTCCGATGAGCAAAAATAATAGTAAGGGAAGAGAGAAAGAGAGGGGATGCAGAGTGTGCACTAAGGGACCAAGTAAGTAACGCATGTAGGTAGAGAGAGAAGACGGAGAGAGGGGTGTGTCGTAGCGCAAAACGTGACAGAAAGAGAGGGGTGACAGATAGAGCAAAAGATGCAGTGGGGAGAGAAAAAAAAATACAAAGAAACTATAAGAAAAGTTTCGTGAGTGGGTGTCTAATGACGAGCCGTGTCACCGCTGTTGTAAGACATCGTTGGAGGGATACCTGTAGGCCACGAATTCCGGATCCTGTTCAACCAACTGTTGAAGCGCCTTCCTCGAAGTGACCGACATCCTCGCAGCTCCTACACCAGATGACCTTCCATCGCTATACTGGTGCATCTCGGAACTTGGTATACTATACATCACGCTGTCGCCTTCTCCATCTTCGCCACAACTCATCTCGTCCCTTTTCTTCCCAAACATGCCTGCCAAACCGAACCGGCTCTTTCTTTTAGACGGGGTCTTGCTTCTCGCACCCGTCCCGTTCGTCTCGACACTACTCATCCGGCCTCTATGGGGCTGGATCTGGGATTGAGGGGGTTGGGACCTCTGGATATCCTCCCACCAACCCAAGGATTGTCTGGAGCTCCCGAACTCTCCGTAGGCGTCTCCCACAACAGCACCACCGTGGTACGTGTTGTACGCATTGAAGTTTCCACCGTTTCCGTTAGGATATCCGTACGAACTTGGGGCATTCTGTCGTGTACCTCGGGGATTATCGTAAGGGTTCGGTCCGAGAACTCTCGGTTTCTCCATCCCCCCGAAACTCTGCCTTCTACCATCACTCCTGAAGGCGATCTGAGGACTGAACAAGTTCGGGTCTCCGCTCATCCCGCTGAGGTTCTCGCTGACGGTGGCCATGGCGGGGACAACATTTCTGGGGCAGTCTAAGGTAGCGTACATTGTCTGAGGTCGGCCGGTGTTAGGTATATCAGAGACAGATGGGAAACCAACGCCGGGGCTCTCGTTCTGCGGCAAAGGTGGCAAATTCTTGTCCCTTCCCAGGACAATGGTGTGCGGTCTTTGGGGAAGAGGTGAGATAGACCTGGGAGAGGATAAGCCAGAGCTATAGGGTGGGATGAAGTTCCGTTCGCCCATCAATTGCTGCTGCTGTAGGTCGTTCTCTTGTTCGGAGGGGCCTGTCATTACCAAGACAGAAGCATCATTGATCGCGGGAGGCATCCTCAGGCTGACAGGACTTGGCAAAGCACTAGAGGGGGCGGTAGGGGGAGAAGTCGGTATACCGTTGTAACCTTGCTGGCTAGGTGGCCGGGGAAGGGATTTCCCCGATTGTTGACCGACAGTTCCGGGGAGACATGGTGTACTCGAATGCCTTCTGGAGCGATTCCCGCCTCCATCCCTATCAACGAGGTAGCTCAACGGCGGGGGAGGAGCCAGAGGGTAATCATCATCCGCGATTCCGTAAACCTGGTTACCACCGGTAACCTTGAGGTCCGCTGATTTGGAGTGACTGTGTTCCGACTTAGGCCTAGGAGAGGAACCTGTGACGATTGACCAGATCTTGGCAAGGCCTTTTTTCTTCTTTCGCTTTTCTTCCGGGGTTGGGGAGCTGACCTTCCTAGGATCCGAATTGCCATGCTGGGGCCACGAGATGAGATTTGCGCGGGGGTTTGGGGTGCTGGGAGGGCTGCCATTAGGTATAGAGGCACGATACTGGGGATGGAGCTGCTCATTCATGTCCTCTTGTTGAAGCGCAACACTGGGTTATTCGTGATGAGCACCAAAGATTGCCTCTGAAGGAAAAAAAAAAGCGCACTGCATATCCATCATGCTACCCGAGACCCCTGATTGTGCCAGACTGTCCCTGCTTCTCCAACCTCCTGGACTGAGAGTCCTGATGTTACCGAAGAACCTCGCTCTCCGGTTTGGTGACGTGGAGCCGGTGATACTATGGAGATCAGAGAACGAATTGTTGGAGTACGCTCTTGGGAGCGTTGGGCTTTTATCTCCCATGTGTGAGGACAATATACTTGTAGGTCTCAGAGACGATTGAGAGTATCTTGACGCCCGGAGTGTGTGTTCTCCAGGAGTTCCACCAGGACCGCTGGAAGGGAGTTGCGAAGGATGAAGTGACCCATAGACCGAACTGATGTCGTTCCCTGAACCTCTGGATGACTTCCTCACGCGACTCCGTTCCCTCCGTTCTTCTCTCTTTCGTCTTTCTCGCTCCTCCTTCTCCTCTTTTCTGACATTTACATGTTCGACGATCATCCCGTTCTCGAGCAATGTCACATCGCGTGAATGGGATCGGGCACGCTGGTGTGAACTCGGTAATGTAGCAGACCGCACCCGTCCCATCTCGTCAAGGGTGATCGCACCAGGGACAGCGTTAGGAGCGCCAAGCTCGTAGGCAGAGCGGCGTAGTTGCGAATAAGTGTCTCGCATTTTACTCTCCAGTTGCCTCGACTCTTGCATCGCTCGAGTGTGGGCGAGAGTCTCGGCCTCGAGAAGTAGCCTCTGAGCTCTGACGTATGTCTCTAAATTCATATGCCGCGAGGCCGGCTCCCGTGGATTCTGTGGAATGGATAACGATAATTAAATTACGACAACTAGTTGGGATAGGAAAGGCACTTACTATGCTGAGCCAAAGCTTGAGGTTGGTCTCAGTAAGGATATCACCGGTAGACCTAGGGCGATCTTCTGGGAGAGGGATGCCATCCGAGATAGCTTCCTCCTCAGAACGAATAAGGTCGTGATAGTAAACATCACTGTTTCTCTCCCAGGCACCAGGAGAAGTAACGTCCACATCGGCCATGTCTTGATCCCTCATGGCGCATTCTAAACAAACTTCCTCTCTGGGGATATGGGGTTTTGCATGAACGGGGTTCTGCGTTCCATTGGGAGGGACATTGACGTATTTCGGGGATTGGGTGACCGCGCGGGGGTTGGAAGAGAGCGGTATGGGAATCGAGGATGAGGTGGTGATAGGAGGATCGTCAGGTGGCTGCTGAGAGGGGTGACCTCCAAAATTTCCAGACGACTGAAAGCCTGGTGGCTGAGTCACCGACCTCATAGACCCTCGAGAAGGTGGTGGATCTTGACCATAAGATTTGGTGGACTGCCATGAACCGTAGAGCTGAGAAGGCTGGCGGAGCGGAGCGGGGGTCTCTGGGTTTGAAAAGCGCGAGACTGGATCAGCGGGCTCCGGTGTCTTGTCGTCTGAAGGTTGGTTAATGTGAGCGGGTGAAGGGTCTTGGAAGGACTGAGGCGGACTGGGTTGTTGGGTCGGCGGCTGTTGAGAAGATTGGATGGGGAGGTGGTGATCGGCGGGGGCCAGTTCAGGGATTTGTTGGTCGTAAATTGGTGGGGCGTAGGCTGATGAAGGGATGGGACCTTCAGAGTTGAACTTTTGGCTCCGTCGCTGTCTCGTTGAGGGACGTGACCCATCACCATTGGGATAAACGCCTACAGTGGTCTGTCGCGCGGGGTTGTAAATGTTCATGGTCGAGGAATTCATCGTGAAGGGTTGATCTTCCCGCGGAGGGTCTTGAGCAACAGTAGCCATATTCGCGCACGAAAAGCGTGAAGATGAGCTGATAGGGCCGGGGGTGGCGTGGGTGAGTGTGTTCCGTTAAGGATAGCAGGCCCGTGGGGGCGGTCACTCCAGTTCCGTTAAGCCGAAGGAACAAAGCTACGCAACACCGGCCGACCAGGGATCTCCCGGCGAGGAAGGGTCCAAAGCCGAACAGACAAAAATCCCGGGGAGGAAGATGGGAGCGAGAGCGAAGGGCGAAAGAGACCGGTCGTTCGTCCTATACGCGCAAACGTTGGCTTGAGGAAGTGTTACAACTGTCACCCACGTCACACACCCCTTCACAGCCGTATTGGTACCGTACTACGGAGTTTTTTTTTGTCCCTATAACCCATGGCCACTATTTCTGACGTTGGCCGTTTCGTGGATCCAAGATGGTCTAGATTTGCCTCCTAAACCATGACCCCAACCCATTCATCGGCTACCAAGCTTATCTCAAGTCGCCACAGCTGAGGGCGGTTTGTAACGGAACTCCGTTCGCATAGACCACTGAAGGCGAATCCTTCTTCGCGATGAAGCGGATGGCAACCGGAATCAACGTTCAGCCTGATGAGCACCGTCAAAACTTGTGTCGATCAAGGCGCCCGTATCTCACCAGCGCGCCGTCGGAAACTCTCACCAATCCATCCTAGACCATAGACGGTTTTCCAAAACGCACTGGTTTCTCTCCTTTCTCTAAATCAAGGCTTTCTCTCCCAGACTTGTACATCTGAGGGGCAGGCAGTGTGTTCCGATTCCACGCGATCAAAACATAGTACCCTCGACTGATTGGACAAACAAACAGATCACTTCTTCGGATCTTTCATATGCGGTCTCGTCTCTCGAGACCATCGTGGCCTATCCCAGCCCATTCGTGATCCGTTTCTCAAATCCGTCGATGAAAATTCCAGCGTTGACTCGTCCGATCAAGCATGTCTTGCATTGTTAGTCGTGTTTCACCCCATGACAACGATGCCGAGATACACACGACCACACTCGGGGCAAAAGAATCACATATGTCGACGTATTATCTACTGGGGAGCTGGCCTAGCTGATGTGGATGTGGGAGTCTTGAGGTTATTTTGATATCTGTACAAACGCGGGGTAGAATATGGTCATGAACAAGATATGCAATGGAGAATCGTAACCCACTGAGCAATACGCGCTAATTGCCCGAGACCCGTGGCCCCGACGAAGAAGTTGACCTACCACGTAAGTAGACAAGTCAGTCACCAAAACCGCTTCAAGCAAACAGCCAAATGGACGTACTGCGGCCAAACTGTAATTCACTGGGGTAATAACGAGCGAATATCGAACCCAAATGAAACCTGTAGCTGCCAAAGCTGTTCCGAGAAACGAGGCCGAAACGCTCAGCATGACCATGCCTCGTACGATACCGGATGAACGCACCCAGGTTCTGAGACATACTCAGTTTATCCGCCGGCCGGTTCAAGTCCTTAACTCCAGCGATGACGAGACACCACTTCATCAACGGGGCCCAGAAGAAGACGGTTTTTGGTCCTGTTCCATGCACACGAGTGAGAAAAAACAATTGCGACTCCTTCAGCTCCGGCGTTTCGTTCAAAAACACAGGACGTGCTGACCAGCAGGGTGGTTCATGAACTGCTGGAATTTTGATGCTCCCGCTGAAGTTGCTGCTCCGGACATGGCTGCGGTGTAAGTCTTGTAAAAAGCGAGTGCGGAAACAAAACCAAGTCACAAACGCGGGAAGAGAAGGAGAGCGAGCGGTGTCACTTCGATTAAGTAAGCCGACCCACCCATCTCCGTACCCCCATCAGCTAACGCAGGTTTCTCATAAATGGGGGACCAGGACCACTTGTGTGAGATCTGATTGTGAGCACGTATGCAGCAATGCTTCGAATAGAGGTGAAACGAAAATGCTGTAAATGCGAATAACGTGATAGCAAACTACAAAACCACCTCAATGCGAAACGGAGCGAAACGAAAGACCGAAAGAATTGGGGAAAGTCACAGCGATGAACCACAAGTTCTACAACCGGTATATGTCGTGATCTAATCGACCGGTATCAAGTTACCCCAATATCTTGAGGGATTCTCGAACGACGACGCCGAGTAAAACCGGTCCGATGTGGCGGTCATGAACGCGATAGTTGCCCCTATACACTTTCGCATTTCGTCGATGCTCTTCTCAGGGTGAGGGATGTACCCTTCGAATGACATCATGGCCACTTCCCGGCGAAGAAGTGTTGCGGCGTGGACCCAAGAGGACTGTCAAGAAGCCGAGAACATCAATCCACAACACATGGCGATGAGTACCTGTGATGCTTACCCCAGCATAAGATGGCAGGTGACGCATGTCATCGTCGTTCATGAGTTCCTTAGATATGTCGGACATATGGTACATTGTCCGCTCGTATTGGAGCATTGCGACCTTCGGTAGTTTCCACAGAGGGTGATGCAATAAAATGTGGTAAAGTTCCGCGAGGTTGGATAAACAAACCACTGAGCACGTCCGCAAAGAGACACAGCTGTCGTGGTCGTTTGCAGCGGCAAACTTTGCGATCAACTTGGCTACTGATTGTACGCGCTCCCCGAGTTCGGTACAAATCTCTGAGCATTGCGTCAACCAGGCTAGTGTTGGTGTTCCTACACGGACAATAGATGAGTGGAGGGACATAGGCATGAGACTGTACACTAACGTTCGGATGCATACTGCGCGATCAACTTTCGCGACTTGCGGACGAGTAACATGGTGCGTACCCTGACCATGAGGGGGCATACTTCGAAGAGGACAGGGCACGCAGTCTGGGTAAAAGGTGAGTGCGCCACCCCCACGAACGAGTTATGCCACTGACTGGTAGGTAATCTTGAAACAGATGAATAAGTCCGGAGAGGGTGCCACCCTGTGGGCCATAGAGAACATCTTCAAATTTCTCCAGCATCAGTTGCTGAGACCCGCGCGTCAGTGAGCAGCGGGCAACAATTCAACGAAACACTTACAGGGATTTTGTTGGGGACACTATCAGGCATCGGGTATACTCCAGAGTCGACGAGGAATATTGACATGTACGTTCTGAACCAGAGGATATGAGCGAGTAGCCCCAACCTCTCGTGCAGATCTTCCGAATAGTCGACCGATACTGTGACCGGTACGCTACTCAGACCGGGTAGCTGGGAGAGAAATAAATCACGGTTGCCCTCGATCGCATTAGCTGCCTTTTTCATGAATTTAACCGCTTTCTGTGAATTCCCTGTTGTCACACACGCCATGGCAACCAACCAGTGAGCGTGAGCATAAGATACAGGGTCAGCCTCTTCCTTCATAGATGACAACGTCCGTAGAACGGAAAACAAGTAGGTAGTCTCTAGCTGCATCATATTGTTATCCGAACTGTGCCGTCGATGGAAGTGACATCCGACCAAATGGGCGAACTCGATAAAGAAGGGGTGAATAAACGAGCCCGAGGTGTCTCCCAGGATGATGGCTTGCTGTTGTGCGAAGGACAGGTATATGCCTTGCGTGAGACGGTAGGAAAGGAAAACCAGGCGGCTGTCGCATATACTATCAAGATAAGCGGTCTCAAACATAGTCGCGGCACTCACAATCGAAGGTTCATGTCTTCGGGAGAGATCTCGGACAGTGAGCCGCCCGAAGGGTTAAGTAGATCCAATATAGCCCAGGAGACTGGGGTCCAGTTGAATGGATCGAAACCATGATCCACCGTGAGTTGTGATGGCCTAGTGATGGCGGGGAGGATATTGAAAGATGTCGCACTGCGGGCAAGAGGTAGTTCTGTCATTGGTTCCGGCTTGACCGTCTCAGTATCTCGGTATGTGCATTCGACAACACTCCGACTTTCTAGACATTTTCGACAGCTGGGGATTCCACCATCACACTTCTGGAACAGCTATAAGCACGCAGAAACACGAGACCCGCAATCCAACGGTGAGTACCTTCTTTTTCCGCCTATGCGCGAAAACGACCTCAACGATAAGGAAGATCGACGGGACGATAAACGGAGGACCCACCTGCATTGCATGCATGCCCGGCCTCTCGGTAATGTCCCGGTGTTTCTCTCCTCCGTGAACTTCACCTTAAGAGAAGACTTCCCAGTTGGCCCATCACAGATCTGCCGTTTCCAAATATGAGCAGACTGGAGTTGACCAAGTCATGACCAGAAAAACTGGACGTACAACCAGACCGCGGACACTGCTTTGAGCGGTATACTTATTAACGAGGGTAACGGGAAACCAGGTTGCATGACCAATCGCTCACCGAGCAGTTCTGACAGCGCTCATCTCTTCTCGAGCATATACCCCCAAGTAATCGCGACGAGATAGACAGCGAGTAGCAAGAAACTGGGGGTTGCGGCTGCAGTGGAAGGGGGTGTTTGTGAGAATCCGGTATGAAGTTACGCGCTGACCATTTGCTTAGTCACGTGAACAACTGGTGCGCCTGTTGCTGGTCTGACTGAGCGCTGAGCGCATCATCGGCGCAGCTGCCTGTGATGCACACACTCTTGGATCGAGAACACGCTTCTTATCGGACTACACTCGAGAGCCCTTTTGCAACAATTTAAACGTACTGCCATCGCAAAGAACTCTCACACCTTCCACACTGATTATACTATGGACCGCCAAGAAGACCCCACGGTCATGTATCTTCAGGAATTTAGACGATCGACCTTGTTGTCAATCTGTAGCATGGAACAAAGGGCAGCCGTCTGGGGGTTCGGGAAATAATAGGCTGTCAAAATGTCAGCATATGCTCCAGTTTCGAGAACATAATAACCCCACGTTGCTGTCCTTTAGCCTTTTGTGTCTCTGGCGTAGGCCCAGTGGCAGTTATGACAAAGGTTTGAACATCATTGACGTCCTGACGACCGCCTTCCGGAAGATTCTGTTTGATCCAGTCCAGATCACGAGAAACCGCCTCAATCGCGGCTGGATGGTCGGGATATGACCCGTGCTGACTTTGTGTCAGTGTCATATATGGGTCGAAGGCCCGAACTACTGCCAGCCACTCCGGATCAAACGTGAGTCTCGGAGGCGAGCTGGTCTCGGGGGCGTTGATGTCTATAACCTGATGTCCCCGTTAATACCGAAATTTAAGCTGGCCGAAAACCGGCATTCAATGTTCACCTCCAAGAACTGCCGCCTCGAGTTCGGTATGCACTTGTCGAGTGCCAAGAAATTCGTCTTCTCCCGTGGGGGTAGAGCCACGGGAGCAGGCATAACGTCCTGTTCCTCGTCGTCCAGCGTGATCTCATCGGGATTGAGGTTAGCAGCTGAAGGATCAGGATCTGTGGGTGGCACCACGGATGGCGTCGGCTCATCGTCATCATCTCCAATGACGATTTCGTCTGGGTTTTTCTCGGCTGGGTTCGATGGAGGGTCGGGTCGAGCAACTCCAGCATGAAAATACGTTGCCTCGAATCTTACGTGAAGATGAGCACTGAACCACCAATCCGGTTTTAGCGTCTTCAGAAGTTCGACTAGAGGAGGTGATCCAAGTGCGCCGTTCCTGACATCATCCTTGAAGAATGGCTTCCGTCGCAGTAGATCCCTCAGATTGCCATGGTGTTCGATAGACGCTGGCCAATCGTGTGAGAGGAAGATATGTGGCTTCGAAAGCTATTCTCCGCATGATCAATCGCCGGTATGCCGCGACTAGATGTGGAAGACGCACCAGTGCGAGACGGCGGAAGTTGTACTCGCGGATGTGATAAATACTTCGCATGCTACCATGGGAATATGGCATCTTCTCGTAAAAACCTGAGTGCGGGCTCAACCATGCGCTCGCGTTGAGATGACCGGTTGTTACCTTGGCGGTAGTGATTCCGATTGAATATGCCTGACATGCCCGCGATGCGAATACCGTTCACCTGGACACAACCGGCGTTGCCCACGAAAAATATATTGGGGGCGAGCCAACCCCCGTGGAACCTACCCGAGAATAAACGCAGGGACATCACGAGAGAAAGGCAGATAACGTACAGTTCCCACATATAATTGGAAGCTTCGTGGTTGCCCCCTATAACCAGTGTTAGCACCGGTGCGGCCTTGGCCCCGGTGTAATACCTGCAGCGGAGATGCGCCGTTGTGAAGCGCAATCATCGGACGACTTATCATGAACGTACCTACTCGTTGAATCCACCGAGTTGGCGGAATTTATCAGGGACGGACATACACTCTAGGTCTTGGTGATTGCGTATTGCCTGAAAGTCCCCGCATATCAAGAGCAGATCGATTCTGTAGTTGTGTCGCTTCTCGAGACCAGCGACATGCTCGTAAATCGCGTCCAGTTCGCCGTGGCAACATCCTTCAACCGCAATCTGCTCATCGTGAGGTGTGGTGGAAATCTAGCTGATTTGGAACTCGCCTTCATTCTCAAAATCGCGGAGATCGAAGTAGGTGCTGGGGGAAGTACCACGCGACCGATCACACCGTGGAGTTTGACAAGGCCGTCTAGCAACGGGTATCTGGACAGGTATATATATGTACCAACTACGATTATGGGTAATCTTCAATACAGAATAGTTACACGAGTTCTCAGGCAGAAAACTGTCTCGCAAATCTTGAAACCGGAGGTCAGACGAACGAACAGGACGGTGATGGACACGATAGCGACCGGCACATAAAATGAATGAATAGACAAAGGGATTACACGTACGGGCACCACAAGAAGGGTCAGCGAATAAAACGAGGGTTGATAAGCTAATATAAGGGGGAAGAAGAGAGGTAGGATTTGTCGGCTGTAGGCACAAAATCCAGGTTAGGGTTCTAATCCCAAAAAGAGAGATAGAGAGAGAGGGGGGGGGGGCGAGAAGATGGATTAAAGGGGAGGCTTT
>Ga0307512_10002218_pt1 | contig 25299 bp, 31 predicted proteins | sample 14_EM_MG_FD_200267 | JGI IMG/M metagenome (GOLD analysis project Ga0307512, IMG submission 200267) | Populus trichocarpa ectomycorrhiza microbial communities from riparian zone in the Pacific Northwest, United States - 14_EM | ecosystem: Host-associated > Plants > Roots > Unclassified | place... | reverse complement strand
TGGTTCTTGATATTAGGCTCGCTTATCGAAAGTTTCGTCGAAGTTGCAAGCGCACCTTGCCGAACCTCGATGCCGCGTCGTTCTCAGAGTAGAGGTAGACCTTCGTCTTGCCTATTCGTGACGCAAAGGATTCGTCGGGTGGGAAGGATCCAACCTCGGCAGGAGAATCATCGTAAGGGAGCACGAATGATTCGGAGCTGGCGAGCGGGGATTCGTAGGTGGATTCAGCTACGATGTCCATGGATTTTGAGGGAATAAGGAGAAGGAGCAAGGGTGGAAGTTAAGCGAGAGTGGGTGTGCGATCGAAAACGGAAGACGCGACTTTGAGCTTCAAGCTTCACTTGTGAATTCCCCTCATGTCCGATAACGAGGCTGCTCCCGTTGTCAACAAAAACAAACGACACAGGAAGGAAAAACGTACGCCTGTTAGAGTTCTTGGAGAAGATGCAGGTAACTGAAGAAATTTACAATAGCATGGGACACCGATGACATTGACCAGTGAGTACCTTCCCGATCACTTGCACCGTCTTGAGGAAATTAATTATTTCGACCGTCTTTCTAGCGTAAGGGTTTTCTGTTTGCGCCACAGAACCATCCGTTGAAGCGCTAGTTTCAGTGGAAGATTGAACCTTTCAAACTGGAGGATAACAAGCGAGGAGCGTTCCTCGAGGAATCTTCGTTTGCTACCCTCTTCCCCAAGTACCGTGAAAAATATTTGCGAGAAGTATGGAGTGCTGTGACCAAAGCTCTGGAACCACACGTACGCCCGTCAAACTCCCCTTCTCCCGCCAAACAGACTAATGCGCCAAACGAATAGGGACTTGCATGTACCCTTGATTTGATCCACGGTTCCATGTCAGTGCGGACTACCCGCAAAACATACGATCCATACGTCATCCTCAAAGCCCGCGACTTGATAAAATTGCTCGCTCGAGGCGTTCAAGTCACTCAGGCGGTCAAAATCCTGGACGATGCCGTTGCGTGTGACATCATCAAGATTGGGAACATAGTTTCAAATAAGGAACGGTTTGTGAAGAGGCGACAGAGGATCATTGGACCGGACGGAAGTACGCTAAAGGTACGTGTGTTCCTCTGAGAATGGCTGGTAGGTGAGCATACTGAATATTTCTAGGCTATCGAGTTGTTAACGCAGTGTTACGTTCTTGTGCAAGGGACAACCGTAAGTGCCATGGGTCCTTACAGAGGTTTGAAGGAGGTTAGGAGGATTGTCCTCGACTGCATGAAGAACATTCATCCAATTTATCGGATAAAGGTGCACCTTCCAGGAGTCCTCTTCTGAACGGTCGCTGAAGATAGTCTTACAGGAACTGATGATAAAGCGGGAGCTTGCGAAAGATCCGAAGCTTGCCAATGAATCCTGGGACAGATTCTTACCCAAGTTCCGTCAGCGGCACCTCAAGACCTCCGAGAAGACTGCCCGGAAGAATGAGAAACTTGTGGAGAAGAACGAAGCTCGGAAGGCAGCAGGGTTAGACCCCATCAACACATCAAAGAAGGAGAAGAAAGTCTATACCCCGTTCCCACCCCCTCAACAGCCACGGAAGGTAAGAGGAACTCTTGGCTTTTTTCTTCAGATGGAGCTGAGGTGGCTTTCTCGCAGATCGATTTGACATTGGAATCCGGAGAATATTTCCTCAAGCCTCATCAGAAGGAGGCAAAGGAGGCCAAGCGTCGAAAAGAAAAGGTGGGCAGTTTAAACGCATCGTTTCGTTGACTACTGTTCTGATGGCTCCGGATACAGCAAGAAGAGGTTACATACAAGCGGCGGGCAGAACGAGCCGAAGCGTTTGTACCTCCAGAGGAAGATTTGGCTCCTACAGTGGAAGAAAAGAAAAAACGGAAGCGGAAAGAGAAGGCAGACGACGAAGTGGACGGAGAAAAACCGCACAAGAGCAAGAAGAAAAAGAAGGAGGCGGTGGAGGAGGACTCTTGATCTCTGTTTCTCTAATGCTTTCGTATTACCCTCGCAGTTTATTCTAGATTCCCAGGGGTGGAAGTGCTGTTGAAGCTATTGGCTTTAGATCCTAACAAGACCAAACAAACGGGCCTCGGCTCGGTCGGTCCCGTCCGGGATCTCCACCCTGAATCCGGGACCATTTCAGACAATCGATTGGACAAGGTTACAGATGACCTCAGTCGCATTTACATCCGGTTCCCTTCTCAAATAAAACGTGTTAACTTTTGTCTTTGAAAGAAAGTTTTTACCGTTATCGATTACATCAGTCACTTCAAAAACGCTTTTGCCCCCGAAGGTTCTCGAAGATTCCCTCTGTCCAATTTCGGCAAGGATATAAGCAACACGGGTTTCATTCCTCAGAATCGCTTCCCAGTCCGAAAACCATGTCGAACGTGCGCCCTCGTCATCCCCTTAAAACTCGTCGAGGCGGGATAACTGATAAGATTACACAGGTCAACGAACTCAAAGACCAGGGAAACAAGGCCTTCCAGGCCAAGGATTACGATACCGCCATCAACCTATTCACCGAGGCCATCGGACTCGACCCCCAGAACCACGTTCTATTCTCGAACAGAAGTGCTGCAAAGGCCGGTAAAAGGCAATGGGCGGCAGCTTTGGAGGATGCCGAGGCGGTGTGTACCTTCTTGACCTCGCTTCGATCGAGAGGGGTCGAGGCTGACCTTCGTGGTGCGGTATAGTGCATCAAAATCAACCCATCGTGGTCGAAAGGTTATGCTCGCAAGGGTGCTGCCCTCCACGGTTCAAGACAATTCGATGAGGCTATCGCTGCGTACGAGGAGGGTCTCAAACTGGAGGACAGTCCTGCTCTGAAGAAAGGGCTGAAAGAGGTCCAAGACGCAAAAGGTCTGGGATGAGAACCGGGCTTAAAACCTGTCATCTAGCCTCTTCTGACACTGACACTCTTCCCTTGTGCGCAGCACACGATTCTGCCGGTGGCGAGGGCCTTGGCCTCGCAAAGCTATTCGCCGATCCTAACCTTATCGGAAAACTCGCCTCCAATCCACGAACCACAAAACACCTGGCCGATCCTGGATTCATGCAGAAGCTCGAACTCATCCGAGCCAACCCGGCCCTGGCTGACAGTATGTTAGCTGGAGATCCCAGGATGATTGACGTCCTTGGAGCATTGATGGGGATCGACATGCAGGGATTCAGCCGTCCAGAGGGCTCGGAGGACCTCCCTCCTGGTGTTGTACCAGGGTCAGTCCCAAAACCTGCTTCTCCCCCGCCCCAAAAATCCCCGACTCCTCAGGCTTCGTCCTCGAAATCTCCTCCAGAGCCTGCGAAGGTCGAGGAGGACGTCGAGATGGAGGAAGACGAAGATGAGGAGGTCAAGGCGAGGAAGGAGGGTGAGGCTGAGAAGAAGCTCGGTGCTGAAGCCTACAAGAAGCGTGACTTCGAGGCAGCAGCCACTCACTTCTCTAAGGCTTGGGATGTTTGGCCAAAGGATATCACTTTCTTGACTAACTTGGGAGGTATGGGGATTTCTTCAGTCGCGCTCCGGGCTGTTCTAACCATGGATTTCTGTAGCCGTGTATTTTGAACAAGGCGAGTACGACAAGTGTATCGAGACTTGCGAAAAGGCAGTTGAAGAAGGCCGTGAGGTGAGCCATGTTCTCGCAAGGCGTGTTTAATGCGAACTAACCGTTTTGTATTCATAGATCCGGGCGGACTACAAACTTATCGCCAAGGCCTACGGGCGTATTGGGACTGCCTACACCAAGACTGGGGACCTGGCTTCTGCCATCAAATCCTTCAACAAGTCTCTCACAGAACACCGAACTCCGGACATCCTCAACAAACTCCGTGAGACTGAACGTACCAAGGCCGATGCCGAGAAGCTGGCATACATCGATTCGGAGAAGTCTTCTCAGGCCAGGGAGGAAGGAAACGCTTTGTTCAAGAAGGGCGATTTTGCTGGTGCCGTTAAGGCTTACACGGAAAGTATCAAGAGGGATCCGAACGATCCTAGGGGATACAATAACCGAGCAAATGCGTACACCAAGTTGGTAGCTCTGCCAGAGGCGTTGAAGGACGCCGAGGCTGCTATCAAGGTGGATCCCAAGTTCAGTGAGTGAATCCCCCAGACTCCAAAATTCGACGTTGGGTCAACTGACGATTGGTGTCCATGTCCGACAGTCAAGGCATACATCCGGAAGGCACATGTCCTGTACACAATGCGGGACTACGTCAAGGCCATCGAAGCCCTGCAAGAGGCCGATGAGCACGACGATGCCAATGCGCATACGAAGGAGATCCAGGACCAGATCTTGAAATGCCAGGAGGCTCAGTTTGCTCAACGAGAGGGTGAATCGGATGAGGATGTCATGCAACGAGCTATGCGGGATCCAGAAGTTGCTGTTCGTATTTCTCCCCACACCCCCTTTCCTTTCAGTTCCGTTAACCAGTCTTCTGTGCAGCAAATTATGGGCGACCCTGTGATGCAGTCGATCCTGCAACAAGCTCAGACTAATCCTGCCGCGCTCCAGGACCACATGAAGAACCCCATCGTCCGAAATAAAATCAATAAGTTGATCAGCGCGGGGATTATCAGGACGAGATAAACCGGTGGACCCTGGAGGAAGGGGGGTGGTTCTGACCGGAGGAATTATTGGCTTGTCATATTCTCGTGTCTTTGTATCGCTTCCTGTACTTTTTTGCTCCTTATTCATTGTTCGATTTTCGATGCTTGTCATAGGTTTTATCAATGTCAATCCAATGTGCATATTTCTTTCGGGAGAGATGAACTTGAACGACATCCCGGACCCGACTGGCGAGGCTGCGCGCCTGGAGGAATGGGCTTCGCACGAAGGCTTCCACTCTCCATCCGTGGCTACAGTACGCCTGGAAGCTCGAACATGACCGCAGGGGAGAGCTGACCCCATGTTCTTCCGTGTCCTTGTTGTAAAGGGTTCCGTGGTTGTCGGGGAAGGCTCTCTCCATCTCCGAGACGAAGGAACCGGATCTCTGAAGTAAGTCGGCCGGATGAGCAAGAATTGCCGGAGACCCTTATCTACGATTCCTCATGGAGCTCAAGCTTCAGTCCGATAAATCCGTACCATACAGCGAATTTCAGCACGGACACAGAATCATTGAGCGTCCAAGATGAAGAGCAGAGTCGGGTTGTAGCATGTTTCCTACAAACCGAGGGGTTTGACGTAGGGGAGCCCAAAATTGCGCCAAAATTGGCCTCTATCGTCTCTCCCTAATTACCGGCCTTCATCAAGCTCGAAGAAAGGCTGACCACGTCAAAACGCTCAAGTTTGCGGTGGGAGTGAGGAGATTCTTGTCATTGTTGATAGAACCAGCGAACGCGGGGCGGTAACTTGCGCACGATACACAGGGAGGCATTGATTGGAGGGATGCGAGCAATGCGGTCAGCAGAGCTTGGTGCCAAGGTGTTGGTACAATCTGCGCTCGGGTTCATACTGTGGTTGCTCGACGGGTTTCAAAGAACGTATGAAGATTGATTCCGTGTGATTAGTTTGTTATGTTCGTCCCAAACGGCGAGATAATCGAAGCTGCTGGCTCCAAGAGCAAGTGGTGGTGCTTGATTAAAGCTCGTGTGAGTCCTTGGCGCTCCTCTTGATCAAGCTTCAGTACAGTTGTTCCATCTGGACCGGGTCAATGATTTGCAAATTTCCCTGCGTATCGCGAACAGTGTGAATGGATTGATGTACATGTATTGAAGGTCTTCTCCGTGCGTTAATCTATATAGCGCTCTTGTATGGAATCAATTTGGATACGGAACCGCGAGTGTTGTTCAGTTCGCCCTTAACGACGGCAGAGAACGCTTTGAACTTGGGACCTGAAGCCTCGCCTAAAGTGAGTAAGGCGTCAACAAGCGATGGATGACAATAAAGGGGCGAAGTGGCAGTTACCCATCAGCTGGAATGAACAAGCTTCGCTGGTGGTGATACGAGCGCCGGCCTGACGCATCTCCGCGAGAGCAATAGGCACTTCCTCTCTGTTTCCACTCGAAACACCATCTGCCAGTACGTGAACGTCATAACCTCTGTCTAGGAGGTCCAAGACGGTTTGCATCACGCAAACGTGGGACTGAGGACGATCGCCAATCAATCGTGGACGCCTTAGAAACACCCCTAAGGGAGTGGGGCCCCGCAAACTAAGCGTACCTCAATCCCTAAAATCAGAACGGACTTGAAGTCGCGCTCCCTTAGGATGGCTTCGACCTGAGGAACGACCATTGAGAAGAGGGTTTTGTCGAAAGTGCCCAGATGTAGCGAGCCGAGGTCTTGCACATTAAGTTCGGGTGCCGTTGATCCAAGCCCTATGGTGTCGTAATTTTGGCAGGAGTCCCTCTGATGAACGGTCCTTCGACAAACCTCTCGGATACTGTTCGGTCACGACTATAGGGACATCAAGTATCTGTCAGAAGGGAGAGCTGTGAGTGAAGTCTCATCAGAATGGCGGTCGACGCGCCGATACCTTGGCTATCTTGAGCATCTTGTTCGCGGTCGCGACCACCTCATCGAAACCGTGGATTGCATCTCCTGCAGCTCATTGTTAGTAAACTCTCCGGTCTTTGTGTAGAAAAAAAGAAACCTCACTGAATTTTACCTGGATATCGCAGAGGAAGAGGACGGTTTTGTTTGGTACGGGCCGTTTGATGTTGGTGGCCATGGGAAAATAAAAATAAATAAATCAAATATTTTTTAGACCATTTTAGATTTCGTCGTTGATTTTGTTCACCACCACCACTCGCTCCTTCCCCTGCGCAGGTGTGGTTCCGTCAGTCCACCCTCCCTCTCGAGTTCGTCTCGTCATTCTTTTCTTGAACAAATCCACTGTCCTAGCAAGGATCGCCGTTCTTTACCTTTCCTTATGATGAACTCTGTAGCGAACACTATGGACAACGACTCCGCTGAACGAATGAAGGTAAGCTTGTTCGCTTTCACCTAGCTTATGTCCGTACCACTCATCCCAATCACACTCTCCTAGTTCGAATCATTCAAGCTCGGCGGACCCGCAAGCACGACGACAGACACCATCCTTAAGCCCACTCACCGTCATGTTCGTTCCCGTTCCCGAAACCTTTCCGTCTCTTCCTCCTTCTCCCTTCCTGCCCGCTCCGCAGATGATGTCTCCTCCGTTTCGTCGACCTCTCCCGGCCAGCCTGGTGCACCAGCCAACCTCTCCCCTGTTTCCGCTTCCAAGCGCAACTCGCACCATCGAAGGCGCTCGTCAGTGTCAACCCGTCACGAGTCCGCGGACTTGATGGGTGTCTCGGTGGCCAACCTCCCTCTTTCCGTCTCCGACGACAACATCAACCTTGGTGACAAAGATTCCGTCCGACGAAGGGCCCTGTGGGCTCTTGAAGGAAAGTCAGATCTCAACACGTTCTCCAAAGTTGAAATCCCCGACATTGGTACTCCCGAGCTTTCTGCAAACAAGTTCGAATTCTGTACGTGCAAGCGTACAATTACAAATCCGGCTCTATTGCTGATCATCCGCTATAGCCACCAAACCTTCCTTCCCCGTATTGGGATCCACATTTGGAAATGCGGCGGGAAAGCGCGATTCGTTCGGAAAGCACCTTACCGCCACCACTTCTTCGAAGGAGCAACTTCACACCCTTGTTGAGGAAGATGAGGATGAGGGTGAAGAGGAATGCGAAGATGATTCCACCATGGTCTCGAGCCCCGTCGAGTTATCCTCGCCTACTGAGATCGCCCCCAGATCCGAGGTCTTGGATACGACACCCGCACTTCAACGCCACCGGCCGGCACATCTCAACCTCCGTCAATTGGCGCTCGGAAAGGAGAACTTCAGCCTTCCCACCCCCTCAACCCCCACTCCCAGATCCTCTGCGGGCTTGAGATCGCTCACATTGGCTACGTCACCCGTTCCAATCACCTCCATGAGTGAAAACGAAGACTCACCCATCACGAACCGTATGAAACGTCATTCAGTGATAGTCCCTTCCGTCTCTCCTGTAATTGCCCCCGCCCGCCGCGCCTCCCTCGATCTGGAGGGGAGTTTTCGTTCGCCCAGTTCCTTTCAGATCGACTCGGTCCAGCAGCGCAGGAGCATCTCCTACAAACATTCCGTCGATATCGCCCCCAAACAATTGCCAACACCTGCCCTCACACCGACAGTTGAAAAGCGACCCATCTCCGCCTCATCTACTTCGAGCTTGGCAAGCGTCAGCGACAGATGCATGTCGGAGACTGAGCAGCATTTTTTATACCAAGCGCACGCCACCCTCGTACAACGTATAACGGACCTGGAGCGCGCGCTAGCTGCTTCGCAACCGCATTCACGACCGGTTTCACGTGCTTCTGAAACTTCCAGCAGATCTTCGATGTGTAGTCCCGTCCCAAAAGAGCCAAGCGACGAGATGCTCCAGCTTATCGCCGATCTCAAAGCCGAACGGGACGAATTAAGCAAGGACGTTGAAGGTTGGAGGGTCCGCGTCTCTGACCTTGAGAGACAGGTCGGGGTTCTCTCTCAGCGCGTTGACTTGGAACGTCGCGAGGCCTGGGTCGCTAGGCAAAGGACGGGTTTATTAGAGGTTGAGAAGGATGGGATTCAGAAGTCATTGGAAGCCATGGGTACTGAACTCCAGGCCGCTCTAGCGAGGTGTGATGTCTCCCGAATCGAGGCCGAGGTTTTGAAAGAGGAGTGCGAACGCTTGAGGGAAGACCTCAGCGCCAGATCCTCTCTTGAGGAGGAGCTTCAGAAGTTGAGAGCCGAGTTGGACGAGGAGAGGAAGAAGAGGGCGGATTTGGAGGTTGCTTTAAACGCATCTATCGAGTCCTATGTCAACCGTCGAGCCCCGGCGTTCTCCATCGATTCGCAAGCCACTGACGTCGAGTACTCACCCATTGAAGACTTCAAGACTGCCCTCCGGTCGGTTGCTGAAGAGGAAGACGAGGAATATTCCGACCAAGATGACTATTCCGATCAAGATGACGAGCTCGCTAACTACGAACAAGAAGAGGAGGATGACGATACTTTCTCCAGCCAGCTCTCAGCCATAAGCTCTATCGAGGATGTTTCACGTTCAGTCTCTGCTCTTAAGGCCGAGATTGCTGCTGCACCTATCCCTCCATCCCACGGTCGTCGTGCTTCATTGGGCAAGGTTTGGACTTTCCCCTCGGGTTCCCAGGGTGGCATGTCCAGCTCCAAACCGGCGGAGGTCGACAAATTCTTCGGATGCCTTGAATACGATGAAGATGAGGAAGCCTCTGAGGCTATTCGCGCTACAATAACTGGTGATAGTGGCAAGGGATTGTTCTCCCAAGGTCTTCTGGTTGATGATGATGATTTCCCACCTTTCCTTATCCCCGCTCAGACCGGTTTTGAAATAACCGAGGAGAAGCCACCCCTCGGTGTCATTGAGGAAGGCGAAGAGGAGGAGGAAGAAGAACCGGCTAAGGCTCCTTACGAAGATGACTTTGGTGGTGAGGTCGTCGAAGGCGGAATCATTTTCACCTTCACTCCACCGGAGGATTCTGATGTCTCATCCGAGCTTGCCACCCCCTCACCCCCCAGGTCGACATCTTCCAGCCCCCGTGTCTTCTCGCACCGTCAGGATGATGAGACGCCGATTGTCCCATTCCAGTTATCCCGAGTGGCTGCTCTTCCTGTTACCCCCCCTCAGAAACCGTTCGGAATTGCCGTTACATCTGGTACCCCTAACTCGCCCCTCCAATCCTTCACACCGCTCCGCAGGAATACTCCTCCAACACCTTCCTCTATCCCCCGTGCCGTCGTATTGAAGTCGTATACTGCCAACACCCCGACGAAGGCGTCCCCGCTCGAGAGAATCGTTCTGAACCGCTCAAACACGTTCTCTACTCCCCCCAGCAAACGCAATAGTCCGACCACAGCGACTGCTCTCCAAACCAAGGACTTGTCGACGCCGTCCCCGCCTTCGTTCATTCGTCAGCCACAACGGTCGAGCACCCTACCAACCCGGCCTAGTATGTATCCTCCCAGTATGTCTTTATCATCCCCTCCTCTTATATGTGCACGTAGTGAATGAAGGCCCAAACACCCACAGGCTCCTCAATCCCAATCCGCCGACCTCAAAGGGCGTGATAGTTGACCCAACTCCTTCCTCCCAAATTTCTGCACCTCCCACAGATTCTCGTATCTCCAAGCTCTCGTTTCAAACGTTCACAAAGTTTATTCCGTCACCCTTCTCGTGGAGCTCAAGGTCCACCCCTGTGGCTGAAAATTCACCTCAGACTTCCCTTCCCATCCGGGAGAGTGAATCGCGGGTATCCTTGAGTCGAAGTAGCACTGACAGTGTAGACCGAAGCTTCGTCTCAAAGGAAAGGCAATTGGAGAAACTGAGGAGCCGGATGGAGGAGGAAGTGAGGATGCGTGTGCGCGCTCGAGCGTGATACCTCCCTCAGACCCATTATATCCACCCTCACGCTTTTAAGGTGCTTCGCCTCTTTTATGGTCGTTGACATGCTATGGCCCCCTACGACTTCGTGTGTTTGAAGGACGTTTTCTTGAGTTTGTTGTCTGTCTTGTGCATCCGTTGAAGTTTGTTTTCTGTTCTCCCCCCTTCCTCCCACCAAACCACGTTCACCCCCTGTCTTCCCTCCCTCCCTCAGTATCTCCATCTCTTATGCTGTCGCTATCACCGTTTTCCCATCTTTTCATTCGTCATCCCTATTTTCAGGGAATGACTGGCGTAAGTTTCCTTACACCGTTCATGTTCATATTTTTTGTCATTTCCCCACTTGTCTGTGTTGCTCCGTTCTCGTTGGCTTGATGTCAAACGTGCCTGAGGGTACATTCGGCACCTCCCGTTGCTCGTTTGGTGGCTCCACTCTGCAGTTGTAACGCGTAGTTGTCCCGTCGTACGCCCCATGAGAAACCTAGGTTTTCTTATGCGGACCACCCCTTCGTCCAGCGGCCACCCTTGTCGTCAACCCTCTCTCTTGGACTCCGTGGGCTCCCTCTGGTCGTCAGCCTATGCTTTAAGCTTTAAGACTGAGTCTTTGAGCTGGCCAGATGGCTTAGTTTCCCTTCCGTATATAGTATAGGTTTGCAGTTGTGTTTTGGAGAAAATCTCATCTATGGTCTTATGCTTTTAATTATCGCTTTATTCTAAGTTTGAGGACGCAAAGATAACCAGGGGGATCGCGGAAACCCCGCGCACCGGGTTCACCCGACCGTGCTGGATGGTTTGAGATTCTAACTTGAAGCCGACCTTCAATCGACCCTCCGCCTGCTCACTCCTTTTTTCCCCCGTACAACGCACGTACCTCACTTTCAACCTCAACCAAGATGTCGCACGTCGCTCGTAAAACCTTTATGAAGAACTGGTTTGCCGTTGAGGTGTGTGGAAATTTCCTTCTGACCCTTGTCTGGTTAAAATCGGAGCAGAATTGAATGCCTTGACCTTTCGAATGTAGGCCATCCCGATGTGAGTCCTTACGACCTTCATATTCCTGCCCTCCCTCCCGTTCAAACCCAAGTGGAAGAAGTGGAGGCACCGCGCCTAGGTGTTGGGGGGATTCGTTGTGTGGATGAGAGCTGGCTGACGTTCTCGAATAGCTACGCCACCATTGGAGCTGTCGTCGGTGGTGCTGGCTGGTACCTCTACCGTCTGGCTCGTGGCCCCGAAGGTGGGTGTTTCAACATTCGCGGTCGCGTTCGTTCATCCAGGAGTACAAATGCCTAACATGGCCTTTTCAATCGTTTGCACTTGTAGTCGTGTGGACGAGGACCAACCCCAACCCCCGTAACACCGTCGAGCAAGACCAGAACATCAAGATGTGGGCTGTTAGCCATAAATTCGATGGCGGAAGGTTCGTGACGGTCCTCCTTTGTGTGCGTGGCCCACCATCTCACGGTTTTTTTGGTCCCGGTTTTGTAGCTGGAAACGTAACGGTTGGTAAATTCGATGTTACCTCGGCGTATATGCGTGAGGCTCGTAGATTTTTGTTCTTTTTTGACCTAATATCTACCATCACCGGATTCTTTTCCACCCGTCTGACTTGGATCCCTGAATTCGGAAAGAGAAAGTTTCCGTATTGTTTGTGTTTGTCATTTGAGGCGGCTGCGTTCTGGGGTCCCAGTGTTCCACTTAACGTGTTCAGGTGCAAGGGGATTTTGGTTACATATTGTGCGCACTGAATGCATATAAGTGTCAGTGGATGGAATCCCAGGATCAGTGGCCAGGATTACGACTAACTCGTAATCGCGCTGTATATAACGTCTACACAATCTTCCATCCTCACGCATCCCAAGTCTCAGTGACGTTCTACTCTCATGGTCGTCCCACTTGGTTCCATTCAGGTTGCCTACAACCCCCCGACTGAATATCCTGACAACGAACAGGACAAGCCGATCGATGGACTAACTCCGGTACATCACAAAACTCATGACCGCAATCATGACCATCTAACCTTGTGGTTTAACCTCACCAAATTTTTGCATATGCTCTTGTCGCTGTTGTAAAAACCGAAACAAAAGGGCAGCACAGGGAACTTGGGTGTACCTGAGTTGGTGTTCGGCGCGGCCAACTTTTCCTTCCAGTATAATCAAACGGAGCATATGACTTCGGATGTTCCGATCAGGTCTGTGAGGTTATGCATGAGGTGAGTTGACGGATGGTGGAGGGGTTCCGGAAGGGTCATGTAGGCTGACGGTATCTGTGAATCGTGTCCAGGTATGGAATCCGGGCTTTCGACACCTCTCCATACTATGGACCATCCGAAATCGTCCTCGGGAGTGTTCTCAAAGCCCTCAAAGATGAATTCCCTCGCGAATCGTATAAATTGGTAACGGAGGTTTTGATGCCTTGGATTCTACAAGGAATTGATGGCATCGTCCTAGATAACCAAGTGTGGTCGGTACGGATTCGCTCTTGAGGATTTCGATTACTCCCCGAGTACGATCCGGAGGAGCGTGCAGAGGAGTCTCGAACGCTTGGATACGACCTATTTGGATGTCGTGTATTTGCATGATGTTGAGATGGTCGCTGAAGAAGTTGTACCGAAGAGGGATGGAGATCATTCTACGGCTCTGGGTGAGGATAGGGAGGCGTACGGCCTTGCGCTGGGGCAGGAGGGGAAGATTTTGGGAGAGGGTGATCGGAAAGTCCTTGAAGCGTATGGGGAGTTGAAGAGACTGAAGGAAGAAGGTCTAGTCAAGAATATCGGGATGACAGGTATTCACAAAAGTCAACTTTCGCCTGACCGTCGCTGAATGCCGTTCCAGCGTATCCATTACCAACACTACTGAGGGTCGCATTATTGATTCAGCAGACACATGGGCCGGTGGACGTGGTGATGTCTTACTCCCACCTTACGATCCAGAACGACACACTTATCCCGTTTGCGAAGGAGCTCACTGAGAGAGCGGGGGTCGGGCAGCTCATCACCGCCTCACCGTTATGCATGGGGTTGTTGACGCCAAACCCACCGGAATGGAGTCCAGCCTCCCAGGAACTAAAGTCTGCATCATCAGAGGCCGTAGACGTATGTTCTGCTTGGACCGGCGGGCTCCCAAATATTGCGCTGGGTTTTGCCTATCAAAATGCTAGGCATCTTAGGACACCGACCGTTGTGGGAATGGGTTCGCTCGAGCAGGTTCATGAGACTATGAGGGTATGGAGGGAGATCGTGTCGGGTGAAAGGACGCAGGAGAGAAAGGAGTACGAGGATCGGGTCATTCGAGTATTCGATGCTTCTGGGTGTAGAAATTCCAGCTGGCCCAGTCCTTGAACAAATATCTACATGGGCATTTAGCGACATCAATGCGATGCTTCACCAAGTCTTTGTAAACAACAAGACCAAACAAGAGAACCTAAACATAGGTGTGGCACCACCTTCTGGAAGCGGACTTCAGAAACCTTACCCCGCCTCCACGCATATATCCATGTCTCGACTCTACATTGCGGTCACCGGAGCAAACAGGTGCGTTTCTCCCCCCCCTTTCCCTTCGCTTCGGCGATCTAACGTCGAAAGAGTAACAGTGGTGTAGGGTTTGGCGCTTGCGAACGTTTGCTGGAACAGCTCTCGTCTGAACATCAGACCGACGCGAACCCTCAATTCGATATCCCCGTGGAGAGCAAAGATGTGCCTGATGAACGACCCCAGTGGTCCGGTCTGACCCTCATAATGGTCTGTCGTAATGTGCAAAAGGCAGAAGTGGCGCGTGGCAAGCTGCTGTCCTACCTCGATCGAATCCTTGAAGCGCGTAGAGCTAAAGGAGCCGCTGAGGAGTACGGACAGAATTTCAGCCAGAACCTCGTTATCGAGATTGATAAGTGTGACTTTACATCGGTGAAAAGCGTGGTCGATTGTGCGAGGGGGATGCGGACAAAGTCGGTTCCCTTGGATTTGAGCTTTTCATTTCTCAAGCGACGCTGATGGATCTTTGTTTTTCTCTTCGCGTTTAGATACCCATACTTGAACCATCTCGTGTTGAACGCGGGGACTGCGTCTTTCGTCGCTATGGATTGGTTCAAGCTCTTGATTCCGCTGATCCTACACCCTATAGTCAGCCTCACGGTGGCATCGTATATTGTTCAAGGTGTCGGAGAACGGTCGGATGATGGCTTCGGTTACATCTGGCAATGTAACGTCTTCGGGCCATACCTCTTCGTAAGTCCATCCGCCCACCCCGACGACTTAAAAGAGCTCATTCATTCGCGCCCGTTTCCGCTTCGCAGTATCGAGAGTTACAACCTCTGCTGGAAGCCTTCCACTCTCGACCGGACGTTGACTACCACTACCCCTCTCGCGTGCTATGGACAACTTCGCTCGAAGCTACGCATTTTTACCGACCGGAAGACTGGCAGCTCGTCGAAACGGACCATTCTTATGAAGCTTCGAAATACCAAACTGAGCTTGTCGCCAGTCAGCTAGAGAATCAAACCCTTCGATTGGAGGAACAGACGAATCGACCTGCTCAAGTCCGACACCTGTTAATTCACCCTGGTTGTGCCAGTACGGGGATCGTGGACGGCATGCTGAATCCGTTTTTGGCTTACTTAATGGGCCTCGCATTCTATCTTGTAAGATTCTTCTTCATGTGACGCCAATGGCTCATCTAAGTTTTTTTTTTCATCTCCAAGGTCCGCATTTTGGGATCACCCCACCACTCACTTCACCCTCACACAGCCGGAATCTCGGTCACTCATACCATCTTGACCCCTCTGGAAAATCTACCAAACCCACAGCGTCACTCAAAATGTCTAAAATTCAGCGAAATCGACAACGAAGGGACAACGAGCCTGCAAGAAAAGTTCACCGGGGTGAAATGGGTGCGGGTGATCGATCCCAAAGACCCCGCCCCTCCTATCAAATTCGGAGCGGAGACAGATATGTTTGGGAACCCACGAGTGGGAGTTATGAGGGTCAAGCAGTGGAAGGAGTACGAACCGGAGAGTAAGGCGTTGGTTGAAAAGTTCGAGGGGTTGTACAAGTCACTCGTTTTGGATCACCCGGAGAAGTTCACATCAGTCCCAAAGGGCAATGTTGACCGTACTGTCGACGGCCCAGTCGTTCTGAAACGACGTGCTTGGGATCATTAGGATGATCATAGAAGTAAGGTCAGATGGTCGTATACTAGTAGATACAATTAGGGTAATAGATGAGGGGGGTCAAACCTCCGACTTTCTTCGTTTTCTCTTGGTCGTCGTCTCCGGTGGTGTTGACTCTGCGACGGCAGCCTCAGCTTCCTTCTTCGCCTTTTTCTTTGCTTTCTTCGCAGCTTTCTCAGCATCTTCATCCCGCTTCTTTCGTTTAGAACTCGAACTCTCCCCTTCTCCGTCGACGTTCATAACTTCCTCTTCCTCGTCAGCTTTGCTGTCGCTCTCAGCCTTCGCTTCCTTCGCTTCCTTCTTAGCCTTCCTCTCCGCTCTCCTCTTCTTCCTCTCCTCCTTGGTTTCCTTTTCTTTTCTTTTATCCTCCTCCACCTCTTCCACCACATCCATCGCGACTTCCGTAGGATCTCGCTGCGTGGTCACCAGGTCCGCTGCCGTGTTGTACACCTTAAGATCCCCCTGAGGCTCGTACTTCTTCTGGTTCCTCGGCTTGTCGTTGAACTTCCGCATTCCGGCCTGGTCTGACTCCTCCTCGAGTTTCCGCAGCCGGTACTCAAGCTTGGCACGGTTCTCGAGACCTATTGTTGGGGCGGTCTGCTCCGACTTTCCCTCGGCATCTGTGAGCGCGTCGACGCGGATGGACAGCGCAGCTTTTGTAGCAACCATTCGAGCCATCTATTTTCTGGTGTATCAGCCACCGGATGGAATTAATGGAGAGCGAAGCCAACCTTTCCCTTGAGTTTTGGTGGAGCTTGGCCGACCAACGAAGCGTGGTATATCAGACCGTATTTCGGTGTGTCATGCTTCGTCTTCAAGGCCCTAAACAACGCCTTTTCTGCGCCCAAAATTTGCACCGTACTCGCAGGGTGTTTAGCCAGACTGAGCAAACTCCCGGCGTGACCGATTAGTCGAGCACCGACGAGGTCTCCAACCAAGGCGGTCAGATTTGGTGCTATCGCCGTCATCCGATTCCGAAGGTACTCGGCGAGTTGTACTCGGTAAGCAGTGATAGAGATGATTTGGTCACAGAGGGAGTGGATGTGATTAATGTCTGAGTCAGATATTTCGGTACCCATGGATATTTCTGCGGCGGCTTTGACGGTGGCTTCGAGGTCTTCGGGGAGAATTGAAGCGAAGTCGGTAGTGGCAGCGTTTGTTCTGAAGCCCATGGCCTTGATAACTTTGGCGTACGCTAGGTTGTCTACGATGATTTTTGCGAGTTCTGGGAAATGCCAGCCATACCATTCCTACGAGTACAGGATGGGTCAACCTTGAGAAGGAAAAGACAGCGGGATAGGTAGTACCTTCACCCTCATCGAGTAGATATTGATCTCCTTGTCAAGATCGTCTAACAGAGCGATAGCCTGAATCACCATCGTGTCCACCTTGTCTGGGGAGAACTTGAGTTTGAACCTGGAGAAGAACGAAGGTTGAGACAGTCATTCGCCTGCCATTGCTCAGCTCCTACCGTGATAAAGAGTGGCTCAGACCCAAGCTCATGGTCGCAAGATCCTTGGGATCCAGTCCGTCAAGTAAAGAAGCCAACTGTTCTCGGATACCACGAAATAGATCGTTATTCCCGAGGCTCTCTGGGTTCGACACGGTCTGTACACTGATCTTGAGCTTCTTGGATATCGAATGAGCTACGAGAAGCAGCGTTCAGTCACCATACCGAGGGATTTGTTCGGTATACGAAGACATACCCAACTTGCTATCCGCGACCAAGAGAGATTGCTTGCCCTTGCCTTTCTCCATAATTTCTTGTGACAAAAACTTTTTCAGGCCCTTGCCAATTTTTCCTTCTTGAATCGCGGTGATCTCTTCGACGGCCGTCGCGGTGGAAGTGAATCGATGCAGAGCGCGAAGCTTCAACCTTTACATCCCAAAGCACCAGCCGCAGACCAAACCGGAATTGATTTTCAGAACCCGCATTGCACACACGGTGAAAACGTTCGTAGGCACATACAACTTGTTCGCCTTCTCCGGCGACTCAAACTCTTCCCACAGATCGGCACTCTCGAGTTTCGCCGTATCCGTCAACTTGAACAGACAGAAGCCTAAAGCGGTTTCATAAAGAACCAGCATATTTGACCCTCGTGCGTATGAAGCGAATTGTTAATTGTCGGATGAGTAGGGAGGCCAAAGGATGAAGAAACCGATCCAACGGTCGGAGGGTCGAAATTTTTGAGAGTGAGAATTCCGATCACTGGTAAGTTAGACCTTCTTAGGCGCCGCTCATCCTCTTTTAAGCGCTTGTTCCCGCACCGACTGAGGAAGGGCTCCCGCCACCGCACAAGCGAACAAGAGATAAGAAATGTGCAACGCCCAGGGATATTCGGTGACGTTCCGAGGGTCCTCTGCTCTCTATTTGAGGTTTGGGTTTTTCGAAGAGCGCTCACGGTACATTTATCACAACTCCGACCGTGCCGCACTCAAAGACGACGTCCCGAAAGGCCGAAGAACGTGGGGAAAATTGTTCACGAAACCTGACCATACGTGAATGTACCTCCGTTGCAATGTAGCCTAGTGCTTATCGTGTTCTCAGTGATGGCAGCAAGACCACACAAGTTCAGCCCGTTCAAGAATTGTCGGCAAGGCGGGCACATAAACCCGCGAACCCGGACCTATATCCCGGATGGTAAGATACACGTACAGACACCAGCAACAAAAGAATATCCATATGTAAAATGTATACAGGTAAAGAGAGAGTGCGCCCAGAACTAGATGCAGGACTTGAAATAATAAAAAAACTCCGCTTTACGGGCTGTCGACACGCTCGCCCTTCCCGCGCCTGCCGCCCTCGATATCGGCTTTAACGCTGTCAACGGAGCTGTCATCCCCGAATTCCTGCTCGTTGCGGACACCCTCGATAGCTTTGGGGTTGATGGAGAAGGAACCCTTGGGGACAAAGGTGGAGACGAGAATGATGGCTGAGCATACGCTGAATTGGATACTGTGGAAAGCCATTAGTATGCTGCTCGTGTCGAGAGCCAATAAAGCCAAGACCACTCACCCCCCGACCCTCTGCAAACTGCTTATAATGTTGCCGTGGGCGGTAAAGTCTTTGTCGATCACCGTTCCGAGAACGGAACTCAGGATGGCATTCAGAACGATGTACGAAGAGTACAGGAAAGCCATCACAGCACCAAGGGCGGAGACATCAGTGTACCTGGAGTCTGCGAAGATTATCAGTGGATGTACTTTAACGTTAACGGGATATGGCTCACTATAGTCACCAGCAGAGAGAGCAGACTGGATGTAGGCAGCCAGCGAAACATCGCCGGCGGCCCAACCGTAGGAAATAGGGATGAATGTCCCAGCGGCTCTCCAGGCCCAGGTGACATCCTTTTTGGCAATGGTACTGAAGTATGGCAGGATCCAAACAATGTTGAGAGCGAGAGCATCGAGACGGAGCCATGGCATCTATAAGAGATAATTTTAATCGCATGGGCGATAGGAATAGAGTAGACATTGACTTACGGGAGTGGTGACATAGTCGGAGAGGAGGAAAACAGAGAGAGCACCGAGAAGTTCACCAAAGTTGGAACCACCGACAACAATTTGGGACCAAGCGCTGATACCGAGAGTACGCTTGGCGTAGGCAGGGGCAAGAGTAGACTCCAGGAACCTGTGGAGATAGAGAGCCAAAGCGTAACCGGGGAAGAGCCCTGTCAAGCGGTTTAGCGGTCACAGGTCACAGATAGAGACCAGAAGATGACTTACAGATGAACTTGCGGCTACCGAAGATGATAAGGAAACCGACCCAGACGGACTTTCCGAAGCCAACGAAACCGTAGAAGAGCTGGACCGCGTAGTTTCCACGTTTGACGTCCTTCTCGACATCTTCGAGACCAATACCGGCACCAGCGTTGTGTGGAAGAGAAATAAAGAACCAGATGATACCGGCAATAGTGAAAAATATAGGAGTGAGGAAGAAGCTGTAATTGTTTCCGAACTTGGAGATGGCGGCGGAGGAAGCGAAAGCACTGGCGGTACCAGAGACTTCGTAGAAGATATGCTGGATGGGGTAAGGTGATTAGACGAGCGGTCTAGAATTTTCAAGGATTATGTAACTTACGACAGCAGCGTCCATCCTCCTTAGCTTGCCGACGTTCCCACCAACAACATCACATGGGCTGGAGGGAGAGGTATCAACGAGTGCTCAAGGGAGACGAGGGCGGGCTTACATGACACGGCGGATGAGCTCAACCATGCCGTAAGCAACGCCACTGAAGGTCCAGATGGCAAAGATCTACAACGTTCCGTCGGTATGGATAGGGGTCAAAGTGTCGTGTGACGACGTACGGCATTTGGATTCCAATTACCGTAGTGAACCTTGTTGTCCGGGGTGTTAGACCTAATCTGTCCACCTAGGAAAGACATAAATTCACAGATCTACAATAGTAGGATGAGAAGTCTGTACCAGTCGATGCATCAACGATCAACAAAATCGCAGTCATGAGGGAGAAGAAAAGGATGGACGTGGCGAGGACGGATCGCGTGGGCCAACGCTTGATCAAGGGCGCAATGAGGATAGCACCAACACATTGAGCAGCCTGGTTGATTCCCTGAGCAGCTCCCACTGAATGATCGCGATGTCAGTCAGGTAGAGATCAATCGAGTCAGATAGCACTCTACGCACGCTTTGTGAAGGCATTCGTGGACTGGAACCGGTCCGTAGCGAGGGTGGTGATCGAGCCGTTGAAGAACTCAAGCCCCAACTTATAAAACATTATGCCTGCGATGTAAATCGCACTAAAAATAAATCTATAAGCTTGGCTGGGAGACGAAAGGATGACCCGGATACATACATGTTCCGCCTCTCCCCCGGCGAATATGCTGGAAGATACGCATAGCATGAGCGAAAGTCGGAAGAACAAGAGACAGGGAGACTCACAATGCCAAACATTTGCGAGCATTGTGTTGGGAAGCGGTAGAACACAGGAACTGGTGCATAATCGTCTTGCTCGAGGACGAGTATATGAACACCCTCGAATCACACACGTTCGACCTCTCCCCCTCACCATTGGCTCACACGTGCATTCAGTCCAAATCCTCGGCGGCTATCCTCTTGGCACTTACACCTCCAGAAAGATGGTACCTTTCCAATGGAAGTCGTTGGCGCCGGCAAGTCAATGTCACGTGCCACAGTTGCACAGCCCACGAAAATGATCAGCTAACGACCACCGACCCGGCCTCAAAAAGTTTGACAAGAGTGACCCCAGAAACGACAAACTTTGCAGGGTTTCAGTCTATTCATGGACAGAAGTATCAGAACAGGACGGACGAACATAATCATCGATCGGGAGCGAATCTGCCGATCAGCCATACCTTCGCCAACTTGCAGACCCCGGAGCCAACTATGGGCATGTGTGAAGATAATACATTCACATCCGGAGTTGAAACGCACATGCTAGTACGACAGTTAGTTGTTTTGTGGGACACTGAGATACAATTCACGTGAGTTTGGCGATTGAAACTCCACCAACGGCCGCAATATAGACTGTGGGATTTGCGAGGGGTGAGAAAAATTCGGAAAATAGCGGTACTTCGAAAACCCACGCCGATAGAAATGGGAGCATGTGCAAACCATCAGATTACAGCATCATTGAGATTCAAAGTCCCCACCAGCTTTGGCTCGACAGTAGAACGTTCATTATCAGTAGGAGAAAAGTGTGGTCCGAGCTCAGATGCTCTTTTCAATCCATATTGGCCAAGGCAAACCCGGTGCCTGAGCCTAGATGTCGGGCGAGCATACTTTCAGGGCGAGATCATGAGCGGCACCTCTCCCGGGTAGTGGGTTTCGAATGACCAGAATCGCGCGCGAGTACTTAGAAGTTATGAAGAGCGAGCGGGTCATTTTCTCGGCCGCCCATACTCCTGGAAAACTAAAATTATTAAAGGCTTCTACGACGGATGAGCGGAATTCCTAGATGATCCCGATGTATACTTCCACCTTCTCCTGCAGGAGGCCTGTGCCTTTTCCTGGCACCCCGAGAGCAGAGCGTAAAGCTGACCACGCACCTCCGACCGATGTGGCTTGGCATTGGGTCTGTCGAACCTCTAGCTCGCTGAACGTCCGATAAGGTGAGCTCGTTCATACTGGCGTTACCTTTGCATTACCAGTGCCGCCAAGTAGTTTGCCCAGAAGAACAGGCTCTTCCTGAGCCATCACTGTGAGAGAGTTATGGAGAAAGACAATCGTAAGCCAAGGTATCTGCATACGAGCTGGCCAATGAATCCATAGGACATACCAACGTGCATGCTCGAGCGAAGTGGATAGATAACTTGTACTGCCGGCGTACCTTTCGTTATCTGGTACGAGCAGCCAAGCTGATATGAGGAGCACGTGACGTATGTTCTCATCGAACCCATATGATCCTGAAAGATCCTGAAATGTCGGAACTCCCAACGTCGGCGGCGGGCACTATAGCTGAGGAGGTTTTCTATGAGCTAACCGTAACCAACCAAGCGAGACTCTGAAGGATGGGCCCAATCACCTTGGTGCGGGAATACGATCGCCAAAAGCACGGATTCTCCCCTCTACTCAGAGTAAGCGCGCTGTTATCGAGAGAAGGATCCAGAGCGGTCGACAATGAACCGTTAGCCGCCAAATGCGCCAATTCCCCGGGCGGAGAAGACACCCCGCACTCGTGGGAAGGTTGGAAAGATCTACCGGAAATGGCGGGACTGGAGAGACAGGTGCAATTGCGCTAGAACTCAGAACTCGAGTGGGTATGGTAATGATGAAACGACCGGAAGCCGCTTCTACTTCGGGTTCTCAGGAGTCGGAAGAATCTTCTCATCGTGATGTTCCTCGTGTGGATGGAGGACGTTCATAGATGCTGTGGATACGGGTCCGACTCAGTAGTGGAAGCAAAGTTCCTCTTAATACCAACTGATCAGATGCCCCTATCCTGATCCCTGGCGTTGTAGGCAGGATTCAGATTAGACGCCAGGTGCGCAGGATGCACGTAGAATGTGGTCACGAGAACAAGTGGTTCTTGAGCGGCCACGAGGCGCACGAGTAGTCGTTCAGGCAACCTGCTCGGGAACATGACGGCACACTCAGACGCCAGGAAAAGGCATATGCAACCATTATCGGCATTATTATGTCTCCATTGATGGATTCGAATGGGAAAGACATACCCCCAACCCACCGTGTCATCTGCAAAATCATTACGGTGACAAAAGAGTGCGAGCGTAGGCTGTGCAGAGTAGACATATACCCACGCTAACAATCTATAAGTGAGAGTTGTAGGAACTGGGTGATCAGTCGAAAAAATTGGTAGACGGACGGTTGAGTGGTAGTTGGTGTCAAGGCAGCACGCAAGAGCCTCAAGCAAACCGCTTCGATCCCTAACTTATAAAGAGCTTAAGTATCTCTTCTGGTTTCTATTTTTACCCTCAGGTGAACGCCGCGGCCGGAGAGAACACGTTGGCAGTATTTTTAGGCCAGAATTGTTGGTCCGGACTGTTCCGAGCCGCGGTCGGGTTGATGGTCAGCGGGAGCCTGCCTTCGAAGATGGGCTTTGCGTGGGACAAGCTTAGAAGCGTCCTCGGTGCATCTCTAGATGGCTTCTGCGTTCCTGCATGAAAGCGAGCGCCATATTAACATCATATTTTCGTCACCCTGGGTAGCAGCTGATGCAGATGCGGGACCCCGAGGATAAGTGGGTGAGGAAGCATCGTGAAGGAGACACGTCACTTGTACGACGGTAACTAGGCATCCTTATGTGGCAAGTTTATGTCGGTGGTCGACGAGTCTAGATCCAGATGACCCGGGGTTTGGTTCTGTGAACCTGATGAACAAAACTTGACCAAGACGGAAAGCCGCGCCGCCTTCCAACCCAGGTACAGCACAGTGGCACCGAAGGCCGCAGAATAGAGAAGCTTCTTGTGATGATTATCACCTAGCTCAGCGACGCATCCGGATATTAATCTCGTGAAGACTGTCGTGGTAAGAGCTCTGCACAGATTTCTGGACGCGATTTGATCCTATAAAGTACTTTCAGAGGCGTCGTCCCCCCTGTACCCTCCCCTTGGAAATCGTGTCCTCCCGCCTCTGAATTCGAGGCTGGATTCCAGCCTATAAAGTACTGACCTTTAGTACTGGCACGTTTTAGCCCCTAAATATTAAATCCCTACAATACATTGCCAGTACTGACCTTTCCTAGTGTCGTCGAACAGCAGGGAGCACACGAGGCGATGACCCAGCAACCGAAGGGGCCGGAGCAGCAGCTCATAGGAGTCTTTGACTTGATCATGATGATAACCGGGTTTGATCGGCCTCTGCGACCTCTTGATCTCAATCACATGTGATAGTTGGTTCTTAGATCTTAACGTTGGCGGGCGACTTCACAACCCTTATGCACCCAAAGCTTTCCTGCCACTAGGTCAGGAAAACCAAGTTCTGTGACCGGCTTTCTCATCTCTCGGAACGAAATCCACGTGATCTGGCCCTCGCTGCAGTGACTTACATGGGAACCTAGATGTCGATGGTGGCGTGGAGCATCTGTTTCTTCTATGCTGTATCACAGATGTGGATTAGCGGTGGAAGACCGTTTAATTCCAGAGTTAACGCTGTTATCGACCCCAAGCCAGTCCTGTGGGCCTTCTCATAGAACTTGGATCGTGCAACGACGTTGAATGATGTCTCATCCAACGGGACCACTTGGAACCCGTACAGCTGGGACAACACCCTCTCCCGCACGTTACACAACCACCCATTCATATCGCTGATGCTAAATAATCTTGTAGCACCAAAGTTGGTTTCTCGCGCGAAGATGTACAGACCACTGAAGAAACCGCAAAGGACGTCCATGCCTTCATCATAATCTTCTTTCAGACCTTCACCCAGCTCTCTGGGCGACCGATCCATCTTGGCAGAGAATTCTACACCGTAGGCTAGTCCTTCTCTGATGCAGGGGCGATACCTACCCGTCTCCGCCGATGAGGTAGTTGATAAGAACTCTACCGCTACCGCCGAAGGTCGCCCCATGATCAATCTCAAGAGTGCTTCGATCACCAACGGTATAACCAATTACTTGACGTGAGATTTATACCCTATCATTGACTGATCGTGCTCTAGGTCTGGGCAGTTTACGCGAAGGAAGAAAAACGATGTTGATGTCCCGCTCCAAAGTATTACATACATCGCGAAAAAACTTGAGCAGTGAACTTCACATCCGTGGGAGCGAATACCTCTGTGAAAGATTTTCATTTGCGAGGTGGGAGCGGACCACCACCGTAATTGCACAATCATGGGACCACAGCACCCAATTCTTCGGCTCACCAGAGGCTAAAGGGTGAAAACATCCGATTTTGCGTTCTTCCAGACGTCGTGACATCATTATACCAACTTTTCGGTGACCCTCTCGGCAATGGCCAAACTTAGTGTCACGTCAGTCATGGAGTTTTGGTGACCGGCAAGGCCATCATTGGCAATGATTGCAAGCGACATCTCTACCCAGGAATGTATTCGGATAATCTGTCCTCGACACACAAGTTATCGGGAGCCTACGCCAGGCGGGATAAGCTTTGGTCTGATCCCGACATAATCCACAGATAACCCATCCAGCTCCAACCCAGGGAGATAACTCTCGATGGTCTGGTGCATTTCCCGCGTCTCGGACGAGATGTTCGCATCAATTGGATCTGGAGGAGGGGTTCACTCGATGTCGGCGGACTTAATCTTACCCTGCGGATCTAACGTAATATGTGCCCAGATTCGCGAACGGAGTACGTCCGACTCGCA
>Ga0307512_10002217_pt1 | contig 25302 bp, 22 predicted proteins | sample 14_EM_MG_FD_200267 | JGI IMG/M metagenome (GOLD analysis project Ga0307512, IMG submission 200267) | Populus trichocarpa ectomycorrhiza microbial communities from riparian zone in the Pacific Northwest, United States - 14_EM | ecosystem: Host-associated > Plants > Roots > Unclassified | place... | reverse complement strand
AAGATGCACTTCATGGTCTTGAATATAGTAAGGTAGAGATGAACATGGAGAGAGTAATTGAAATACTTTGGATGAGAACTTGGAGTCAGTTATCATATGACAATGAGAGATGCAATTGCAGGTGCCGATTGAGTTAGATGCGGGATGGGTTTGGTTGCTATGACTATGTAAATGAATCAATGTACTTGAATGCTTTAATTAGGGATGATTGGAGGTAAACAGAAAGCTATTTGATTTGGAAGCAGTCAGTATGGAGGCACCAAAAGGTAAGACTGTTCATCGGTAAGAAGACACTACTAAAGCCTAAACTTTGGTTATTGATTAACTTGTATTCATGGGAATATAGCAATTAGAGCAGAAGATAACATCCTGAGAAATGAGAAAGAAGAGGCTGAGAGTAGAAGACAGTCAATCTTGGGGGAATGTTGAACTTCATAATAGCCCATGACAATGGTATTGAGAGGTAAGGAAGGATGACTTAACTTCTTGTTCACAAATGATAGTAGAGTCATGAACAACAAACAGATAGATGAGAAGCAGGAATATAAGAAAATCAGCAAAATCTTTATGGGAAACTGAAACATTAGAGAATTTCGTAGGCCAGAGATAATTTACAATGTTCAAAACAGGACATACAACTTCCAATCTGATAGATTCTTATACAAATATAATGTAGTGAAAACATAATCAGATAGATTATACCTCATATTTGCTACATTCTCTCACATTATCCCAGTCTAGTCCTCCATCTTGCTGATTCTCATGTACCACTCTGTCATCAAGAGAAATTACAAAATTAAATTATACCGATGCAAATTCACATGCTATGATAACCATGAATGAGCAAGTACAGAACTCAGCTGAGATCAATGATGTCCCACTTTTACCTGATCACCTTTCTTCTCTCTAATCTAACTTAGCCTCTGGATAATGCTACCTTTCAGCATGCATCCCTATAGATCTACTACCTCCACTCATTTCTTTTGTGACTCAAAAATAAGGTCAATTCTTGTTGCATTGCCACAATCGCAAGTTGTCAAATCAATAGATTCTGTGCTTGTGTGAGATCTCCATTCTGATTCGCCACATCCAGATTCATCAGCTTCATACAGACCATCTTCAGATCAACCACCTTCAAGTCCACCTTCATCTTCACTCTATTCTAGCGTTTAACGTGGATTTCTAGATTTATATTAGCATAGCCTCCAAGTGGATTTCCAATTACATGCAATGACAGTATTCAATTAACATTCCAGTATTGCTTAATTATGACCTTCTAGTGTACGTCTATGTTTACTCTCCCATAGCATCCAATGTTCACCTCTCAGTTAGCTGGAGTACATCCTTCCAGTACATCTCTAAGTTCACTTGATTATACCCTTGAAGTATATCTCTAATTTCACTTAATAATAGTCTTCAAAGTGCATCTCTAAGTATACCACCTGACATTCTCTAGCAGCACCTCCATTGGTATTTCAGCACCTCTGGTGCCCAGTCCAGAAGACTATGTGTTGTTCAATCGATATGTAGATTCATACACACCCGGATACATATATATATATTCACAAACGGGAATGCAAACTGAATATATAGTTTGATGGTATCAATGAGCAGTAACTATAATTTCCAGTTACAGCAGTAGTATTCCCAACATATATTGCATTTTTCTGAGACTACTCGACGGCCATTTGATGTACTTCAAAGGTTCTGGCGTGTATTCCCCGAAACATTCCTGCTTGTGGTCTGAGTTCCCAATACTTCGCAGTTTATAGCTAGCATTCCCTGGTGCTACCCAGATTGTCACCAGTCCTCCTGCAGACAAGCCGATTTGTCACCAGTACTCCATAGTATACATGAATGCTACTGCATCAGTTCAGTCACCATTGAGGTTTCTGTATTGTGGGCTTCAGGTCTGTCAACTTCTATGTACTTCCACAGGCTCCTAGTAACCAGACTGTATTTTGTTGAAGTCTTTAATAGTTAACAAGATATGCAGATACTGGCGAACTTTATTAACAACCTACATCAACAGTTCAAAGCATGCAGCTACAAGATCATATAACCAAATCAAGAGATAGGAGGAGGAAGTAATGCTGCAAAACTTGCAATCAAAATAATCACCATAAGAGCAGCAACACTACAGATGCGGAGCAGGATAAGGTGTGCCCTACTTTAACTTAAAGATGCAGCAAACTAGTGGGCAGCAACAATGTACCCAACTAGTCCAGTATAACTATAGTGACAAGACTTCAACATTAACCTAACTAAGATGTTTACACTTGTAGATGTCATGCACAATTTGAAAAACTTGTGGCAACTACTCACACCACAACCAGAGGCCATATTGCCACCTTTGCTAAGGAATCCCATAGGCTACAATATTAACATATTTCACATTTGCCAATAGCCCCCAGCAGCATTTGCAATTACATATTGTAAAGATGCAATTAAATGAGATTACCCACCTCCTACTTATTTATCCCCCACCATCTCTTCTAAAGAGAATGTAGAGGAACTATTACACTGGAGAGAGATATACATTTTGTAAGCAATTTAGATATTACCAGACTCCTAAAGGAAATATCTAAAGTGGCAAAGATCTATTTGATAAATGGCTGGATTATCTACTAGAATCATAGAAGCCCTCCAGGCCACCAACCTTTGCAAGCATATAATGAGAATTTGTTTTACCATATAATAGATAGCTATTGGGTTACTGACAACCCAGAGAACTGCAAAGGCAAGAATGGTGGTGGTGGGAACAATAGTGTATATAAAGTCAGTAATGAGGATGTATTCTGCCACATTATGGAAAGCCACAGGGCTACTGACTGCCTACACAACTGAGAAGGCAAGAACAGAGGTGGTGGAAATAATACTGAATATTAACTCATTTAGGGGAGCAGATTCAATGGAGAATGCTATGATAATAATGGTTGGGATTGTGGTGGTGTATGAGAAGTAATGCCAATGCATGTTAATACTAATAAGGGGATGGAAGAACTAGTTGATGGTGTGGGACATACCCAGAGAGTGCTGCCAAGTACACAGTATGTCCACAGGCATGGGATAGGATGGAAGCAAATATAGAAAGCTAGCTAGATAGTGATAGAATATGTAAGAGTATTAATGCTAAATTGTTTTACTCCAAAGGGAATAACTCAGTTCAGCTCCACATCAATGTTCTAGTGTCATGCCCATCTGGTCACCCAGAGCAAGAAGACAAGAGGAAAGTAGAAGAAAGATGAATATGAATATATACTCTATACAATTGTAGTGTCAGCTATAAGTTGATCAGTCTATGCTAAATATAACTGTTATCTAGTGGTAAATCTAACTTCAGAAACCGCACTTATTTGCAACTGAGAACTGCAGGGTGGGTACAAACTAAATATGAAATTGAAAAATATGTGGATTTGAATATTGGCAGTCATATACTGGAGGTGATTTATGGTTTGCCAGTTGGTTCAATATAATAATTGGATATAAGAAATACTACACCATCTTGACTCCAAGAAAAACTTCCTGTAGGCAGTTGGCAATGGAGATGGCAGCAAGTTATAGTACTAAATTAACAGACTTAGACAGGATAAGAGAAGAAATATCCCATTAGGGATGGTATCTACCAACTCATTGATTCGAACATGGTCACTGTACACTTAGGATTACGATATAATGTAAATTCAAACCTTGGATTTTGGAGCAGAACTAGGAAACAAAGTGGGGATCAGAGAGATCATTCACAAACCTACATTTTAGGTGGATTGTTCAGAAAGCAGGGAAACATATGCATTTTGAGATACGATATAATCAACATTGAAAGTATCACACTTTGAGAAAACAGAGTGGAATCAGTATTACAATCTGGAGAAAAAACTGAAAGAATTTCCAACCTTATGAGCAGCACATAACATTGGAATCTGAATAAATTCAGCCATCGAGGCATTATATAGAAATACCTACCACCTGTTATCCTCAGAATGGAAGGTGGATAAACAGAAGACAACAAAACTACATAAGAAATGCATAATCTGGAGTTTGAACTGGCCATATTCTCAACATGTTCTCTTTATCCCAAAAGTGGATACCAAGTTCTGCAGGTATATTACCAACTGTATGCCCAATAAGATAACTACCAGAAATTGTTATCATTTGCCATATCTCAAAGATCATATCTTGTGTTTTAATTATTTGCAGTTCTTTTCCAGATTTAGTCTCCACTTCAGTTATCAGCATCATTGCTTCCATCCAGACTCAAAGCAGCAGAGCTGGTTTGTGGGCCCAAATACAATATATAAATAACAAGTGACACCAAACAAGTTAGCTAATACACCAAGTGAATCAATAAGACTAATAATCAACCTACTAGGGAAGAACATTGATGATGATTACTCCATTGCATTTCTAGATGATAATATGTTTCATTCCAATCACCACAGATTATACAATTGGTATGTGCAAAGTGAATTTGGTTGATCTACCAGGATACTATTTGACAGCAAGGGAAGCAGTGCCCATTCTGAATGTGAAATGAATTATTTCCCAGATTTACAGCTAATAGCAATTGAGTCTCTCAAATGGAGATGAATTAGTGGTGATTATACATAGACTGAACATGGATAGCCAGAATGCAATGCACAGCATGATTAAATTCACGGGAGTCTACAGTTGATTGGTCAAGAACAGCATCAAGACTACATCCACTCTGTTTGTATTGTTCCAGGTGATACTGGTATGGGTTGATGAAGTCAAAAGCAATCTAGTCCAGTTGAGAGAGGTTAGTTATGCTATTTACATTACCAAGACAGCTGTAGTGGGTTACCAACCATAGGTAATAACAATAATGAAGCGCTGGAAGTATTCAGCTGGAATACAGATATCAAACTAATGAATAGAGCGACACTGCAGCAAAAGTATCAATAACGATAGGATGGCAAGCAGAGAGATCAATTAATTGCTGACTGTTCACACATGATATACGATACAAAAGTACATTGCTTGACAAATGATTAGAAACAGCATGATATTCATAATGCGATTCAGAATTATTAGTACAACTATCTTCATTGGGCCAGCATATTTGAAGTCTAGACTGACTATTTCATGCAGTAACATACACATAAATGGCAAGTAATCTGAAGATATCAAATGAAACTCTGCCAGACTCAGATGAAGTACAATTTTGGAACAAAGTATCTACCAGAGCCATGATATTACAGGCAAGATGAAATGGGCTGATCACCCAAATACCATGTTGTATCCAGCTCACAGACAGTAATGACAAGTCATAATATTTGAGGGAGGAATTTGACTCATTCAACCACCCATCTGGCCGTAGTAATCAACGATTCTAACACCATTGATAGTGACACATAAGCTAACCGGTGACACAGGAATTCAAAGCAATTTTGGTAGAAATGATGACCATGACAGAATTCATCACTGTCAGCATAATCAAAGCAGACTACTGGATAGGGAAACTGAAGATGCGATACCTGGAAGATTCCAATAGAAAGATCATATGGTGAGAACTCAAATATGGACAGATAGAGATCATACTAATCGCCATCCAGGCGAAAGTGTAGCAGATTATAACCTGATACTGTCAGACCAATTAATAAATTATATTTCCATTCCATGTTGATGACTGTCTGTATATTATACACAGTTTGAAACTGCAACAGTTGAATAATACTTATGATTTGGCCCTGGTGGCTACTTCAGTATTATTACAACATCATGTGCAGTTAACTTGCAATGTAAATCTCCAGAATAGTACCAAATGGTTATGTAGTACTTTAGAGGATCTGTGGCATACCACCAGTCTCAATTGATGAAATGGGAGCACTTTGAGCGAGTACAAATACTTGGGATCCCACGCAAATACCTGCGATATGGCAATAAACACTTCATCCCCAAGCTGCTGATAAGTTAGATGCTGGATTCAATCATCATACCTGTTAGTAACTCAATAGAATAAGTTAATGACATTAGCATATTGTATTTCTGTCACTGGGAGCAACTGGGAGTGTGTGGTAGCTATCAGACCAAAATCCCAGGGTGGCCAAACCACATAGTTGACTTGACTGACACATTGGCCTTCAGGTGTGCCTGGCAATGCTGGTGGAAGAGTCTCAGGGTTGACTCGACTAGTGAAACAGCCTTCAGGTACACCTGAAGGTGCTTGTAACAAATCTGCAGAAATATCAGAGTTTTGGAGATAAGCAGGGGAGGATCGTGAAATGCAGTCAACTCATCTGACCGCACACCGAATCACTATTGAGCAGACTGGTGCAAACTTCATAATGTTGGAAACACTTGTAGTGCACCTGGAAATTGTAGTTACTACTTATCATTATATGATATTAAAACTTGTGAATTCCATATTTGGGTGAACTCAGACATGCTGTTGGAGGCAGTAATCAAGGGAGAATAGAGTCCCACCAGGATGCTGCAATTTCACAAATGTAAAGATTCACTTCAACAGTATGCTTGGGGGAGATTGGCCATGCTATTGAAGACTGTAATCAACCACATTTGGTAATGCACTTGGAGGCCATTATCCAGCCAGGATGGAGATGCACTGCAAGGCAATGATACAGCTAGTTAAGCGATGAACTTGGAGGCCATGATTGAGTGATCTTGAAGACACACTCTGAAGTCATGGTTTGGCATATTGGGTGATGCACTGTATGCGATGATCAACCGAACTTTCAGATATACTTGGAGGAAAGAATAATGTGAATTCAAAATCCAGAACAGTGGGAACTCAGCAAGGCACATGTAGGCTTCAGTTGTGCAAGTTTATGGATGCACAGGAAGGCTCTGTTGGAGTAAAATCAGGTAAATACTCACATGTTGTCAACCTGAAGGCAGTAAATTGGAAGGCAGATGTGCCAGGTATGGAGACTGTATTCATCACTCAGTGATCTTGCAACCATGGGAATATGATTAGTTGACATTACCATTGAGCTCTCATGAAGAGCTGGCAGGTGGCAGATAATCTGTAGGAAGGCACAACAGAAGCTGAAGCTACATTCATGGGTCATTTCATAGTTATGAGATCTAAGGGAGACTGGCTGCGTGACAGGCAATCTGGGGTGGATGCTGTACTCAGTAATAACTGGTGATCATCTGATAGTCAGATGGAGAGGGAAAACTTAAGTTGGCTTGCTAAGATAAAGCAAGATATCAGCGAAATACATTCTTATCTCTGGGAGTATTTGGGAGTTGTCACACCAGAATCCCAGGGTACTCAAATCCCATAGTTGACAAGACCAATGGAGTGGCCTGAAGGCGCAGCTGGGAGCACCTGGAAGCGCCGGCGACAAGCCTCGGAGTGCCTACAACAAGACTGGCAGCACCTGGGAGCACCAGCGACAAGCCTCGGAGCACCAACGACAAGTCTGGGAGTGCCAGTGACAAGTCTGGGAAAAACAACAACTTCTTTGGAAACGCTGCTAGTGCCCCTAGACATCATACCCACTATTTATCATTCAGCAAGTTTTTAATCTCATGTACTCAGTTTGTATTCTCATCAATGAATCTATGTATCTATGTATCTATGTATCTATATAGCTACCCATCTGCACAAGGTACATCTGGACTGGCTGTTGGAGGTGCATGAGAGCAATTCTAGGTGCGCCTGAAGATGACTATTGTGTAAAATCTGTGATACACTTCGAGACCATGATTGAGCGAGTTTGGAGATGCACTTGGGAGGCCATGATCATGTGAACTTGGAGACCATAATTAAGCAAGTGTGGAGATACACTGGGAGGCAGTAATCCAGTGAACTTACAGATGCACTCGGAGGCTGTAATTGAGGGATTTTGGAGATGGACCTGAAGGCCACAATGGAGCGAGAGCAATGCAGGACATGGAGACAGTGGATGTGAGGAGTTCCGAGTACTGATGAAACTCTACTTATCAGTTAGTTAACTTGCAACTATGGGAATGTAACAAGGTGACTTTACCTTTGAGCTGTCATGGAGAGCAGGCTGGTAGCGGTCGATCTTGTAGGGAGGCATGCCAGATGTTGAAGCTATATTCAGGGGTCAACTCGAAATCGTGAGAATGAAGAGAAGTGCGGGATCGTAGGGTGGATGCTGTACTCGGTATATGCTGTACTCGGTGTATGTTGTACTCGGTGCATGCTGAACGTAGTGTACACTGTACTTGGTGCTAACTGATGATTCTGGCATGGACAGATAGAGAGGGATCACTTAACTTTGTGTTCTGTGATAATGGTAGAGTTGTGGACGAGAAAGAGAGAAGGGGGATAAAGATGGCAATGATATGGAGGAGTAGTGTGAGCAACCATTCTGTGTTACCCAGCGGCGGTCAATGTTACAACCAAACCCAAGACCGTGGTCTGGGTCAGGAACCGCCAAGCAACATGAAACGAGTCACTGGCACTGGGTGGTTACCGGGTTGGAATCGGACTGCGGTTCCCTTTTACTGTTCCTACAACCTTTGTTGGACTTTGGCCGCAATTTAGTTTTTGGGTTCTGATCGTATTATGACATGATCAATATGTAGTTTGTGCAGTGTTAGCAGCACATTTATCTACCGCTTTCAGATTTGCTATCTGACCAATATTTGTTGAATCGCAGTGAAATTATGTTAGATTTTTTGTGAAATTCGCTGGTTTTCGATAGTAACAGAACCAAAATTCGTCCAATCGCAAATCTGAAAGCGGGGGGTGAAAGTGGGGCTAAAACTGCACAATGTACATATTGATCATGTCGCCATACGATCAGATCTCAGATACTTAATTGCAGCCGAAGTTGTGATGGTGAAATGCCAGGTTGTTTGTGGTAACACTGTCCCTATTCTAATGGTCCAGGTTTTTGGTGTGGTACAACCTGTTGCAATGGTCCTGGTCCGGGTGGAACCGGAACCGGAACCGAACTGGGAATTTGGAACCGTTGCTAACACTATGGAAAATCCAAGTGCTTGTGGGAATTCAGGGGCAGGACGTGCCTGATCGAGATTAGAACGCCTCGTATCGGTGTTATTACCAACCGGATCTGGACTCATACTTGCCACATTGCGGATGGTGACCTTACTTGCACACGCAATTCTCTTAATTCCCAGATTGTCATGATGATTTCCAACATCTCCACTCATTTGTTGCTTTCTTGTCATCAGCTACAACTCTGGTTTCCGTCAGAAACACCCGGGTGTTCCGGACGGCTCTGACGGCTCTGACGGAACCGCGTACCCTCTGACGGAGAGTTACACGTTACCCGTCACCCAGGCGACGGGTGGCATTGCATACGTACCTCCTTTACTTTGTGGCGACGTTAACGCACCATCAGAAGGACACATGTGCTACACATTTCGCAGGGGCTGCAGTAATGCTGAAGCCGTTCACACAATGCCTGGCGATGTTAAATCATAGCTACTACTTATCGTTCAATGATTTTCAAAACTTATGCGTTCAGTTTGTATTCTCATCTATGTATCTATATCGCTATCTATCTACACACGGTATATCTGGACTGGCAGCACGCGGTGATTGTCAGCGATTCGAGGTGCGCCTGAAGATGACGATCAAGTGAAATCAGAGATACACTGCGAGGCCGTGATCGAGCGAGTTTGGAGATGCACTTGGAGGTCGAGATGGAGTGAACTCAGAGATGCACTGGGAGGCTGTGATCGAGCGAGTTGGAGATGCACTTGGAGACCGAGATTGAGTGAACTCACAGATGCACTTGGAGGCCATGATCGAGCGAGTTTGGAGATGCAATTGGAGACCGAGACTGAGTGAACTCAGAGATGCACTGGGAGGCCGTGATCGAGCGAGTTTGGAGATGGAATTGGAGACCGAGATTGAGTTAACTCAGAGATACACTCCGAGGCCGTGATCGAGCGAGTTTGGAGATGCACTTGTAGCAGGCTATGATCGAGCGAGATTGGAGGAGTACTTGGAGGTGGTCGATCTGGAGGCGGTCGATGGGAGGCGCGTCAGGTGCTCAGACTGTATTCATTGGTTACTTAACTCGAAACCGTGGAAATGTGATGAGGTGACTTTACCTTTGAAGCTCTTATGGTGAACTGGCTGGTGGCGGTCGATCGGTTGGGAGGTACGCTGGAAGCTGAAGCTACATTCCAGGGTCAACTCGAAATCGAGAGAATGAAGAGACAACAGACAACCTCAGGTGTATGCTGTACTTGGTGTATGCTGGACTTGGTGTATGCTGTACTTGGTGGATGTTGTACTCGGTGTATGCTGTACTCGGTGTATGCTGTACTCGGTGTATGCTGTACTCGGTGTATGCTGTACTCGGTGTATGCTGTACTCGGTGTATGCTGCACTCGGTGTATGCTGCACTCAGTGTTAACTCATGATCATGGCATGGAGAGATAGAGATGGATGACTTGACTTTGTGTTCTTGCGATGATGGTAAAGTTGTGGACAAGAAAGTGAGAGATGGGAGACGAAGATGAGAATGCTATGGAGGATACGAGCGGCTGTGAGAAATCAGGGGAATGACTTGGCTGATTGGGTTTAGAAGACCTCGTATCGTTGTTGTTACCCGCCGGATTGGGACTGGTATCTGATGTATCGGGGATGGTCAATTGACCCGCACACGAAATTCTCTAAGTCCCAGTTTCTCATGATGATTTCCCCCATCTCCTCTGATCTCTGTCTTTGTTGTGCTCAACTCTACCATCAACTAAGAACACGAAGTTAAGTCATCCCTCTCTGTCTCTCCATACCATAATCATGAGTTAGCACCGAGTACAGCATACAACAAGTACAGCATCATCCCAAGATCAACAGTCTGCCGCACCCAGCCAGTTTTTGATCCAATTACAAGTTAACCAATGAATAGAGTCTCAGCTGCCGTCGTGCCTCCCTCCAAATCGACCGCCTCCAAGTACTCCTCTGATCTCGCTCGATCATAGGCTGCAAGTGCATCTCGAAACTCGCTCGGTTACAGCCTCAGAGTGCATCTCTGACTTCACTCGATCCCGGCCTCCAAGTGCATGTCCAAAATCGCTTGATCACGGCCTCCAAGTGCATCTGTGAGTTCACTCAATCTCGGTCTCCAAGTGCATCTCCAAACTCGCTCGATCACCGCCTCCCAGTGCATCTCCGAGTTCACTCCATCTTGGCCTCGAAGTGCATCTCCAAATTCGATCGATTACGGCCTCCAAGTATAATGTTATGGAGCAACGGTGGGTGTACGGAGATTGAGGGGTAACGGAGGCGGAATGAGCGACGCGGAGTATACTTTTGGGAGACCCCAGGGTAGATAGACAGCATCTCATTTTCATCTCATCTTGTCATACAACGAAAATACACACGCTATCTTTCCCAACTTTTGGTCTCAATTGCTCTTTCCGTGGATCCTCACGGCCGGGTAGTATCATATCTTCTCACCTTCTTCCTACGCTCCTCGAGCTTAATGTAGAAGGAACGCGAGGTGAGATTTTCGCAGCGTCACCCAGTGCATTGCGATCCCCATGCAAGCGTGTACCTAATGAACCCATTCCGACGTATAGTCACAGTTAGCAACAACGCCAGAGTGTTAGTCTAAAATAGGAGACTGACAGAGCGAGATGAAATGGCGAAACAGCAATCGGAGGGCGATATGCAATGCGACTCATGGCATTGACACCGGGCGATGAGTAATCCGAAACTGGGGTGTCTCTGACGGCTCTGACGGCGCGCATCCACTCTGACGGAGCCATACTGCCCGGACGGAAATGTTTTTTGCTGATGGTCCACAACTCTAGTATCACATCGGAACATGAAGTCAAGCCATCCCTCACTATCTCTCCATATCATGCTCAGGAGTTGACAGTAACTACAGCATACACCAAGTACGCCAAGTTTTGCATACACCGAGTTCTGCATCTTCACAAGATCGACTATCTCGTGCTCCCACATCCACAAAATGTAAAATGGTTCAGAAGTCATAACTCGCCAACTCAGATATTCTGAACAGCCACACCGATCGTTCCAGGAGCTCCCAGAAGCTCCCGCACAGGCTGAATGCAAAACATTGTTCTTCCTGGGGGCTCTGAGAAGTGCTTTCAGGTGCTCCTCGACGCTTCTGAAGTAGAGGAACAGAATACAAGAATATTCGAAAGAGTATGAAGTCGTCTGGAGAAGGCTATATAATCGTGCCTTCAAATTGGTAAATTATCGGAGCTGCTGGGACTACGACACTCCTCTCCAGGACAATTCCGGTGCACCTGCAGCCAGACTGTCTGTGAGTGATAATATATACTGTCTATATTGAATAGTACAATTCAATAAACTATCTGACAGCTACACACCTGAATCAGGCATTCCAATCTAATTAATATTGAGTCTAGCAGGTATCTAAATCGCGATGATTATTTACAAGCCATACGCTATCAATGCCACCCCATGCAGCATTCTACCGCACCAGATGTGCCAGTCCAACTATTGCTCCAACGTGTACAATATGCATGTTATTAGTCTGTTTGAAAACGCGGATGAACCTGTCAACACTCTCAACCCAACCGTGAAGATCTTTGAACTTTGTTGGAATGACCACCGTGTATTCTTGAGCTTCAGGTCGTAATACCCATTGTTGAGTCCTTTTGCACCTCTTAGAAAAGGTCGATATTGCTTTCCCGGCTGGCAGGCACTCCTGAAATTGGATGATTTGATTCGGTGGAGTCCAGCTGAAGTTTAATACAGGAAAGGAAGGAATTCATCCTTGGAAGGTGTTATTGAGGTCATTCTCTTCATCTTGAGTATACTGGACCCAGATGTTATGAGCTTCAGGCATGATTCCTTGGTTGGCATTGGTATATTCTACCTTGCAATCAAGTCCCAGATGCTCAACAGAAGTAGGGTTGTGAAATGGTTGACGGTAGTACAACAGCCCATTCTGGAGTTTAACAAATATACTGTGAATCAGTATATTCTGATCATATCGAAGCACAAGTCCACTAACTTCGTCTCCCCAGTCCTCTTCAGTTTGAGTGCGGAATAGCTGTCCAAAGTTGGGAATTCTGAAATCTTCTGACGAATCTCTGGGTGAGGTTAATTTGATACTTCTGCTCACTCCGCGGACATGGGTTTCTCTCAAATGATATACCTGCTGTGATATGGGGCGGATAAAGGGTTCATCCTGAATTATTTGGAGATGGCACAGATGGGCTCTGCGTGTACTTCGCTGTTTATCGGAAGCGGACAGTAGGCTGAAAACTTTTGCTCCGTTGACATTGTACCAGCCTTGGAGTGAAAGATATGACAGTGTCTCCTCCATCTAGTCAAGACCAGTACACCGGTCATAATGCTTAAGCATCGGTCGAATGTCATTGACTATGTTGCTAGATCGATATGCCTCTTTCATGTTCGCGATATGTTGATGTTGAGAAAGATCAGTGGTAAAATTGTCACAGGAACCCCTTCCGCGAATTGACTTTGATATATAACTCACAATTTGCATCTTTGGATATCCGAAATGTATTACACACAGTTCAATGGTTTTCCAGAGAGCCTGAATGCCGATTGTTTCCAACCAAGCTTCAAACTTGATCATGCCAATGGAGAATTCATTCTTGAACGGTATCTGTTCATTCGAGGTGATGCCATAAATCTCTCTGGCCAGCTGGTTAGTGATGCGCTCCGCATCAGTCAAGCTCCAGGTCGTGACTTCTGTCTCAGCATCTGATACGTGGTTCTGAAATCGCAGTCACTTGGCACGGGTCATGTTTGCCACCCCGTAAGCCTCGGCTTTGGTTGCAGTTATCATTGGTGCAAGTTGTTTGGCGACTATTCTTCTGGGTCCGGTTCCCTTGGTCCCGACTTCCTGCAACTGCTGTTGCTCATGATGTTGGAATAATTTATCCAAAACCTTGCGTTTCACAGGTGTCACTTGATGGAATTCGCGCTCCGAATGCTCTATTGTGTTCTGAGGATCAGTATCCGACCAAGTGGGTGCTGCTTGCCGGGCTGCATTCAAGTGCACCTGAAATTGCCTACGTTTTGTGGTGTAAACGTTGTCAGCCCCATACAAAAGAGCTGCCATTGCAGCAGAAATCCTATGAATCTCTTGTTCACGTAACTGATGGGATTCCGTTGCCAACTGATCAGCTATTTTGGCCTTCACAAACTTTGACATTTCCTGTTCTGAAACAGTACGTTGTTTCTGGTTAATCGCTAGAGTTCATTGTCTAGTGCTTTGAGGGAAAGACCGGAGTGATTTTGTTGGCTAACAAGTAGAGGGAATTCACATTACGCTCGCACTACTCCCATTGCCATTTCATTGGTGGCTTTGTCCGCCGCAGTTTTCCCATCATCCTTGGAGCAGACAAGCTTTGGAGCGCAATGCACTGCCAGTGTTCTGATCATTCCACGGATCTCTGTACCTTGCCTGGTGCCACTTTTCAATAAATCGAATGGTTTAGGGAAGTGGTGGAGGCCGGGATATTGTGGCACCAATGTGAATCAATTGTCAAATTGATCCTTGACCTGTCTCGCTTTCAGGTATTTCAGCAGACAGTGCAATAAGTCTTTAACTAAACACAGAAGCAGCTGATACAATTCATCAGGCTGCCAAGGCCAATAGACATTGCGGAGAGGGTATTGCCAGAACTGGTTGCCGATTGGGTGGAGACCAAGAGTGTGCAGAGCATCGAGAATATTGTCCTCCAGCAGCTCCGAGCAAAGATGCTGGACACTTCAGTTACCGAGTGGTCAAAAAGTGGAAAGACCCATCAGCACACCTGTAGGAAATTCACACATCGGGCATGAGCCATATGAGAGTTGACAAACCATGACTTGTTCCAGATGATCCCCGACCCAGGCAGCCAAACAAGGGTAACATTGTTGCTGGAATCCATCTTCACAATCCCATTTTAAGCCAGAGCCAGTGATGTCAAGATGCCTAAGTTGAGACCGCACAGTTCCAACCGCGGAATGCCATACTTCGTTAATGTTTTTGGCACCTTTCAGTGGACATGGGATGAGGCTGACAAGAATCCAGGCGCACTGATTAGGTGTGTGGAGGATATCTTTTCAAATATTACCAATTGTGAGATTCAGAGGCCAGGCACACAGGTCACCCGAAATATTGGTCCAGTCAGTCATGTCGGATGCACACATGAATGGCACAATCGTAACTCAGTCAGGAAGTTGATATTGTGTATCGCACTACCAATCACCTGTGTTCATCTTGCTGTAGATTAGACGACCCTCCAAGTCAGCGAGGTGCACAGGTTCAAATTTGAGGTGTGCCTGGAATGGGAGATATGCTAGGAGGAACTGGATTCATTTGAAAATATCGCTGCAGTATAATGTTCGGAAGATATGTGAGTCATCTTTAACCCAACTCTCATGGCTGAGCCCGAAATCGAGTTCAGAGAGGACCTCTCGCATGGCATCTGCTCATTGGAATGATTCGATTTCCATATTGTCCAGTCCACGCCTGAGATGTTGATCAATCCTTGTTTTTGTATACTGGCTAAACGATTGACTCTGCTGAAAGTCGTGTGTGGACCGAAATGGACGCCATGGATTCCATTGTTCTGAGTACTTTCGATCCTTGTTGTACAATCCAGTTGCTTTGCCATACGCTTTCCCCCCTGTATTTTCAACTCCAACTACCTGCCTATGAGCCTTTGTCTTTGTTGGACCAGGGGTGCAGGTGAGATCAGACTGCTGAGAGTCAATGAGTTCTCCATTGGGAGTTTCTTCAGGTGTTGGTGCACCCGGTACGTTATCTATGAGTTGATCATTAATTGTCAGCTTCTCAATGGCCATTCAGGTGCACCAACTGTACTCAAACCATGATGGCTCAGGGTAAGGGAAGCCGGCAGGTGGTAGAATCCAATTGGGTAATATCCCTTCACTCATTGATATTGGATGATATTGTTGATAGTAAGCATCCCGTCGGTTCTCGTTGATCAATTCTGTTTTGCAGATAACATATTTAACATGTTTCCAGTGAGTGTTGACCATATTTGAGAAATGCTCAGTTTTCTGATGAATCTGAATGATGCTTTAGGGGGTAGAGTTCGTTGCTGGATATTATCTTCAAGGTTATTTGTTTGAAGGAGAGCTAACTCTCACTCAGGTTAGCGTGTCACAGTCACAGCCGCATCACACCCCACCAAATGTAGATGACAGGTAAAACAAAGTCACCTTAGGATCAGTTCTCTTCACAACCTAGGATAATATCTATCCAATCCCGCAGAATAATGCTGCACATTATCTGCCGAATATTGTTAGCAAAGAAAGCTTCTGTTGTCATCGCTGTGATCAGCGTTTAATACTGTTCATCAGGTGCTACTACGATTGGCCTTATGGTACACTATGTCATAGGGGCATTGTGCAGATTATGTCTATGATCAACCCTCAAGCAGCGGAAAACCATCAGCTTAATATAATCAATAGATAAGTTTCCTAGCGGGCTGTATGCCTGCTCGATGATCATCGAGAACTGATAGGCTAGTAAGATGTTGCTTCAGCAACGATCCTTGACTGGTGGGTGGATCCTGAGGAGCCAAAGAGGTTTACAAATGGAGCTCAAAAGGAAGCAATCACTGTTGCTGCTCGACTAACAAGGCGTCATATTGAATGTTGTGCAGGACGTACAACTACATGTTGAGTGTGAAATGCCCAGTCATGCTAACCTTCCAACCGGATATAGTTCTTGTTGGGTTCCTGGAGATATCATGTCATATCCCTTCTATGACGTTTACAGTCATGAACTAAACAAAGGTGAGTTTCTATCCAAGATGCTATATACAACATCGAGCATATGACAAAGAAATGCGGGATGTGTGTGATTATGATTTCTTTTTCTCAGCCCGGTTTATGGGATCAAAGAAGCAGTGAACCACCACAGTTCATCACAAAGAAGATGGATATAAGAGGCCTTCATTCCACCGAGGGTCACTGCTTACATCAATATGCTCAACTATACTCCCCTGTATTGGAAAATACCAATTGAATGGATACTTCGATTATTAACATCTTTTGATCACATACGATGGCGTCAAACGGATCTGCGTCGAAGACCAGCAAAATGGCTCCCGCAGGTGGGCTGTTTGGCTAATAACAAAGCCTAGATGACAATGTGGGAGCATCGGATAATAATGCTGGAAATACACCAAGCAACGACACTCAATTCAGGCAACACGCAACTCAATTGCATCCACCACCACTAGGGTATAGTTACCCGCCTTTGCAGCCACCATTTCCAGGCGCTCCTCGGTTGTACCACCAGGCCCCATTCAACCTGACACCCAGCCCACGACCGAGCTCTGGTGCAACCCAAGGATATCCGAGTTATGCGCCATTGTGGTAATCATAGGAATTCCCCCTAGGAGGATATGGTGGACCTCGAATGTTCTCCACTCAACAATTCACAGGACTTGCACCATCAACAGCAGGCACACCTCGAGTGCCTCCATCACCGCCAAGAAACAATGCAGTGATTTGGCCGACATTGTCTGCCTCCACTGCACCGGGACAACTTCCCGGCGCAGCTGCGAGACCCTCCATTAGCCTCCGAACACAACGATTTCAGCCAGCTGCAGAACCTCGCAGGACAGATGCTAAAGAGATTGGCAAATTTTCCCCATTACTGGGGATTTCTTATGACCAATACGATGCAGATCATGAGAGCGACGATTCGTCAGACTCGGGCGGTGCCGAAAGCAAAGCCTCAATCAGCTTGAAGCAAACGGAATTCTCCTTGAAGCAATTTGCCAAAACGATGGGGCAGCCCAAGTTTAGTACCTTCAACAAGTGGAAGAAAGTATGAGTGGCTGGGTTTCTGGAGAAGAAGCATCGGTCCATTTTCTGGGGACAGAACCGTCTGAAACAGCTTCGAGATGGACCCCTGCACAGGGAAATGGTGGTTGCAGATTTTTTGGTTACAGTCGAGACCGGGCTGCATTTGCACAAATTTGATCATGCCAAATGGATTTGGTGACAGTGCGTTGAGATGTGTTTGAAGAAATGTGCAAGCGAGATTTGGGAGTCAAGAAAGAAAGGAAGGCGAGTCAACACGCAAACGGCAACGGATTTGGCAGAGCGCGCATGCAAAACAGCGACAGGTAACCTCCCAGAGATTCCAAATACAACTTTCATCATTGTGATTCGTCGAGTGCCGAATGGCAATAATGACCAGACATCCAGCAATCAACTCCAAGTGTCGTACACAGATGTGAGGCACTGGGAGGAGCTGATCGATTTCATTGAACGAAATTGTAGCCCGAAAGAACCATATTGTCTGACAGCGATATCCAAATGCAACTTGACACAGGAAGAATTGGACGAAGAGTATATGGGATTATACACACCCGGGCAAATGATGAATGACCGTCTATATGGTCAGATTTCATACAATAGTTCCATTTCTAATGCCTTCAGGTTGAAACTGGGACACAATTTGAAACTATTTTTGGTAGAAATGAAGGCAGCTACAGGGAAGGATATGGCAGAGCATGTAATTAGACCAGCCAAGGTAATCCCTGCTAGCATTATTAAAGTGAATTATGCCCCACTGCTGATCAGTATACTTAGACTTGGGAGGGATCTGATGAACATGAACGAGTGGTGGATGAGAAGGCAGGTGGGAACGAGACTGACAGTGGAATGAATGTAAGTTCTGATTGACTGAATAGAATTGAGTATATTCCACATACTTGTTGGGTCCAAATGCTTGTCTTTGAAATACCTAACATTGCGATGAATTTCAGCAGCGCCGGAGTATGAGCCAATCAGCCCAACATACCTCTGCTCAATAGAAAGAGATCATTGAGAATGACAAGAAGACCGACGAAGGGGCAAGAGAGGTTTTGGAGCAAGTGGATGGTGATGAGGTCCGCGATCCAGAAAATACCAGTTCAGTATCGAGCACTGTTTTGAACACAATGAACAACAACTATGAACACGAGTGTCTTGAGGAGGCGGTCAGGCTGCTGAATGCCCATTCGATTCGCCAATCACCAGATGATTGTGTTCCAGGCCACAAGTATTCAATTCCTGGCCTGGCAGGAACAAAGTTTCTGGCTCACCAGGTTTGGGCTATATGGTTCATTGTAAGGAGGTGGATTTGGGGTGCTGATATGCCAGGAGCACTGGTGGCGGATGAAATGGGTCTTGGAGAGACTTTCACCTCAGTGGCAGCAGCAATGATATGCAAACTGCTGACCGAGAAAGTTTTACTGGGGTTACCACTGTCGATTTTGTGGGGGAACACCATTGCTGAGTGGGTGAATATGGTACTGAACAACTTTGCGGGGATCTTCTTTGACGAACGGGAATGGAAACCATTGCGAAGACATAATTCAGTTCCCCACCGCCTCATACTGATCTTGAACACTCCACCGCAGCGGCATCCAGTGCTAACATTCGCCCTTGAATCAATCCTGGTTGGGACAATGGCCGGAGTTGCAGAGACGTTCAATAGTGTCATTGACGAGATGACATATGCAACCGATTTCAAACTCATCAACTTGTTGCACGACAAAAATGCGATTCTCACCAACGACAATGTGACCACCCATCTTGACGAGCCAGAAACCGATGCAATATCCACCTTGTTTCATATGATACCTTAACATCCAGAGCGAAACCATCAAGCAAGGGCCAACTCTCACACTGTACATAGAGTGTTGGGATTTTTGAAGAGTCGCATCGGTACAAAACAAAACATAGTGTGGGCCAGCGAATTGCGACGAATGTGAGAATTGGATTCAAACTTCAAGTCACTGCAATGCCGAAATTCCATTTACCCTATGACAGGTTTTTTCAGACGATATGGCTGTGTTCAGGTGGGCCTCAAAATCCAGAGGATGATACTGTGATGGAAATGCATGGAGCCGAGGCACTGTATTCCGCATTGAAAAGTTTGATGCATGCCATCTGGACTGAACACGATTAAACTCATCAGGATACTGCATCCCAGATAATCCAAATTGCAAAGCCCTGGACGATCAGGAGGTGGTCAGAGTTGAAAATGGCGAATGGGAAACCACTTGTTTGGAGACCGAAGGAGAATGTACACCTTGTTGATCTTGAATGGACTCAAGAAGAGCAAGCTAAAGTAAAATCGCTGGTGGAATGATACACTTCATGAGGTGCTTGAGGAGCGTGGAGGGTACATAGATGGTGGGTGGCATGTCTCTCATTGGTATTGGGAGACACCGAGGATCGGAATGACGTTTCCGGACAATGGTTCGAGGAATGGCCACTCGACAGTCGGGTGGATTCTCCAATTTCTCGATGGCTGAGAGACACATTTCTTCCAATGCTTGTCAACGGACATGTGGAGTAACCCGAACCTGATGAAGACGAAGCATCAGTTCAGGTGCTTCTGCATGAAACTGAGAGTAATTCAAGATCCTTGCCTCGTGCACCTCCTCCTCAAAAGGTGGTGCTATTTTGTCCTCCGCCTGGCCAGGTTCATCATTTGTACTGGTGGGTTACAAAGTTTTTGCGGATCGTTTGGATGTTTTACACATGTGTGTGGAGATGGGCAACAATGAGCATACAGAAATACCGCTTAAATTCCAAGATTCGCTAAATCCCTCCGTGTTTGTAACTACACCCAAAGTGGGTGGGACAGGCCTAAATCTCAAAGCAGCAAACCAGGTGGTAATAACTCTGAAGTTCTGGGTATTGAACGAACAGCGGCAGCCATTTGCACAGTTTGTCTGACTGGGGCAAAACAGAGTTCCACACACCTGGCTATTGAACACTGGACCAAGTGGTTATGATAACAGAGCGAGTGATCTGCACCAGCTCTCTGGAGTGGCACAAATGAGAGTCCTGCATGGCCTGATGAGCTGAGCGAACATCATGACTTCAAGGATATACTGGATTGTATAATGGCAGATAGACGATATGAAGCAGCTTACAGAGCAAGGAGACATTGTGCCATCAGGTGGTGAGGATGCACGATAATCATCTGGGCAGTGTATTCAAGGGACGCCTCTTTAAACATTCAAACAACACAATCTCACCAACTGATGCAAAGTAGTCAAATGGTATGGAGAAGAAGGCACTTGTGAGGAGTCTAGGAGTATTGGTTAGAGTGCGATTCCATTTCGTGTTAGTTGATCATCGTGATGAATACGTGATGAAGTCAATGATACCCAGAGATCGTGTAAAATGTAACATAGCCTCATTTGGATAATCGAATATGTGATGAAAGGCAGGGGCGCCAGTGTAATGGTCGACTAAGTCAAATTCTGAGGTGCCGTACATTTCTCCTTAGGTCACTATGTCCAAGCTGCAGTCACTTATCATCTTCATCGTATAGTATCCATGTGCAATGGTGACACCTAAATCTGCGAACGGGATTCCAGCTTTCAGGTGCGCCTGAACCTGCAAGTGTGATTCAGATTATATGTTTCTTGCCTATTTCAGGAACACCGGACACTAGAATTGCGAAAGAATTGTGGATATTCACGGAATCAACAATGCTGAATAAGATATAGTCAATGGCACAAGAGAATCGCCATCAACATCTCGACTCTCCTGAGACAGATCCAGCACAGTATTTCTCAAATCATCCATGGATAGAAAAACTGTCTAAGTGATATCGAGTTGATGGATCGTATCCTAAGACATGGCTCATGTATTCCAGGCTTACCCGAAGAATACCCCCGAATATTTCCTTGCTCAGGAATGAAGCTCATGCACACCTCACATCCACTCTCCTGTCAAGTATGATGGTCACAGATTTGACACAGCACGCTTATTCTATTCTAAGGCTGATTTCGACAAGCAGCTACTCCTTATTAACATATGATACCACTCCAGGCATGCCTCTGAACTGTGTATACCCACTTCGCATTACCCTTGAACGATTCATTTTGCTCCATTCCAAGTATATTTCCTTCCTTCCTGAATGCTTTGAATCTGTGGCTGCCAGCACACATAGTGTCATCTGTCAGACACTAACCTTTGAGGTGCAGGCGCGGCTCATTCTGCTTGGCCCCAGTTTAATATGTGAATCTATGCTTGATCGGTATGTGAAGGCCGCTACTACAATGTCACATCTGTCATGCTTCGTGTCTATCTATCCTTTGAAGGAAGGTGTCCAACACAAGCTTACCGTGGATCCACAGCCCTGGGTGATAAGTATCCACACCTAGCTGGATTTTGACCAAGAAGTATGTTTGGACCTTACATTTCCAAGATCATAAAATAGCTTATGTCGTTCAGGCTCCATAATCGATCTGCAGCTTGGGAGTGTGAACCTCAAAGTGAAGTTCCTGGTCAGCAAATCTGCAGATGATCGGCAACTCCCGCCCACTTGTATACCACTCTTCCTTGAATAGGCTAAAATTCACGATGCTTCTAATGCAGAGTTAACTACATTTTGACTAACTTGTATGTTTGGGCCACGAAAAAACAGTATCTTAAAAATGATTATGTGAACTGATTTCCATCGAGACAGCTCGAAGAGAGAGAATCTGAATGGCAGTCTCTGCTCAGGAGTTCAATCGGTGACTGGCAATCTTCGCACACCGCGTATCTTGAACAGCTGAAGTTCGTGACATATGCTAAATAGACAATCTCTGATTTCCGCCAACGTCCAATCCCAAGTGTACTTGAAGAAGAAATCGTGATGAAAGCTCAAGTTAAGGAAAGGGAGTTTCTGAGAGTACAAGTAACTGTCAAAGTAAGGCGAGCCAGCAATCGCAGCCAGTTGATTGTATCCTGCATGCCGATTCAATGCTAGCTGAACTTCAATTGGCTGGAGCTGCACACTGTAATTGGTCTTTCCGCTCCCAGATGAAGCCTCATTACTCATTTATATTGTTGTTATGCACTTCTTTGAACCCCAATATTTATATTAAGCCAACATTGTAGCATTGAGACTCATAATGAGTGTGTGATTAAATGATGCGGTATTTACAAGATATTATGCGCAACATTGTAATGTGCGTGACTATTCATGACCCAGTCGGTACCAATCTTGGCATTGATGAGAACTGCCATCGATTAGATTTCCCTTGAGTCTTCATCGTAGCTATACCATCATTTCTCTATGTTGAATCTTTTCTTTGTAAACCCAAATTCTCTGTTCTCTCTTACACTTACTGCATACATATTGTGACTTCAGCAGTCTTGTACTGCTGAGAGTGAAGTTTTTCACACGATATTGCCTAATCGACCGCAAACTTTGCTGCAGAATCCTAACACAACAGAATATCATCAAGGTAAGGTATCCTTCCAACTGGTATACCGCATTCAGAGATTCCTATATATACACTATGAGCAACAAACTCAGTTTGAACCCATGTAACTTCAACTGTTGCCACTCACAAAGGTCCCTACTCGGTTCTCTGTCCAAGTCCTGCAAGATTCTTCAACACATCGACAATTGTGTGCCACGCCATCACCTCTCATATGCCCAAACCAAGGGCATAATGAACTACCTTCGGTGGAGTTATATGCAGGGGTGATCATAATCAACCCATTACTCAGTATTCCACATATGTCCGGCCCTGAGAGGTAGTTAGGGAGTCAACCATGCGAATGTCTTGAGTTCTTGAGGTGTGTCAAGATCTTCAAGTGCATTTGGTTTAATTCTAGGTATTTTGGCTTGAACCAACCTCCAATTCTTGCATTAATATCATACTTGGATATAAGTGCTAACATTGAGGAATTGGGGGCATGAAGAATCCATCTAATCCGGTGCATCTGACGCTTCCTAAATCACAACAAAGAACTAGCCTCAAGAACATAAATATGAACTGCCGACAGTGACTTCCGGACTCTGTCCAGGCATGCCTCGAATTGCATGCTGCTCTGCCAAGCGTCACATTTTCCAGGCACTCCTTGAATTGCATCCTCCTTGACTGAGTGTTACTTTGTCGCTTCATTTTCCTGTTATTCTATTCAACTTCATACTATATTTATGCTTATATACTTCTGTCTACATTCCCCAACTTCACCTCATCAACATGGAACCTACGGACAGCCAGGTGAGGAATCACTATTCCCAGCAGAATCATCAAGCACACCTTGAGAGAGCACTTGCATGTACATTCAACAAGACAGCCAATTTTCATTGCCAATCAAATGTTTGAACTGCAACACAGCCTTTGGGTATAGTGTTAGAGATAGCTATTGTCCGTGCTACAATTCTTGTGAAGCAGGATGATGACTATACCAATCTGGAGATCAGGAATGATGACAGTGAAGTCCCTGGAGAGTCCACCTTGTCCTCCAATATCGAAGAAGACGATTTGAACAACCGGCAGGGAGTACTACATCTAGACCAGGCACGCCGTGATACGACATTATGAATGACAAGGGTTCCACTACTGAAGAAATGGAGTCATGACGATACTATCATTGCACTCACTTCACTTCCAAATCTGCGACAGCCTGCTGGGGCCATCGCACTACAATTGCTCAAACGCCAAATGTCAGCCATCAACATATTATGTGAGTCTGACATTGTACCCGCCCAGGTGCTCCCACTTCCCAAGGCTGGTGGAGACCAGAGTGTTCTTCAACCAAAGGCCTGTGGAGATTACAACGTTCCTCAACACAAAAAGGCTGATTTTGAGGTTGCGAAATGGTTCATGGAGGCAATCGCATTCAAACAGACTGCCTGGCCAATCATTCCCGATGAGAAGAACTCGATGGTTGATGAGGCCTGGCAACTAGCCATTGAATCCCAGGATCGTCTGCGGGCATTAGCAGGTGCTCCTGTAGGTACACCATCTGTGTAGCAATTGCCCAGTGGTCCATCTGCTAAAATTGATCTGCAAACCCGAGAAGCTGTAAGTGTGTACTCTGTGTTCTGCTCCTCGATTGGAGTTATGATAATACTAAACCCCAAAGATATACACAGTTAGAAGTAATGAGTTGTACCATTTGGGGGCGTTTGGCTGATGGAGCTCGTCTAACTATTGTCTGTAGTTACCGGATGGATTAACGATCAGAGACTGAGGTGCGAATCCAGGTTAAACAGCTCCTGGTTGACGATGCGTATCTCGCGAAGGACATCGATCACAAGAAATCATTGTCCAGTCGGATGGAAGTGCTTGACTTGATCTACCATCGTTTGTTCTTCACTGCCAATAGCGTGGGGCGACAGCCAACCACATCGCAGTTCTTCCAACCTCTAGCACCGCAGAAATCAGCGCTTGTGGCCACAGCCATTCATTGTGCACTGTCTGAGTATGCCACTGGAAAGAAGGTAACAGTTATGATTTCTTAAGATGAATATCGAGGTAAAATTTGGCTTTCCACAGCGATAGATTGTATTACTGCAGAAGCCACTGCACTCATCAATTACACATGGTGGGCTGCTTCATAGCGGG
>Ga0307512_10002216_pt1 | contig 25319 bp, 28 predicted proteins | sample 14_EM_MG_FD_200267 | JGI IMG/M metagenome (GOLD analysis project Ga0307512, IMG submission 200267) | Populus trichocarpa ectomycorrhiza microbial communities from riparian zone in the Pacific Northwest, United States - 14_EM | ecosystem: Host-associated > Plants > Roots > Unclassified | place... | reverse complement strand
TTTGAGCTACATGGAGGACGCCTTGCATCGTTTTCACACTTTCAAAGATGTTTTCTTACTCGGGCGAGCCGGCAAAAAGGCGAAGGCCAAAGCCAATGCCCTGAGAACGGAACTCGTGAAGAAGCGACAGATAGACGAGGAATCAAATACTGATACTTGCACCCTGTCCAAGAAGCGGCGCGAAATGAACCCCTGGCGGGATTATATCAGCAACGAGATAGATCTTTCCAAGGAGTTGGATGCCGACTTCAACTGTCCGAAGATCCAGTTGACGTCTCATTGGGTCGAGCAGATTCGACGATACGGAGCCTTGCAACAGTATTCTGCCGAGAGACATGAACAAGCACATAAAACGAACCTCAAGGACGGTTGGAACGCCCCCAATCACAATCTCAACTACCTGCCGCAAATAATCACCTTTCAGCGTCGCATTGTCTGCTTCGAAATCAGAGAGCTCAATCTCCAAGCCCTCGCTCAGCGTCGGGAGAACAGCGTTGCCGCCTGCACAGTCCTCCCTTCCGGTGCTGCTCTGGCTGCCCCACTGGGCTCCCAGTCATATGCAAAGCCCGAATTCATGGGGCCCCAAAACCGCCGTGATGGAAAGCATCCTGACGCTATGATCAAAGACTTCAGAGCATTACTCGACAATACACAAGATGCAACGCACCGCGTGGCAATATACAGCGGCACGCCCGAGTTTATCAAGCATAAGAGTCGTAACAAGACGTATATATCGGATGAACAACTGCACGCAATGGAGCTCTGTATTTACCATGGTATTAAGGTTCAAGTTGAGGGTTTAGATGGTTAACGCATATCTCAGATGTGTCGATACACAGGAAGTCAGAGCTGGCGCGGAGGGGATCGACAGAACGACTGGGTGTGGGTAAAGCAACGCCCGGGGAGGTGTTATGGCGCGCTGAATGGGCATCTTCCGTGGCAACTGCAACGACTATTGAAAATCAAACTCCTAAACGATTATGGAGCTTTTGTTGAGTAGTGGTTAGCCCTGGCGCTCACCACAATACCTGAAAACTCTGGTAACTTGGATCCCGTCTCGAAATTCGTACAAGTGAGAGAAGCACCGGCAGCCGTTGCTGTGCAAGTTTTCAGCGTGGGAAATATTGCCGGCTGCGCGCACGTCATTCCAGAGATAGCTACTAGTAGTGAGACAGGAGACGGACGGAACGAACGATTGATTGTCAATAGCCACATAGATCTGGCGACGTGGAATGATGTGTATAATTAGTCAAGAGAGAATGGCATTTTGCGCACAGGTAGAGGGAACGCGAGGAGAGATATTACCAGCGTCACCCATTGCCTTGCAATCCCATATAATAAGTAAAGAGAGAATTGCATTTGCGCGCAAGTAGACAGAACGCGAGGAGAGATTTTCGCAGCGTCACCCATCGCATTGCAATCCCGATGCAAGCCCGTACCCAATGAACCCATTCCGACGTATAGTCACAATTAGCCACAACGCCAGAGTGATCGTTTAAAATAGGAGACCGACAGAACGAGAAGAAACGGTGAAACAGCGATCAGAGGGCAATATGGAACGCGACGCGTTGAATTGACGCCGGGCGCGGAGTAATCCGCCACCGGGGTGTCTATGACGGCTCTGACGGAGCGCGTCCACTCTGACGCAGCCATTGCGCCCGGACGGAACTATTCTTTGCTGATGAAGTACTGCTCCATGGTCTGGTTTTGTCTCTCTGTCTGGCCTTCGGTCTGTGGATGAAACGCGGTCCACAGCCTGGGATTGAGGCTTAGGTGAGGGCAGACTCGCTTCCAGAATCGGCTGGTAAACTCCTTCCCGCGATCGGTTACAATAATGGCAGGTACGCCGCGTTGGCAAATCACGTGATCGAAAAACATTCGTGCCAGCTCTGGTGAGTCGATATCTTCCCTTCAGGGGAGGTCGATTGCCATCTTTGTCAGTCGATCGACGATTACCAAGATTCTGGTATATCCGGAAGCAGTTGACTCAGGGAGGTCCGTGACGAAGTCCATGGTAACTCCTTCCGAAGGTTGTGACGGTGGTGGTAGCGGCATGTTTGTGCTGTGATGGGCGTGTCGTGGTGGCTGCATTCGGTGGCATAGTTCGCATCGGGCGATATATTTTCGTATGGTGGAGTCCATTGCGGGCCAGTATCAATCCCGAGATACTAATTGGGCGGTTTTAGGAGCTCTGAACTGGCCGGATTCTGGATTTTCGTTGCAAAGGCTTATGACTTTGTTGCAAAGCAGGTCATCCTTTGGTACCTATAGCCTTCATTCGTAAGTGAGGGCTCCGGTAGTGACTTTCCACTCATCACTCGAGTCTTCCTCTAGTTCATGTATGCTTTGCAGATCAGGATTATCGACGATTGGGGTGCCGACAATCCTGCGTTTCACGTTGGCAGCCAACACGTTGATAGCCTGCGATGTTTTGATTTCCTGAAGGAGGTCGTCGTACGGTTCAATGGAGTTAGTCGCCAAGGTTGCCATTAGCCTCACAGTCGGTCTCTTGTAGCCTATCTCATAGTGGGGTGTTCTTGTTGGTCCATCGGCCGGGTTCTTCTTGCCTTCCAAGTGTTCGATGACAAAGTCGTAAGCAGATAGGATTTCCGCCCACCCTGCCTGTCTTCGGGAAAGCACTTTGGAGGTTTGCAAATACTCCAGATTCCTATGGTCGCACTGGATCAGGACCTTGTGATTATCGCCCTCAAGATAGTGTCTCGATTGTTTCATTGCCTCGACAATCGCCAAGAGCTCCCGATCGTACGTGTCATAGTTCTGTTCGGCGGGAGAGTATTTTCGAGAGTGGAAATTGACTGGTCGAAGAATCCCGAATCCGTCGTGCTGGTTGAGGATGCCGGCGATTGCGAAGCCGCTTGCATCGGACTGCAGAATGTTCGGTTTTTGCGGCTTGATGTGCTGGAGGATCGGTGATTCGGCAAAGGCCGTTTTGAGCTTTCGAAATGCGACTTTGGCACCCTTAGTCCAGTCCCACTTCCGTGAGCCCTGGGTCTTTAGCAAATTTGTTATGTGAGCCTTCACCTTGGCATATTTCCGAATGAATCTCCTGTAGAAGTTTGCGAAGCCGAGGAGCACTTGCACATCCCGAACCGATTCCGGGGTCGTCCAGTCTTCAATCGTGGATATGCTGTCTGACTCCATGCCGATCCCATCCGAATTGATGACAAATCCGAGAAAGCCGACTTCCCGAACTCCAAATTGGCACTTTTCGGCCTTTCAATATAGCCCGAAATCATGTAGGCGTTGCTGTACTTTCCGGACGTGGTCTTCGTGCTCCTTCTCATTGGTCGAGTAGATGAATATATCGTCACGGAAACACACGGTGAAGTCGTCAATATAGGGCCATAGACAATGGTTGATGTAAGCCTGAAACGTAGCCGGTGCGTTTGTCAATCCAAAGGGCATAACTTTGTATCCGAACTGACCATAGCGGGTTCGGAATGCAGTCTTGAATTCCACTCCTTCTTTGATTCAGATCAGGTGGTAGGCATTCCGGAGGTCCAACTATGTGAAGATTCATGCTTCGCGCACTCAATCCAGTAGTTCTGAGGTTCGCAGCAGGGGGTATCCATGTTTTACCGTGCCCGGATTAAGAGCTCGATAGTCGACTCACAACCATAGTCCTCCGTCTTTCTTCTTTGCAAACAAGAACGGCGCTGCGGCCGGTGATGATGACAGCTGAATGAAGCCGCTTGCCAGGTTCGTTTCGATGTAGGTATTGAGCATCTGTAATTCAAAATCTGAGAGGTTGTAGATCCACCAGTACGGTAGTTTGTAGCTGGGTTCCAGATCCATCGCGTGGTCAGTTGGCCTATGTGGTGGGAGTGTCTCGGCCTATACCTTGCTGAAGACCTCCAGGAAGTCTTGATATTGTGCTGCGATGCGACCCCTGTCATCTGTCATTACTATCTCCGCATTTTCCATGTCTATTGCCATTTTCATTAGTCTCGTCTGCATTCTACATTGTAGCGTGCTTGGCAGGTGGAGATGGGTAGGGGTCCAGGGATAGCTGGATCAGACGGTTCGTCACAATAGGACCAAGCCCCGTAGACCAGTTTCTCCCTTCCTGTCTCGGCGAGCCGGTAGCAGTCAGTCAAGCGCCGTGACTGTGTCATTCTTCTGCCGCAACTACCGCCGCTGCTCCTGCTCGCGCATTCAGCATCCTGGGGTTTCCCTAACATTCCGTTATGCCTTCCAGAGATGCTCCCAGCAACCCTTGACATTCTCCATGTCGTATGGGGAATGCCTCGACCACCTCCTGACTAGCTAAGAGATGATCGAATGCAGTAGCCCCGAGTAGTTGTACATCCGGGGCAGGATCAATATTTGTATTTCCTTCACAGCGTTCCGGCGGAGGACTTGCGTGCTCTGCTTCTGGAATCTTCGCCCGTTTTGGTCGGTTTGGCGTGCGCAGGGCTGTCAATCGACCTTTGGTCCAGTCGATTTCCGTGTTTCTTGCCTTGAACCATGGCAAGCCCAGGACTAGGTCGTATGCCTTGATTGAGACAACTAAAACCTCCGATTCGTCTACCGGTTTAAGGTGTTCAACATACTGAACCAAGAGACTAGCCTTTCGGCTCTCCTTTGCAGACATCATCACCTGGCCATTGACACCCTGGGTGGAGGTGAATGCTGTTTCGTGGGGCAATTCGAGTATCATGAGTAGGATCGCAGTTATGAAGATGCTCGCTGCACCGCGGTCGATTAGTGCTTTGACTAGCTGCATGTTGCGGTGGATGTTTCGTACAAGGACTTCACGGACGATATGGGCCCAATCCGGTCTCTCTGTGCCGCATGGGTATTGGCTTGACATTAGAGCCCGACCATCCAGGATAACTCTTGATTTTAAGGCGATTCGGTACGGTTGTATCTCGTCCAAGGTTGCAAATAAGGCTCGGTTTCTTAAGTTATCAAATCCTAACTCCGTATCGTCCAGACTCCCCCGTCGAGTTAGAGATCGAGAGAGGTAGACAAGTTTTGTTGCTGCTGCGTGTCGAATGACTCTTGGCGTTTAATTTGTTTGCCGTCATAGCCGCCGCCGCTATTGCTGGAGTTCTGTTCAGGTGGGTTTGTCTTGCTGTATGTGGTACAAAGGTAGGTTTTGTGGTCTCCGCTGCCGCAGCGGGCGCATTGCCGGTTTGCCTTTCGGCTTTCGTAGGCTTCCTTTGAAAGCCACGGCGCTTGTGATAAGCTGGCCCGGCTGCCACCGCTCGACTTATTGGACTTGCCTGATTTTGAATTACCGCCGGAGTTGTTGGAATTGCCGGAAGTGTATTCCGCAGGTTCGGAGATGGATGGTCGGAAATTACTTTTCTTATCGCCGCCTTTCGGAGACTCCCCTGCTTGCCTTGGTTGCTGCTGTTGTCCTCCGGGCTTCTTGTCGTCCGGTTTGAACTCCGAGGCCGCCGCACAGTCGAAGAGTTGGTCAAGTGTGTCGAACCTGTCTTTGCCAGTGGAGATCCAAGGTCTGACTTTCATCTTGAGTGGGTGCCGCCCGCACACCCATTCCATGTCGTACAGGACCACTTCGTGCATTATCTGGCTCCAGCTGGCTCTTCTCCAACTTGCTTTTAGGAGGTTGGCGTAAATTTGGACCGATTCGTTTGGTAATTGCTGGTACTCCTGCATGGCTTTTGTCGCCCAATTGAGACGTCTGTCTTTATCTCTGTGCATCTTTTGAAGCTCGCTCGCGAAGAGTTCAAAATTCTCTAAACACGGGTCCTTGGCCTCTCGTAGGTCGCTAGGCCACTCGGATGAGTCTGTATTTTCCGTCTGTCGCTGAGTCGTATCTGGGTGATCATGCCAGGTGTCGAGAAAAGAGACTGCATACTTGACTTGATCGGGATAGCCTCTTGGGAATAGGTGCTTATAGGATGTCAAGTTTGATCGTAATGTTTCGAGGAACTTATCCAGCTCTTTCACCGCACCGCAGTACCGTAAGGGGTCCACCATCTTAACGATCTTGAACTGATTTCCGGGATTCTCCGGTCTGTCGATGGTTCAGCTGCTGTCGAGTCCGGAGAGCATTCGGGTTCTCTCCTTCTTCCATTCGGCTTGTTATTCGAATAGGAGTTTTAGTAGCATCCGGTTCTGTTCAAGCATCTCCTTTTGGTTGTCTTTGGTGATCTTTGACACAATGTCGTCTCTGCCTGGATTATCCTCGCCCTGTGGTAAGGTTGAATCATCTTCGTTATGGTCTTCATCTTCATCGTCTGGAACACGGGTTTCTTCGTGAACTTGAGTCTCGGCCGGATCGTCATCCTCAATTTCGTTTTCTGGTAGCACCGAGACGCGGCCCGTTGGAATAGGTGTGATTCGGCTGACCGACGCTCGAAGAGATTCAATGCTGTCATGCGTGTTAGGCATGCGCAATCGGCTTCTCTGTATTCACTTTGAAGGCATTGAGGGTAATTCACTGTAATTGTTGATTTCGTGTCTGTCGCAATGTGTCAATTAATGTGGTAAATTCGCGTGATCTCTTGAGCAAAAAGTATCCGACATCTGAAAAGACCGAATATAGTGTAAGTGCGCGTACGCCGGCGCACGGCAGTACAGGGATATGATATGGTATACTGTTGCACACGGGCACGAGTGAGATGAAGAGTAGCAGTATGTAGTAAGATATTCGGTACGGAGCTAAGTCTCCGTCGCGATGTCAATACAAGGTTGGCGGTTCCCCGGCACTGGACACCTCACGTGTCCGTCCGGCAACCCTTACCACGCACGCTTGACAACGCCGTTACAGACAATTATCAATGTTCATGATTAAAGATACATACAGACTGGAGTGCGACAGGAGAGGAAACTAAACTGACACAATGCCATCCGACAGGTAGGTGGCACAATCATTGTGGGCGACATGAATGCACACAGCCAAAGGTGGGGCCGTCCTGCAGGGAGCAACATGATGCCAAGTTCTGGAAGGAGATAATAGACCAGTATGGGCTACAGATCGGGAATACTGACAACCGGCCAACTCACCACTGGGCGTGCAACGGCAACGCATGCGAATCGACCATAGACCTGACCCTGGCCACCCGACCAATCGTATGAAGTACCAATGTGGGTGGGAGCCAAGCTACAGAACCCGAGCACGTGATGATCGAGTGGCAGTTCAAGCTCGACAAATAGGGTGAGGCAGACCATGCGCTGGTCATAGCATGGAACCTGGCTGCCATGTCAAAAGAGGATGAGGAAGCAGCAGAGAAACTTTGGAAGGAGCTGGAGAGAGAAAGAGCGCACCCAGGCGAGGAATGCACGAGAGACAATGTAGAGCGAGACGCTGAATGGTGTCGAGAAACACTGTGCAAAGTTTGAGACGCCAAAGCAATGAAGAGAGGAATCAGCGCTCCATCGAACAGGTGGTGGAACCGTGAGATGAAGGAGAGGAGAATCACAGTGGGGAGGGAAATGAGAAGGGGAAGGAGCTCCGAGGCAGCAGTGCGCGCGAAAGCAGAACTGCAGAAGTCAATTCGACTTTCCAATTGCCGGATGTGAAATGACTAAGTGCAGAACCCTAGGGGGGGCAAGGTCCGGAGGGCAGCAACATTCACCAACCTTCGAGCGGGACCCACTGTGGAAGCGCTGACCGACCGAGAGGGAAAGCAAGCAAATACCATTGCCAAACAGAAGGAAATGCTCAGAGCAGAGTCTTTCCCCCTAAATGACGGGGACCAGTATCACCAACTACCCCCAGCAGGCCATGCACACCAGAACATGACTGAACATTCAGTCGAACGAGCTCTGATCTTGCAGTCGGTTAAGAACTCCCCCGGCTCAGGCAAGCTGCCGTTCGGAGCCATAAGCCTACTCTCAAGGTGGGACAACACAAGCATTCAAGGACTAACGAAGGCGGCAGTCCGAATGGGCCTTCACCCAGCCATATGGAAACGCATGAGGGGGCAGGTGATTAGTAAACCCAGAACGGAGGATTATACAAAGCTGAAGTTGTACATCACAATCTCTCTGCTCAGTTGCATGGGTACAGTCGTTCAGAAAGTGGTCACAGAGCTGCTATCCGACGAGTCCGAGAGATGACCACTGCTAAGTGCCGGCTAATTCGGTAGCTGCAAGAAGACGTCAGGCATGGACACTGCAGTTATGATGGTCAACAGAGTGCACGCCGCGAGGAAAGCAGACAACATCACAGGTGTCCTCCTCAAGGACCTTAACACAGCATTCCTAAGCGTAGCAACAGGAAAGCTGATCCATGCAATGAAGGGCAAGAAGATAGAGGGAGATCTCATAAGATGAACCGAGAGCTTTGTCTCAGTTAGGCCGGTGGAGAAGGTAATCGAGGGAATTGTCTTAGAGAGTCACCCCGTTGAAGCAGGTGTCCCGCAGGGCTTACCTGTATCGCCAATTCTCTGTGAGATATTAACCGCTGGGCTGATACTCTGTGTGGAAAACTGAGTGGAAGAAGACGGCCTCTCCTTCATGGAAGACCTCGGATGGGTAGCAACCGGGAATGACGTTAACCAGGCGGTGGAAAAACTGGAACCCTGCACAGCAGAGCACATGGAGTGTGCCAGCAGATGTGATCTCCAGTTTCATACTGCGAAGACGGAGGCAGCACTCTCCACATGGAGGCGAGGCAACAACAAGCACCTCCGGCCGAAACTCACAGCAAACATCAATGTAGGAAACAGCTTGGTGCAATTCAACACAGAGGCGACATGATTGCTGAGAGTCTGGATGGACGCCCACCTGTCGTTCAAAGAGCATCACAACTGATGCATTCAGAAGGCCAGGGCCGCAGACGCCCAATTGCACATACTCACGGTGATGCACGGAATCATCCCAGAGCGAGAAAGAGGTGTCCAGTTAGCCTGCGTTCAAGTCGTCGCAATAAATGGAAGCAAGCTCTCGTGCGACCTGTGAGAAATCGGCAGACGTAAGCATCTCCAACTCCTGCTCATTCAGCAAGCTAGATCTACCCTGGGTGCCCTCCCCACAACGTCAATCAGCGCACTTATGAGAGAGTCCGGGCTGACACCAGTGCCAGTAGCCCTGGATGGCAGGCTGAAACGATTCACAGTGAGGCTCGCAAGCACTTGCGAAGGCTCCCGACTAATGGCAGTGCACAAGCACCCCACATATGCAGCACCTATATGCAGTATCATCACAAGGGTGCAAGAGCGAGGCCGAGAAGCAGAGACCATGCGCTGCCCTAATCCTGACGAAGAGGCGGCTGTCAAGATGGCTATACAGAGTGAAGACGCTGTGGACAACGGGGAGGCTACCCATTGGGTCAGAAAAAGAGAGGCCAAAGTGGGTGCAGGGGTTTGGATGTGGTTGACGGATGGGTCACGATCCAACGACAGGAGAGTAGAAGCCGCCGCAGCATGTAAGCACGGACGCCACGGGAAAGCCTTCCGCAGCCATGTGGGCACAGGAAGAATAGAGGTATAGGATGCAGAACTGACCCGGATCGGACTCGCTCTCAGGGAGTCAGTGCCGAGGAGGGACACACTGCAGATACATTGACTGAGAAAGTGAGACGTTTTCTGAGACTCACAACCGGCCTTGCGATGGACGGAGCACCTGGAACTGGGGCGATCGCACGTTGTAGGCTGGTGGATTACCCGGAACACAAGGAATCTTTGCGAAGCCGGGATTGAAACAGAGATGCGGTGGGTCCCAGGACACACTGGCATCCCCGCAAATGAGGAAACTGACCGCCAAGCTGATCTAGCGCGAGACGGACGTAGGTCAGGCACGGTGGGATAACGAGTGCACACCTTCATGGCGAACACGACCAGTTGAATCTCAGAAGCAAAGAGGGTGGCGAATGCTGAGAGGGAGGCGTACAAATGCCGCAAACATCATGGAAACTGGCTGAAACGCGAAGCTGGGAGCAGGAGACCCATCCCAATGAATAGCGTGGAGCCTCTGGCAGCCAGATTGTGCTGACTGAAGTCCGAACACGCCACAGTGGGCACGTACCTGATACGTTTCGGAAACTGGCACTATGACATATCCTGGTGGTGCGGCTGCGGAAGCAGCACAGCCCAGATTCGGGAACATCTCTTTCGCCACTGCAGGTGATGAAAAGACCAGCAGAAGACGCTCTGGAAAGAGGGGGGAAACGCGACGGGATGGAGAGTGGGCAGATGCTGTCATTTACAAGTCTCCGAGCTGCTCTCCATAGGGAAATGAGACCAAGCGGTGCTGGATTTGCAGGCGGCCACTGAGGTTGGGAAATTCCCGTCCAAAACGAGCAAGGGAGCAAGAATCCGCCGGCAACAGGCGGAGGAGTAAGGGCGGGCGGGTCCTCTTTGATTTCATCCCTTTGCCTGTGTATTATATATCTGGGACTTTTCGATGCTTTCTTTCTTTTGTCAGAATAGGACGACCAGTAGTAGGAGTGGGGCTCCGCCATCTAGCCGGCCAGCCCGGAGGGGGAGGGGACTATGGGGCTGTCATACTCTAAGTAGACTGAATACAGTATGATTAAAACAAAAACCAAAAACCACTGATTGCGAGTTGAATCACATAAAGACCTCTGACACATGCATTGTTTTTGCTGCTATTCAGGTTTGCATTATTCTGAGTCAAACAGGTTGTTTTTTGTTTTATTCATATTGTATTCACTCTAATTAGAGTATGACAAAGTCTGTAAACAACACCTCCGACCCCAGGCAAGCCAGATAGATGCCGGAGCTCCCACCTGATGTCAATCATCCCTTTTGAATAAGGAGAAAACTAAAGACTAAACCAAAGCAAAAGGAATCGATGAAAGAGGGACTACCCATAATGCAATCAACGTGACTCGTCTACTGGCTAAGACAGAAACTTCCCGACTTAAGTGGCAGCCAGGAAGTCCATTACCGCATGCTCACATTTCTCCATAGAAACCAGCTCAGAAATCTGCACATCTCGGCATTTGCCGGCTTTCCACCCTGTAGCCTTCCAGAGTGGCTTCCAGTGCACTTTAAGCTGATCTTGCCACCGGCTTCAGTGGCGGAAGAGATTCTCCCACGTCTGTAGTGTCCCGCCTCTGCACCACTAGCATTTGCCGTCCTCTCGGCATCCAAACCACTTTAGGTTTGTTCCACTCGCTGAATGCCTTCTCTCCAGTCCATAGACACTTGTTGCCAGTGATTTCACGCATGTCATTGGGATGGGTCTCTTGCTTCTGGCTTTGCCCTTCACCCGGTAACCATAATTTGTGGATTGCCTGTCAGCCTCCCAATCAGCTAGGGCCGCTGTCCTCCGTTGGAAGATCTGTCTGACTCTCTATGCGACAGATGTGTAAATTCGGTCGTGTACTGTGTAGCCTAGGTCTTCTCGTCCCTTGGTTGCCTGGCAGTTAGCATGTGCTTCTCTGGGGATTCTCAAGAATCCCGGGACCCAGTGGATGGTGTCTTCGATGTCGTGGGCGCGGATTGCCCTCGCATGCTTGTTGATCGCTCTTGCGAGTTGATTCCCTGGCCCTGGGTCCAGGTGGGCTGTCTGTCTTGGAGCTACCTGCAAATCAATAAACACTGCCACTGGTGTGACTCATAGACTCCGTTAGCCAGCAGTGCCTCAGGGCTTGCAACGGACTCTCAGTGTGCGACTCTGATAGCCCAGAGTTCATTGTCAAACACCTCCATGCATCCTATGCCGAGGTAGCTGCAGAACACCATCCAGCTGTCTCCATTTCAGTACACTGCTGTTACTCAAACTCTTCCATTGTCCATTCAAGATCTGTCCATCCAACATGTCGAAGTGCCCGATCCTGCTTTGCTTTCCGGTGTTTTTTCCAATAGCTCGGCGCCTCTCTTGGCCGCGGCGTCATCTGTCAGAATAGTGGTCGTGACCGCTCGCTCCTCCACCGTTTCTGGCCAGCACATTGTCTCTGCTCTCAAACCTGCCGTGTAGTCTTTCACGGCCACTCTGGCTACAGGTGCATCCGGTGTGGGGTGATCATAGAGATCTTTGGACTTCGAGCCTTGCACTTCCTTGCTCCCCTTGCCACGAATTGTTGTAGACTGGCATCGCCGGCCACCGCCGCATGGGAGAGGCTGGAGTCGCATATTTGTCCACCTCTCAGAGCCGTTGGGAGTGTGCTTAGGGTTGACCTGGCTAATTGATTCCTGGGCAGCTGGAGGTTGTGTCACCGGCTGCCGTTGTTTGGATCGCAACAGAGTGCACTTCCATACAGCACGATGGCCTGGACGCAGGCTTCGAGTTATCTGTCCACCGCATTTAAGTCACTTCCCGTGGCCACCCATCCTACGGCTGCCATGCACGGCAGACATTAGACTCCGGAGACCCTCTCCTCAACTCAGTAGATGACCCCTGAAGTGTAAATCGCGAACTGGATCAGAGGCACCAGTAAGAGCGGTGGTTTGCCTACTTCCACTGGGTATCACTGCATAACAAAGCCCATGATTACAATTTCGACCATTAGTGTTGGCACGGGATTTGGCCCGGTGGCTTTTGTGGCGTTTGGCCTAAGGCTGCGGGCATGAGGCCGGTGGCTTGCGGCCCCCATGTGCCGCCACCAGCCCCCATGCTGAGGAGTAGGGCTAGCCCCGGCAGTGATGCCCGGCATTGGTCTCCGGATGTGATACTCGGCTTCGCCGAGTATGCTCTCTCCTCTCCCATATATATTTGCCTGTCTTTCTCTCTCTCTTTGCTCTTTAGACAATCACTTTTGTACGATAGTCAATTCAATATCTCTATTCGTACTCGATTGATCTCAACAATTAGGTCTGTGAGAAAACTTTCCATAAGTTGCATGAGGTCTCCATCCTTCACCTTTTGACTGATGGTGTCGATCAGTCTGCCCCTCCCTACGCATGGGAAGGCTGCCTTGATGCAATGATTCCACCAGTCCAGCAATGGATCAGTCCAGACCGGAACCGTCCAGTCCAGCCCAGGTCCAGTCCAAGAAATTTTTTTGACTGGGATCGGATCGATCCCAGATGCTGACAGACTGGACTGGGCTTGGTCCGGACCGATCCCTCACGGTGACCAGGGTTAGGGTATACTTTCCTGGTTATTTGTCTTTTGATGACGAAAATTTTTCTCGATGGAGTCGAATATATAGACAGAAGTGGTATAATTTTGATCAGAGTGGGTATTCGGGGGTGAGTGGTGATAAAAAGTGAGGATGAGTCATGTTGTCAGTAGTACTTGGCTAAAAAGTAATGACAATATTATATGCGTGAATGGATCGGTCCAGACCAAACCCATCGAGTCCAAGACTGCCAGTCTGGGGCCCAGTCCAGTCCGACCTTCCGGTGGGACCGGACCTGACTGAGCCCTACCACAGACCGGGTCAATCCGGACTGGTGGAATCATTGCCTTGATGTCCATCACGTGTACGACTGGTATATGGCCCCCTCTCCACGCTGCATATGCTCTGTCGACCATTATTGCCACCACATCAATGTGCAACTCCCCTTTTCCTGCATCCAGACTGGCCGTCGCATAGCAGTCCTCTCCTCTCGACCTCTGTAGCCAGTTGCTCTGCAACTACTTTCGCAACAACTATCACCGTGAAGCTTAGTACAGAAATGGAGTGATATGTTATGAGGTTCGTGTAGTTGTCCTTTCTTGGTTTGCAGATTCCAACCGCACTAGCCTGCTACCATACCTCAGGGCGTCAGCCTGTTCGGATGACTGCCTTCACTGGTTTCACTATTCATATTCTCTCCCACTGCCAGAGTGGAAGTACAACTCCAATTCACAGCTTCTCCGGTCCTGGGGCTGCCCCAACCGACTTTGCGAAATTGGCTTCTAGAACAGGGTCATTCATCGTTTGCCCCGGTGTGTATAATCCCATATACTCTTCGTCCAATTCTTCCTGCGTCAAGTTGCAATTGTATAACACTGTCAGACAGTATGGTTCTTTCGGGCTACAATTTTTTTTGATGAAATCACTCAGCTCCTCCCAGTGCCTCACATCTGTGTACGAAGCTTGGAGTTGCATGCTGGATGTCTGGTCATTGTTCCGGTTCGGCACTCGACGAATCACAACCATGAAAGATGTATTTGGCCACTCAGCTACCTTACCTCTCACATTTTTGCCTGCGTGCTCTCCCGCATCTGTCGCCGGTCACATGTTGCCTTGCCATCTCTTCTTCCTCCCCTCCTGAACCTCACTTGCACATTTCTTGAAAAACATCTCAACCCATTGTCGCCAAATCCATTCGGCATTATCGAAGTTTTCCCAGGGCAGCCAATTCTTGACAGTCCCCAAAAAATCCGCAACCGCCGTCTCTCAATGCAGGGGTCGATCTCGCTGATGTTTCAAACAGTTCTGTCCCGGGATAATGGACGGATGCTTCTTCTCGAGAAACCCAGCCACCCATACCTTGTTACACTGGTTGAATGCACCACAGTGGGGCTGCCCAATCGTTTTGGCAAATTGCTTCAAGTAGAATTCCGTTTGCCTCAAGCTGATTGGGGATTTGCCTTCGGCGCCGCACAAGTCTGACGAATCGTCGCTCTCAACATCTGCATTGAATTCGTCATAACAAATCTCATGTAATGGGTGCAAATCCGCGATCCCTGCAACATCTGTCCTGCGCGGTTCGGCTGCTGGCTGAAATTGTTTCTTCGGGAGGATAATCGGGGTGACCCAGGCGCGCCGGGAAGTTGTCCGTATGGAATCGAGGAGGAAGATGTCGGCCGAATGACTGGAATGTTTCCAGGCGGTGCTGGAGCCACTCGAGGTGCGCCTGGAGATGACCACCCCTGTCCGGTGAATTGCTGAGAGGGGAACATTTGAGGTCCACCATACCCTCCTTGGGGGAAATCGTATCCTTGCCACGGTTGTCCATAGCTCGCATATCCTTGGGTCGCACCGGAGCTTTGATTGCTCCGTGACGTACTGGTAAGCCTGCCCTGCCAGAGGTAGTTAGGACTGCTGGATATTCTTACTTACGGGAAACGACTCTAGTCTCGGCATTTCCTCTTTTTCGGTGATGGTAATTGCGAGTTTGCCATCGCTGTCGGTCAGGGTATCCGTGGTTCATTCTGCCCGTGTGTAGGCAGTCTTTGCTGCCCTCCTGACCTCATCTCGCCATAAGTTGGTCAGGTGGTGATTCTACATCCTGTCTTTTGCTCTCCGAATTGACTTCTGCAACTCAGCCATATCCTGGGCTGTTGCCGCAGATCTGTGACTGCTACTCTGTCCTCTTCCAAGCTGGCTCATGCTCTCCTTAATCTCGCCATGCCACCATTCTTTTGACCAAGCACAGATTCAAATTCTCATGGCACTGGCATCAAGTACATTGCCCAGTGCTTCCTGGCATCACTGGGCTTCGCTCTCGACATTGTCGCCTATTCTCTACACTCCCCAGTATGCACTTCCCCTTGCCAGCTCTCTTCTAAATTTCTCAGACTGCTCCTTGTCCACTGCGTAAATGGCCGCTAGGTTCCACCCTACGACTTGTGTGTCACTTGCTTCGTTCTGTTTCTCCATATCCTCCTGCCATTCTTCGATCTCGTGAACAGACCCTGTGGCATCATTCCCATACAAAATCATCCCCTTTCCAATCAGTCTGTGAGCCAAGGTCAGCTCTACAATGGATTCGCTCTCAGTTTCATTCCTTGTCCAGTAGAGAGTGTGTCGGCCATCATTTCCAGTCACCAGCCCTTGCTCATTTATAACTTCTTCCCAGTGTATGGCTGCCCTCCATTCAGTTCAACTTGGGACCCAGTGTTGGATGAGGGTGTTGAAATCTCTTGCAAGCTCCATGCTGCCTCCCCTCTGTCTGATTACTTTCTGCCAGTTCAGTCTCCTTGCTGGTCTATCTGGTGGTTCCCTTGCTCTCAGATTGTAGATGTTTACGATTCTTATCATTTTCTCTCTCCTCCTCTTGAGGTCAACACCAATCATGTCGTCGCCGGAGTGCTTGCAGAAGTCTGTTTATTCATTTGTTGTAAGTCCTTTTCCCTTGCGCACCTCCATCCGCACCTTCTTTCTGTTTCCAATGTCGTCAGCGTAGTGGCTGACTCATGTTCATGCTCTGTCTCTTGGTTTTTCTTGCACATACACCACATATGCCATACATATCACCCCAGTCTCGAGTGCGTCCATGGACCATACGTATAACCTGCCACAATGGTGCTGGATCGCTCTACACACTGGGTGCAGCTGCTCATGTTCCGTTTTGAGTTTCAATACCGGTCCCCGCAGCTATCACAGTTCTCCTTGCGTTTGGTGCTGGAGTACTTGTGGTTGTTGGCATTGTGCTCTCCACCATCGTGACGTCTTCTGCCTCCACTCAGCCTGCCTCTGCATCCGCTGTGGCGGAAATTCCAAATCAGGAGATCGCACACGGTAGCTTCTGTAGGAAGCTACCAAAATGGAGGTGTCGTTTCGAGGAGCGTTGGGAGGGAGTAGCCGCAGCGAGATAGTTGATTGGCTAGAAACTAAGAAACAAAAGAGAGAAGAAGGAAAGAGATGAGATAATGATTGCTACGTGATTGGTGAGGTGTCGGATGCCGTCCAGCGAAAGTTATTCAACCTTGTCGATGGCGTGATGCAGAGCCGCGATAACCCTAACCCAGGCACGTACCCACTCAAATGCGTGGCTTTGTAGTGGTGGGAGCCGTTTTCCCACCACACCGCCATCTCCTCTTTGCTCACAGATCTTTCTCCTCCATCCAGCGTCCTCGCACTCAGGCCGAACGCTGTCTTATATGCTCCTGTGGTTGGTCCTGTGGTCGGTGTGGTCCGTCCTACTGGTTCTCTTCTCCTTCCCTCCCTTGCCTATCTGGTCGCTTCCTCCTTCTTTGGTTACCTTCTGCTGAATGTGATGTGGTTTCCTTTGCAGTTCGGGTATTTTTCTTGTGTGTGGGCGAAGAGAGAGCCCAGCTTTGCAATGCACCATACGACATTGCACTTATGCGTGCTGGTGCAGTGCGGCTCTGAGCAGTAGCCGCATACTGGTTTGGTGCTGCACTTGCCCTCTATGCGGCCCCATCCGCAGCCATGCTCACACCTACTGTCTAAGCCTACAGTCGTGAATGGTTCAACTCGGTACCACACTCCCGCCTCCTTGATACATTCTTTGAACAGTTTCTCTGCCTCCCAGATCTCCTTAACTACAAAGACCACAGATGATGCGGAGATTTCCCCCCCTCTGTCTCATTTCCCTCATGCTCTGAGGGGTCACCAGGCAAGCATCAATGTCATCCCCCATCTTTTGCCGGCCCTCTGTGCCTTTGCCCACGTATCTCACATATGGTACTACATGGACTTTCAGCCGTTCCCAGGACTCATTTCATTCAGCATCGATAACTCTCTTGTCAACTGTAAGTACTGCGTTGATGATAATGTGTCGGTAGGCCAGTGCCATCGCAGCCATTGCATTTTGGTGGGTGATGGCCATTATAGCACCGTTTGCGTTCCGCTTCGTGTTTATGATCTGGATGAGGGCCGCTATCTTCCAGGGGAAATGCCCTCTGGTGATCCCTTATGCAATTTCCTGGTCCATCTTGTCGGGCAGAGGTACATTCGCGTCTCTCATTACAATTAGACATCTCTCGAAAATGCGCAATCCAGTTGTTGGTAGAGGGCATGGTCTGGCGGGTACCATCGGACTCTGGGTTTGGGGTTGGACGTTCTCCCACCTACTGGCTGGAGTGGGTGTTGGCTTAGGTTTGGGTTCGTGTTGCAGTTCAGACTACTGTTTGAGTTTCAGTTTGGGTTCGGGTTTTGGTTGCTGCTGCAGCTAGCGCTTCTCTGGCTCACCATTCCGCGTTGCACCGGCATGCTGTGAGGCCTCTAGGCCGGCCTGCATTGGAGTATTGTGTCTTCCTTCTTTTCTTGTTTCCTGGGCTGGTGAGGCTTCACGTAATCATGCTTTGGCCAGCAACTTTGTGGTCAAGTCCGTGATGCCCGTTCGCCGTAGTATGTTTTGTTCTTGGCGCTCATCCAACTTCGTTTCCCTATCTTCCGGCCATTCTTTCATGCTGAGTCATTGTGTCTCTTTACCTGCCACGTGTGCTTCTAGCATTCTGGCCATCCTGTTGATATTTTGGTGCAGCTGTGTCACCTCGCGTGCCTGCTGCTGCGTTGTTCTGTCCATTCGATTGCTCTAGTCTCCAGGTGTGCTCAATGCCTTCAAGGTCTCACTCCTCAGCCATTTCCAATTCTTGTTATGCTCCCACTGCTCGCTTGCGGCCATGAAGAACACACGTGTTGCCTCTCCCATCAATGCGCCAACCATGCCAACAGCCTTTCCTGCATCCGCAATGTCCATGTCAATCTCAATTGGGGGTTCTTCGATTGTTCCTTCAACTGGACTTTTACTGTCTTGGGTCGCCATCATGGCTGGTTTGCTGAGTGTGGGCCCGCTTTGGATGTGATCGGCGTCATTCGAACATCCAGAGTGGCTGGAAATGTCGTTCTGGAGTCACTATGATGGTACAAATCCAATGCTATTGTCCGTATGTCGCTCTCTGTCAAGGTTGATGAGTTATTTTGAAGTTTCTGTTTTGAAGTCTTTGCCAAGACATTTTCTTGAGACAAACGGTATACGTAATGGAGTGTTTTTTGTTTTTTGTTTTTTTTTAATCATACAGTATTCACTCTATTCAGAGTATGACAGCCCCTTACTCCCCTCCGCCTCCGGGCTAGCCGGCTAGATGGCGGAGATCCGCTCCTACTACCCGTTGTCCCCTTCTGACAAATGAATCAAAAGCAAAGCATCTGATGATCTATATAAACCACGAAGGAAATGTGATGAAATTGGGGAGAGCCCGCCGGCTCTTGCTCCTCCTCCTCCTCCTCCTCTGTGCATTTGGGCTGGAACTTCCAGAAGTCAGTAGCCACCAGGAAGTCCATCACCGCTTTGCCCCACTTCTCCATGCAGAACAGCTCAGAGACTTGCACGTGTCGGCATCTGCCCCCTCTCCATCCTGTAGCTTTCCCCACTTCTTTCAAGAGTGTGTTCTCCCGGTCTCTCCATTGGCTGCAGTGGCAGAAGAGATGCTCCCGCGTCTGGGTTAACATCCAATCTCCGCCGCCGCATCACTAGCATTCGTCCTCGTCTCTGAGTCCGAATTGTTTCAGGTACGTTTCCACTGGCGCGTGGCCGGATTTCAGTCTGTAAAACCTGGCTGCCAGTGATTTTGCACTATTCGTAGGGATGGGTCACTTGCTCCCAGCTTTGCCTTTGGGTCTGTAGCCGTAATGTTTGCTGCATTTGTTGGCCTCCCATTGAGCCTTCGCCGGCGTCTTGGCTTCCGTGATTCGTCTTGTCCTTGTCGCCGCAGAGGGGTATACTCAATCTCGCACTTTGCCTGATCTGCGGCCCTCTCTCGCGAGATTTGCTTGGTGATCTGCTTCCTCATTTCCGGGGATGCCAGTGTGTCCTGGGACCCAGTGGATTTCTCTCTCCATGCCGGCTTCGTGAAGAGTCCTCGCGCTCTGGTTGATCCACCTGGCCAGAGCCTGCGCTGGCCTTTGTTCCAGGTGCTCCGTTGATCGAATACCCGCTTGCGAGTCGCTGAAGACAGTTACCGTCGTCACTCTGTGTGTTTGCAGTGTGTCCCTCCTCCTCACTGACTCCCGGAGTGCAAGTCCAATTGCCCACCGCACTGCATCATGGACCTCCATTTGTCCAGTGCCTAGGTGGCCGCAGAAGAATGTCCAGCGGTCTACGTGCTTGAACACTGCGGCGGCTCCCACTCTGCGGTCGTTGGATCGCGACCAGTCTGTCCACCACATGCAGACCCCTGCGCCCAGAGTGGCCTCGCTTTCTCTCGCCCAGCGGATCCCCTCTCTCATAGCCGCTGTGTCTTCTCTCAGTATGACCGCCATGACAGCCGGCTCTTCGTCAGGGTTGGGCCAGCACATTGTCTCCGCTTCCTGGCCTCGCTCGTTCTCCTTTGTGATAACTCTGCATATTGTTGCGCCTGATGTGGGGTGGTCGTGCACTGTGTTCGTTGGGAGCCTTCGCAAGTGTTTCTGAGCCTCGCTGTGAATCGTTGCTCTCTGGCGTCCTGGGCTACTGGCGCTGGGGTGAGGCCTGACTGTTGCATCAGTGCTCACATTGGCGTCGTGGGGAGGGCGCCCAGGGTGGATCTAGCTTGCCGGTTGAGCAGGAGTTGATGATTATCTCGTCTGCCGATCCCTCGCGAGTCCAACCAGAGTTTACCCCCATACAGCACGACGCCTTGAAAGCAGGCTCTCTGGACAGCTCGTACTCGCTCTGGGACAATTCCGTGCATCCTCGTGGGAGCATGCAGTCGGGTATCTGCTGCCCCAGCCTGCTTCATGCATCGGTTGTGGTGCTCTTTGAATGTTTGGTGGGCGCCCATCCAGACTCTGACTCATCGCGTCGCCTCTTTTTTGAATCTGACCCAAGCGTTTCCTAGCTAGATTTTGGCTCTGGGTTTCGGCCGGAGGTGCTTCTTGTGGCCTTTCCTGAGTGTGAAAATTGATGCCTCCGTCTTTGCAGTGTCGAACTGGAGATCTCGTCTACATGCCCCCTCGATGCTCTGTGCAGCACAGGCTTCAAGTTTTTGGACCACCTGGTTCACCTCCTTCCCGGTTTCCAGCCATCCGGGGTCGTCTACAAAGCAGAGACCTTCGGCTTGGAATTTTCCTTCTACCCAATCTATCAGTCCAGGGGTGTGTATCGGAAAGAGAATCGGCGACCCGCGTGAACCTTGCGTGATATCTGCTTCCAAGGGGTCACTTTGCAATATATCTCCTTCGATTACCATCTCTACCGTCCACTCTGTGAGAAAGCTCTCGGTCCATTGTATGAGATTTGATCTATCTTCTCGGCCTTCATTGCATGGATCAGCCTCCCTCTCGCTACGCTTGAGAAAGCTGCCTTGATGTCCATTTGTAGGACATCTGTAATGTTGTCCTCTTTCCACGCGGCATGCGCTCCGTCGACCATGATGGCTGCAGAGTCGATGGCCGACCTTTTCTTTCTGCAACCAAATTGGCCGTTGTTTAGCAGTACTCTTCTCTCGGCCTTGTCGGATGGCAGCTCTGCGAGTACTTTCTCAAGGACTTTCCCCATGCAACTGAGCAGGGAGATTGTTCGGTACGATTTCAGCTTCGTATGATCCTCGTTTACGGCTGTTCGAATCACCATCCCGCTCGCACGTCTCCAGACGGCTGGGTGACGACCTGGTTCGACTGCTGGCTTTGTTCAGCCTACAATTTGTGTTCTGTTCCACGTCCAGAGTAGTTGTATGGCTCCGAACGACAGCTTGTCTGGGCCTGGGGCCTTCTTAACCGATTGCCAAAACAGAGCTCGTTCGACTCACTGCTCAGTTATGTGTTCTTGGGCCTGGCCTGCTGGAGGTGGTTCGTAGTACTGGTCCCCGTCATTCAGGGGGAAAGACTCCCCTCTGAGCATTTCCTCTATTTCGGCGATGGTATTTGCTTGCTTCCCATCTCTGTCAGTCAGTGCATCCACAGTGGCTCCCGCTCGAGGGTTGGTGAACTTTGCTGCCCTCCTGACCTCGCCCCCCGCAAGGTTCGGCAAGTAGTCATCCTAAATCAGTCTCGTGGATTGCCCGATTGACCTCTGCAGTTCTGCTTTCGCGTGTGCTGCCCCCTCTGACCTCCTTCCCCTTCTCTTTTCTCTCCCCAGTGCGCTTCTGTACTCCTTGATCTCGCTGTTCCACCACCTGTTCAATCGAGCGCAGATTCTTATTTCCTTCGCTTTAGCATCTTGAACTTGGCTCAGTGTTGCGTGACACCAGTCGGTCTCTCGCTCTACATCGTCTCCCGTGCATTCCTCTCCTAGATGGGCTCTTTCTCTCTTGAGCTTCTTCCAGAGTTCCTCTGCTGCTTCCTCGTCCTGTCTTGACATGGTGGCCAGGTTCCATCCTATGACTTGGACGTGGTCTGCCTCCTCCTGTTTGTCGACGATAAACTGCCACTCGATCACCTCCTGGTCAGAGCCTTTAACGTGGCTCCCATCCAGTATGGTCCATCGTGTGATCAGTCGCGTGGCCAGAGTCAGGTCTATGGTCGATACCCGTTCTTTGCCGTTTCTCGCCCAGTGGTGAGTGGGCAGGTCGTCATTTCCAATCTCTAGCCCATACTTGCCTATAATGTCTCCATAAAGAGTCGCATCGCATTGCTCACTGCATCTCTGGTGCCACCGTCGGCTGTGTGCATTCTTGTCGCACGGGAGCATTGTGCCACCTCCCAGTCCGATGGCTCTGTGCCAGTTTAGCTTCTTCGCCCATCTCTCTCCAGTGTGTTCGTCTCTTTGGTAGTAAACATTGAGGATCCTCGTCCTCTTTTCTCCTCTTCTTTTTACAGGAGTCACCCTGACATCGTCGTTCGCGCCCCTGCTTAGGTCTGTCCGTTTGCCAGTTGCAAGGCCACTTCCCCTGCGCACCGCCTTTCAAACTCTCTGTCGTTTTCTATTTCCATACGCTGAGTGGCTGATTCTGATTGTCCCTTTTTCCCCTGGCGGCTCCTGCAAAAGTGCTAAATCTGCCTTTCTAGCAACTCCCGTCTCCAGCGCTGCCATGGTCCACACGTAAGACCCGGCGCGATTGTGCTGGATTCCTCTAATCATTCGAAGCTGCGGCTGCCATTTCGATCGTTGCAGTGGTTCCGCTCATGGCGACCTCTTTCTCGACGGCCGCCCCCTCAATCTTCATGTCCCTGGTATCGGCTTCCTCTTGATTGGCCTTCGGCTCCCCTTCTCCATTTCTTGTGTTACTGGCGTGCCTGGTGCCGAGCGCTGCACTATTGACCCCTGTTACCTCGCTCGTCTCTCGTCAATTCAGTTGCACTCTCCTGCTCGGTCACGCCATTGTCATCGCCTAAATTTTCTTCCCACACTTTTCGTTGAATGCAATATGATTCCCCTTGCAGTTTGGCCATCTTCCTTGTGTGTAGCTACATACTGTCCGTCGTTTTGATGCGCACCCGACCACATTGCACCAGTGCTCGCTCGATGGGTGTGGTCTGGCGCAGTATCCACACTTCGGTTGGTGGTGGCTGTACGTGCTCTCGATGTGGCCCCAACCACAGCAGAGCTTGCAGAGACTGTCGGGGCCCGCATTCGTGTACGGTTCGACTTTGTATCATACTCCTGCAGCAATTACACCTTTGTTCACTAGTCTCAGTGCCACCATCTTCCCCCTCACAATGAAGACGACCGATGATGTCTTGATTTCTCCACTCTGCTCACTCTCCCTGATGATACGGGGGTTCGATAGCCATCTCACTTGAGCAGGAATTGCCATTCCCTCGTTCTCTGCCTCAATCTCCTCCATCATTTCATGTAGTCCATCGGTGCCTTTGCCAATGCATCTCGCTAGCCGGACGGTGGGGATTATCCGTCGTTCCCAAGACTCTCTTTCTTCTATGTCGATGATTCTCTTGTCCACTGATCTGGCTGCCTTAATAATGATATCTTGCTACAGGAGAGCCATCTCTGCAGTTGCATTTTGGTGCGTGATTACAGTAATTGTGCCCTTCGCATTCCTTCTCGCGTACATGATCCGGACATCTGCCGGTGCCTGCTGTTGGAACAGTGCTCTGTTAACTGCTGATGCGATTCCCTGATCTATCTTTTGGGGTAAAGGGATGCTTTCGTCCCTCCTCAAAATCGGCCATATATCGGGTATCCTCGAGCCGGAAGTCGGAGCTGGGCCCCTGAGCGTGACACTCTCGCCTCCCTTTCAAATGAGCAGTCTCTCTGCCGTTCTCGACCCGCCTGGGCCGATGGGTGTCCTCGGACTCTGGGTTCGGGGTGGGACTATCTCCAACCATCTCACAGGTGTGGGTGCTGACATTGGCTTTGGCTGGGGTTTGGGCTGGGGTTTCGGCTGAGATTTGAGCGGCAGTCTGGGCTTCGGTTGCTGCTGCAGCTGTTGTCGCTTCTCTGGACCTCCTTCCTGCGTTGTGTCTGCATGTTGGAAGGCCTCTAGCCCCCCGCCGTCCATCCCCACAGGCTTGTCTCTTTCCTTCCCTCTCGCTTCCTGGCCTGGTGTTACTCCTTGCATGACCTTCGCGATCATATTTGTGATGGCCGTCCCCCACAGCTTGTCGTCGCCTACAGCTTGTCGTCCTCGTGGCGGGCGTCCCACTTCTGCACTCTCTCTCGGATCCACGTCCTCATTCCTGACCACTGTGCCTCTTCGCGGGCTGCCTACCCTTTCACCCGGTTTGGTAGGTGTCCAACAGTTCAGTGCAGATGCGTTAGCTTGTGCCCTTGCCGTCCCATTGTTCTCTCCATGCGGCTCCTCCAATCACTGGGGGCTGCCGGGGCCTCGCTCCTCCTTCTCCGGTTTCCATTGTTGTTTCTCTCCATCGGCTGAAATTTGATTTCGCCCGCGGCGGTGGGTGTCACCGCTGTTGTCATCTCCATTGCGCTGTCCATACGCACGTCTCTCCCCCTATCTCCCGCTTCTCCCCGGTCCAGATTGCTCCTCTCGCACCCTCTGGCGTCACTCATTGTTTCTGTGAGGCAAGCCACATCTTTAGGGTAGTCCTCGTCGTCGCTTGTTCGTTTGTCGACGCGTCGGGTCGTTCGTGTTTTGCCAAGACTTCGCGTGAAAACCACTCAATTGGGTGGATCCTTGCGCGCGCCCTCCTCCTGCGGTCTCGCCAGTGCTGGGATGCTCGCTCTGGGGTCAATTCGGCGTCCAGAATTGATTGCTGCCGTCCGTTTTTTAATTGCTATCGTTGTTGTCGACTTATCATGCTGTTTCTGTTTCGCCATGACTTTTGTCGCGTTGAACCTTTACTTCACGTAATGGAGTGTTGCGCGTGATTGGTATCTGCTAACGATGGTTGGATGATTGATTATCTGTTAAATCACATAAATACCGCAAGGTACAAGCGTTGTTTCTTCAGCCATACACACTTGCAGTATGCGATTTTCTGATACAATGCACCCACCACTCCATGCAGGTTGTTCTAGTCCAGTCACGGAGGATGTCCCTCCGCTGAGTGACCAGTCAACTCACGGAGTCCCACCCTCCATGACTGGACCGGTTCTTTCGCGGAGTGTACCCCTGCACCCTACTTCCGTGAATGGACCAGTCCATTCATGGAGTGTACACTCGGTGAATCCTCGACACGCAAATATGCCCACGCATGTCTGCATACTCAGCTGGACATATCCAGCTGAATTAATCAACGCAAATAATGGCATTCAGCCCAGCGCAACTATGTGCATTCAGCCCAGTGCAACTATGCACCTTCAGCCCAGCGAAATGATGGAGTTCAATACACAAACAATGGTGTTTCTGCAGCGCCATCTGGTACTTTCAATCTTAAACGGAAGACAACACCACCTGGACCCAGTCACAATCAACAGCGACTTCGAGCAAATACACAGGGAGAGGCAACA
>Ga0307512_10002215_pt1 | contig 25327 bp, 17 predicted proteins | sample 14_EM_MG_FD_200267 | JGI IMG/M metagenome (GOLD analysis project Ga0307512, IMG submission 200267) | Populus trichocarpa ectomycorrhiza microbial communities from riparian zone in the Pacific Northwest, United States - 14_EM | ecosystem: Host-associated > Plants > Roots > Unclassified | place... | reverse complement strand
GGGTTTTACCACACCAAAAACCGGACCGTTGCAATTGGGCCGGTTTTACCAGCAAAAACCCGGCATTTCAAGTTCACAACTTTGGCCCCAATTAAGTATTTGAGTTCTGATCGTATCATGACATGATCAGTATGTAGATTGTGCATTTCTACCCGCTGTTTCACCTCCTGCTGTCAGATCTGCAATCTGACTGCTATTCGTTGAGTCCCTTTTGAAAACCCGCGATTTTGGCTGAATATTGGCCTTTTTTTCACTTCAACTCAACGAAAATTGACCTGATCACACATCTGACAGTGGGAGGTGAAACAACAGGATGAAATGCACAATCTATGTACTGATCATGTCATGATACGATCAGAACTCAAGTACTTAATTCGAACCATAGTTGCTGGAACCGTACAAATGGAACCGCAGTCCGGTTCAAATCCGGCCAAAAACCCGTGGGTATATGTCCGGTCCGGGTAACAACCCGCCAAGGTTTGGCCAGTTCGGTTCCTTGGCGGTTCCAGACCCGGACCGGGGCCTCGGGTCCGGGTCGAACCCGGACCGAAGCCGGGTAACCCGGAACCGTTGCTAACACTACTCACCACAAATGCTTATATTGGCAAAGAGGGGAATGGTAGTACAGATTGACACATGGATAATAACGGTATACAGGGCTGTGGAAAGTATATATACTTGGAAAACCAAGCGGTAGATAGGGAGGATCCAAAGATTTGTGAATTTTGAAATCTATTGATCAACTATTGATTATATACCCACATGTCAAGTTGTGGTAGACTTATACAATTTGTGTACTTTCTTATAGTCTGATGTATTATCAAATCTTTTCACTCTCTTGCTTTGTTCCTACTGTCAGAATATTACTTTGGTTATGAATTAGCTTTCACTGCCATAACAGGTGCAGCAAAGTGTTGGCAATAGGCTCTCTGTCTGTCATACCTGCTGTTTGCCTACAAATGATGTCAAAATAGAGATTTTGATTCAAAAACTGAGAACAGAATGATGGAAATGATGACAACCAGCAAACTATGGTTGATCTATACAGAATCAACTGAAGAAACATTTCTACCATTCGGGCAGAGCAAACAGCTAAGCAAATAATGACATAGTATGGGTCAGTACTCACAATGTGAGATAGAATTGTAGTATGTGGGAATGCCTGCTATATTGATGTCACTAACAAAAACATCAATGACCATGTACATTTGATGAACCCTAGGATCAAGGGTACAAACTTTCCACCTGGGACCAATCCTGAGAAACAGAGTATCAACTAGGCAAACAAAATGAATGTGTAAGAATCAGTCCAAATATAGTGCTGGGTGACTAGTCACTGACCTCCACCTTTATGGAATATGTTCAATGGACAGGTACAAACTGTATTCCAGAACTACCAAATACTTGTGAACAGGAAGATCTATCCCATGAGAAGGAAGTCTGTGGTTCAAAGGGATATAAAGAAAGGCAGCTGACAATGTTGCTAAGGATATAAAGAGTACTAATGTGGATACAGTAAGTTATGGGGGGGAGGGGGGGGAGTCACAGAGGGTAGAATACAACAAATAGATAACATTGTAGAAAGCCAAGAAAATTATACGGAAGGTGTTGAAGCTGGGCTAAGAAGAAAACAAAAAAATGAGCTCATCTAATAAAGATCTCCAATTGACTGCAATATTGACTTCCAACAACTGACAAACATTCAATTGTTGTATTTGCCACCCAAACAACCTGTTGAACTTGCCTCTGGGAACTGTAATACAGATCAGAGTATTGGAGTACATAAAAATATTTATCATGAAGACTAATACCAATTTTTACAATAGCCTAACAAGCTTGTCAGTTGTAATCTAATGTAAGGTGTTGAATATTCAAATCGGGTATACCTGAACAATTATTCAGATCATACAGTTGAATGGGCAATCAATTTCAGTATTGCAATACCTACCAGATGTCTCAATCAAGGCCTGTGAAATCCAGTGGCACAATGATTGCCTATATAGCTATATGACTGATGTATTGAATCTATAGCCAACAAATAATGGTAGTAATCAATAATCAGAAGAAGTGGTGTTAAGATATCCTCTGCTAAGTTAATCAAATTACAAGCTATACTCTGAATGCTATTTCCAAGTGTGGCAATAGTATACCACAGGCAGTTGGAATTATATATTGTTACTATACTGATTTTATACCTGAATCACTAATTACTTTGAAATAGCTATGGGGAAATGGAAACCAACCATCATAATTGTACCATAATTGTGATTTGTACTTCCAGAATGCTTGTGCCCTTATGCTTATGATGTATTTCCATAGTATATAGTTGACTATCTTCAAACAAGACCTATTATACTTTTGAAAGATAGTAAGTAGAATGTCAAATGTATATCACCAATTACACTATTCATTTAGATAGTTGTTATACCATCAATCTTAGGATTCTAAAGTATCTACTGCATAGGATTACACTATATCTGGAATATTACAGATTAGTTCATAAATTTCAAATTCTGCAATTGGGGTTTTAAGGTGAAGATAGTATCCAGTCGGATTTGAATACCTATTATAGTCATACAATCTGCTGATTTTATAATCTTGGGGAGAGGGCCATTTCAATCTACCATAAAATGTATTAAATATCTTGTATACTTGTATCTTCTTACTGGCTGTGACAACTATATAGCTATAATAGTCCAGTTAATTGAGACTTGTCTTAGAGTATATCATAGATGTGGTAATATTCAGAGTTATTTTCATATCAATTATTATTGAAAGACCATCACCAAAGTAGTAAAGAAGCAGCTGACTAACCATATACAACTTTAGTATAAGTATAGCTCTGTATGATAACAGCTAACATTTGCTGAAAATATGGGTGACTGTATAAGAATTAAATACAAATCAATTTTAAAATCTAAATATACTCAGTTAAAGACTTTAATTATTAATTGGTCGAAATCTATTGGTGGAACTTATTTGCACACTATACTTGTCACAGCGTGTACAGATAGACTTGATGTTCTAACTATTTTCAACCTATCATATTAGACTTCAAAGAAGTACACTGGCATACAAATTGCCATCAACTCTGTTTTCAAATTTTGCATATAAAAGTCAATAAACAAGTCTTGCAGTACAGCAGTGGCAAAATCAATAATATGGAAAATTGCCAACAGCATGGAAATATTTGTTCCATTACTCTGGAAGTTCAACTAATAAAGAATTTCCTAGTAATAGTAAGGTTTCTTGCCAGCTAGTCAAAATTGAATATAGAGGTAAATGGGTAAGTTCAGAATCGCAATGTTTGGTAGACTTAAAAGGTTGGAAACCAAGTTTCATGATGTTACTTTGGTAAGGGATTATATCAATTACAGTATACTAGGTATAGTAAGTATGATTTGGTACCAATTCTGATTCAATTATATCAGGCTAGCAATCAGGCTTGTAATATTCTCTCTTTCACTACAATTAATTGTTGGAGAAGTCATAAATTATGTTAAAGTAATGATCTTTTTGTATGAAACAGCCAAAAGGGCAATTTAAAGTCTTGTTCATTATTGAATCCAGTATATATGATATCTTGTTGTTAACAATGGTAGTAAATTCAATTATTGAGTGCTATAAAACTTTGCTGCTACTATAGTTGTATATCAGCAAAATGTAAAACTATTTGGAAGTTATAACTGAACAATTCAGAAACTTTAAACAGTTACACAAACTCTTCTATGTGCTTCCAAATGCTCTTAGACAGGCTGAATGCAATGTGAAAACCAGTCAGATACTTTGGGACTATATTCAGATGTTCCTCCATGCTGATAAAGTTTTGGTACAAAATACATGAATATCCTGATGATTGTATAGTTGGCTTTGGGATGCTACAAAATGGAGCAACCAAGTTGTCCGAATTGCAAAGCTATTAGAACTGTTGGCCAACTTCCCAAAACTATTCCAGTGTACGTTAAACCTGGAGGTAACTGTTGGATAGTTAATATTATAATATACATATCATGTAGTACAATTCAATGATTCATTGTATTCCAACACACTTCATTGCAGGTAATGAAATTAATATACAGTCGTGGAGGTATATAAATGAATATGATTTTGTTGGATATTGCATTTTCCCCATGTGAAATGTACCCTTCCAACCAAACTTTGACAGTTACAATATATATGATATTTATCTGTTCAACAGTCTGAATGAACCTGTCAATACAATTATTCCAACCATACATATGTTTACACTGTGTTAGATACACCACTTCATATTCTTGATCTTGAGCATGAATGATCCAGTATTGAGTCATGTTGCACCTCATCGAAAATACTACTGTTGTTATTCTACCTAACAGGGTGTCTTATAGTTGGAAGATATGGTCGAGTGGGATCCAGTGAATGTTTCATACAGCAAAAGATGGAACTCATCCTGAGAAGGTGTTTTCAAGGCCATTCTATTTACATTAAGTATATTGGTGCTTGATGTTATTAGATTTAGACAAGATTCCTTGGTTAGCATTGGTATATTCTACCTTGCAATCACAACACAGACAGTAAAACAATGCAGGGCTGAAGAATAACTGACTGTAACAAAACAGCCTATTCTGAAGTTTAATAAATATGCTGCCTATGAGCAGATTCCAATCATATCCAAGTACCAATTCACTATCTTCATGTCCCAAGTTCTCATGAATTGGTATGTAGAATAGCTATTGAAAGTTGTGAATTTCAAATTGTACAGATTCCACTATGAGAGATGATAATTTAATATTTCTGTACGCTGTAGAAAGAGGCTTATCTCTTCAATAATATACCTGTTGTGAACCATGGGAGAAAATTGGCACTTGCTGACAACGCTAGAGAAAGACATGATAGCATCAGAGTATATTTCACCAGTTATTGAACGCTGATCGTCAGTTGATTATTTTTTGAAAGATAATATCATACCAGAATGTAAATGCAAGATATGGCAGCATCATCTTCATTTAGTCAGAACTGGTATAATGGTCATCATGCTCGAATATCTGTTGAATATAATTGATTCCGTTGCTGGAAATAAATATCTCATTTACATTGCCAATATATAGCCATTCCGAAATAGCTGTGGGGAAGATGTCACCAGAATCCATTTACCAAATTGACACTGACAACTGACTCACAAGATGGTTTGTGAATATCTGAACTGTATTACACAGTGTTGAATGAATTTCTGGAGCTCCTGAATACCGAATTCCTTTCACCAAGCTTCAATCCCAATTATGCAAATGTAGAATCCAACCCAACACTGCCTTATTCTATTTTAGGTAATGCAATCAATTTCTCAATCCAGACTGTCAGTGATGCAGTCTATATCAGTATTTCTCCAGGTAGTGGCTTCAGTCTCAGCATAAGATACATGGTCCCGTGATTCCACATAGTTGTTTGGAGTCATGTTATCCACTTCTTATACATCGTCAGCGCCAGCGTTTCTTTCTGCATTGTTTTTCCTAAATATGCGTCTTGGACCAATTGCCTTAATCTCAACTTCCAACAGTAGTTGTCATTCACGATGTTATAATAATTTTTTGAAATCATGCTTAGTAGCTGTTGTTATCTTAAGGATTTCTTACTTCAATCACTCTTTTACCTTATCTTAATCAGGTTTTGAACATTTATTTGTTTCTTTTTGGGCTATATTCGTATGTATCTGAAATTGCCTGCATCTTGTTGTTGTGACCTTTTTAGCTTCATATACAAGGAACACCATTGTATTATAAATTTTATTAATCGATTGTTCTTATAACTGATGGCATGCTGTTGCCCAGTATTTATATACTCTGCCCAATGCAGAGTTTTACATATTCTGCTCTTCAACATGACTGATTGCATGGTGAATTCACAGGAGTCCATCATCTATTACTTTGTGGGATATATAGGAGTGATTTTGTTTGTTAACATGCAGAGAGAATTCACATATTGTCTACACTGTTTCCGGTTGGATTTCATTAGAGGCTATTTCTGCGGTATTGTTTCGAATACCTTTGCAGCAGACAACAACTGATGTGCAGTTCACTGCCAGTAGTCGAATCATTCCACAGATTACATTCTCCTACCCGCAAGTGCTTGTGAATAAATTGAATTATTGAAGAAACCATAGAGGGCTCAATACTGCGGTACAATTGCATATTGATTGTCAAATTTGATTTCACACATTTCTCGGTTTCACAAATTTAAGTTGCCAGTTCAATTCCTTGTTATTTAATTGCACAAGTAGCTAAATGAACTTTGTCAGACAACTAATGCCGATATATATGGGAGACAGAGTATTGCCATAACTGGTTGCAGATTGGAAAAATATCTAGACTGTGCAGATCATCACTATTTGTTTCCTCCAATAGCTCACAGGTAGTATGCTGATTCCTGAAATCATCAAGTTGTTGAAATGATGAATACCCCATCTGCATACCTTTAGGAAATTGTTGCATTAAGTATAACCTATATGAACGTTCAGTATCCCTAATATGATCTGATGAATCCCAAACCAAGGCAGCGAATGAGGTATAACATTGACTTTGAAATCAATCAGTACAGTCCCATTTCACTCCAGCATATGCAATTACATTGTTGCTGAGTGGGACAGCACACTTTCAACCACATTATGCCAAGCTTTATTATTGCTTTTAACGCCATTCAGTGAACATCAGATCGGCCCATTAAGACCCAGGATACTCATTAGAGCCGTATGGCCCATCTCATTTTGAATATCACCTACTGTAACATACAGCAGCCAAGACTACTGATTGCCAAAAAAAATTGGCACTTCTAGCTTACCTAATAAACAAATGACTAGCACAATCACCACCATGGTGGGAGGTTGATATTGCGTGTGGTATGATTAATCACCTGTAATCATCTCACTGGATATTTGATGACTCACAGAGTCTGAGAGGATTACTGATTCAAATGCAAGTTGTGTCTGACAAGGGAGAAGTGCTAAAAAGACTACATATATTTGAAAATATCCCTGTATTATAATGTTCTAAAAATATGTAAATTATCTTCATAAAAACTATCATCACCTAGCCCAAAGTAGACTTCAGAGAAGTGCATGTACAGGGTATCAGCTGTATGGAATGATTAGATTTTGAAGTTGTGGAGTTGAAGTCTTAGATGTTAATCAATCGTCAGTTTTAATTTTTGGCGAAATATCAGACTCTATTGGTAGTAATGTGCACACCCACACGGATGCTATAGATTCCATTGTTCAGTGTACTTCTGATAGTTATAGCAAAATCCGGTTTCTTTTCAATTCATTTTGCACACAGTATGTTCCACTTCTAATATCTCCATACAATTCTTCATCTTTGCCAGTTTACAGTCCTGGTCAGCATAGGTTTCTGGGGGTCCACTGTTTCTTCATCAGAAGTATTCTCAGGTGGTGGTGCACCAGGTACATTATGTACAGGTAGATAATTAGTTGACTAGCTACTTGATGGCCATTCAGATCCAACTACTGAACTCAAACCATAATGGCTCAGTGTAACGGCACGACTGCACGTGTCATGTCCCGGGCCGGGTAACGGCCATTGCATATTGTCGGCTCGCCACGAGCCTTAGATCTGTAATGATAATCTTACCTATACATCTACACGTCTACATATATACTCACTCAGGTCGACGTTTGCAACCATATCCCTATGCAGCTGGACGCTGGTGAATGCGTCATTAAACTATGATCGCTTTTTCGGTAAACAGATATGTTTCGCTCACGGGATATGCGAGTTTACCCCGATTTTGACGAATAAGAATGTGACCTCAACAATGCGAAAATGCGCTGTGACACGAGTCCAGATCCCAATCGATTATACGTGCGACGAGTCTTAAGACATTCATCCTTTAATCAGGTGAATTGTCAAGAGCAGAGACAATTTTGGAGATGGACTCGGCAGCGAGACGCGTTACAGGCCAACAATGTCGACAATCACTACAGGTCGAGAGAAAACTCCTACATACATCCAATGAAAGGAAATCGCACACATCCTATTGCGACGAGCACAATTACCGTCGACTGCAGTCAATTGAGCAGCAACAAGCGACACAGAGATCGCGATTGATGAGAACGACGATATTACCCCTGAACACGTACTACTGACTAGAGCCCGACGAGAAGTCTACCTCTCACAATTAAAGTGCGCCTGTGGAGCTCAGTTACAATCAGAATGAGGATATTGAGATCGGATACTGGATGTCCACCGACGATTTCCGCGAATACCCGCCGCAATGACCGTGTATGCAACATAGAGCAAGATGCTTGCCATTCCATTGACACCGCCGAGGTCAATTCCGGTCGAGTGAATACCAATCCCACGAGATTCACTTCAGTCACCGATACCTACAATGCTACAAATGCTGACTGTCAATGTGCATCCCTGCCAAGGCTACCACTACGCTGAGCTCGATGACTGTCGAATGCATTGCAGACGCTGCACCCAACTTCTAACAGCAATTTGGAGGTACTACCAGTGGTGAACTATCAAGCGACCTGGAAACGAGCGAAGTCCCAATTGATCCTGCGGTACTAAGTTGACCGCCAGCCTTTCTCTCTATCCAGATGGCAATCGGGTGTCATAATGACTAGCACTGGGGGCCCACAAATACCGAGACTACTGGATCTCGAGGCTATTGATACTTCATAGATCACCTGTGCACGGGGGAGGAAGATGCACGTAAACTACACTTTGAGCTCTTACGGTTCCAGTTCGGAACTAGTTGTTGATAATAATCTGCGGTGGTTGGACGGCAATTGACTGCTGAGCCTCTAGACGCTGCGAGGTGTTAACTCACGATTGTCCTGTCGTCAACTGACTGGCATCGTCCTGGAGTGGGCATTAGCCAGAATGTGCGGAGCTTGCTATTGCTTACTTTTCTGAAGCCAACTGATTAGGATTGCTAGAGCTGCGGTAGAGTGGAACCACGGAGGCTATACCTCAGATGTGGTAACCCTCGTAGGCTGGATGAGCGAGCTAAGAGCAGCGGCAGTTGTTCCGGCAGAAGAGCGTCCACATGGGATCCTTGAATGACTGCTACGGGCTCGCCGAGGCACGAAAGGAGTGACTGGACGGCGGGGCTTGGTCCATTTGTGGGCGAACCACTAATGACAAGGCCTCCTGGATATTACCCTCCATCGCCTCCATCCTCTGTTAATTCTTTCGCTAATGGAGATGATAGAGCAGAAGCAGTCGTACGAATTTGTGCGATCTCTATTTGAGAGATATCACGACTTGCAGACGGGCCTGAGATACTATGGCCCCTGAGTGATCGAATGTCGCAATCAACGGAGATTCTTCTTCGTAGGACTGGGTCATCGAGCATCTGGCAGGAAACAGGAAACCGGCAGATGGACCCTCCAGACAACCTGATTACGAGAGACCTACTGCACTACTTGTAGCAACTTTTGCAGCTGTTGAACCTTACGATGACTACTGGATATCAAGACAGCCCAGGCTACCGACACACTGGCTACCGATGTGCACAAGAAAATCGTCGATATCCCAATGGTCGGTTACCCTGACCTGACAGAGAACGGTAGTGCGGAGGGTGCAACGGACTTGCATAAGAATTGGGAAGTCGTCGCAGGGGCCCTAATCTACAAAGGGAGGAGATACTCAGGCCCGCTTCATCCGTACAGACTGAGCGCGAATATGACTACCGATGCAGCTTCCAAAGCTGCAACAATGCTCACTTATGGGCTGGGCCTGCGAAGTTTTTCATGACGAACTGGGAGAGCTCGAGTGCTAGCGCACCTGCAAGTATGGTGAGTATGACCGGTTACCGGGATGCTTACAAGTTAGATATACCGATACAATGGCCGATGGCGATGGCGATGGCGACGGCGATGGCGACGATGAGCAGTGAGTGGAAGCAGTTCCGAATGGCATACCAAACGGAATGCCGAACCAGCGTACCAGAGACCTACCAAATGACTACCGAGAAGCCAACGGATAATCTACCGAAGCTGCCAACCGAGATGGCCAGAGAAGTCGACTAAGAACCCACTGAAGCCGAAGAAAGACATGTCTGCAGATGAAGTGAAAGCCGAACCGCATTCCGTGTCGAATCACCAAGAGATTTCAATTACAATCCCGATTCACGATTACACTGCTACCGAGCGATGATGGCAATTGACAATCGATATATATATATAAGTCGTCGACGGTGCAACAAATTTTCAAAAAGAGGGAGATAGCCGTGTCAGATCAGTCAAGTCCTACCAACAAGTCAAAAGCCCACCAGCAGGCAGTCTACTGAGACACGCACCGAGAAGTCTACCGAGAAGTTCACTGGCAAGTCTACCAAGTCGACCAGGATTCTACTGAAGCCGTCTATCGTGAGAGCACTTATGAAGTCAACCAGATGGTCACCGAAGCAGACTTCGAAAGACGATTACCGAGTACCGCTGACTACCGGCAGCAGGATATACTCTATAGAGCTTGCGGAAGCACTGCTCAGAGCTCAGACAGCGCTAGCGCGCTTGTACTTGGTAAGTATAACCATCCTAGAGAAGCTTACGTGTTAGATATTGACGAATGAGACGTGGTTGACGCATACGATTGACGGCTACGACGGATGCGGCAGCGGAAGCTCCCATCAATGCCAGGTCATGAGCGGAAGCTCTCTACCACCCTGATGAATTCCGACAGTGACCAACGCCGAGATGCGAGCTACGGGAGTGACGGTCGTTGGACCATGGTTAGGAAGTGGAGATATGGAGGATGGGATTACTTTTGGATGTTTCTTGTTTCTCTCTTTTCTCCTTCTCTTCTTTGGATCTCGGCCCGGTACAAATGGCGTCGGCACGGGTTTTCACCACCTTCGGAGTCAATCAAGTGGAGGTGGATTTTCCCCATGCGCCAGGTCCGCCGAAAGGTCGCAATTAAGCTGTACTGATCGGTTGTGGGACGTATGTGTTCATACAATTGCGTACGTAGGATCAATGTTCCATTCTTTGTTTCCCTTTCCTTTGTTTCTCTTATACTGGCTTTGGCAGCCCAGGAGGTCTGCGCTGAAAGAGAGGGATAATGTAACGGCACGACTGCACGTGTCATGTCCAGGGCCGGGTAACCGCCATTCCATATAGTCAGCTCGCCACGAGCCGTAGATCTCTAGCGATAATTATCCCTATACATCTACACGTCCACATATATACTCACTCGGGTCCACGTTTGCAACCATATCCCTATGCAGCCGGACGCTGGCGTATGCGTCCTTACACTCAGGTTGATCCCAGATTGCAGGTGGCCAAATTCAATGGATAATAGCATTTGATTTTTTGATAATGGGTGATATTGTTGATAGACACCCTGCAGGTGATTCGTATGGAATAATGTCTGTTTACAGATACAGCATTTAGTATAGATCCAGAAAGTATTCACTGTATTTGAGAAATGATCAGTATAAGTACATGGATATATCTCAAAGCCATTTCCAGAGGTAATGGTTTATTGCAGGGCTAGAGTCACAAGGAAACTTGTTTGACAGCACACCAAGTCATGTTAAGATAGCCCTTGTATAGCTATGATATATACTACCACTTAAAGGGGAGGGTTAAAATTATGACATTGTTTGATTAGTTTTCTTTATAAACTAAAATATATACATTATATCCTGCTCAATAATTACACACATCTTCTTGTCACAATGGGTAGTAGAGAAGAAAATATTTCTTTTGTGATTACTGCTATTTACTTTTGAATAGTGTTCATCAGATGCAGCTGTATTCCCCACGATTAGCTGTATAATATTTTGCTTCATTTCATTATTGTGCAGTACTCCGATACACCACCTTCGAGCAGCTGAGTATAATATGAGGCAATCGTAATGAAATGCATTGTGGAGGTTCCCAGCTAGGATTTTCCCAGCGCAACAAGCTTTGAGAAATGATTGGGTTGTTTACTGTTTGCTTTACTAATTATCTTTGACTATTGTACAGATCCTGCAGCCAATAATAAGGATAACACAAGGAGCTCGATAGGTAGCAATCACTGTTGATATTTGGCACCTAGGCCTCATATTTAATCAAGTTGCAGGTCCTACAGGGATATCTGATGTGTAACATTCCTAATCATGTTAACATTCAAATTTGTTTTGGTTCTTATTTGGTTCCTGAAGATATCAAATTAAATCAGTTATATCACGTTTCCAGTCCTGAATCTTATGGACGTGAGCTGCAATCCAAGATCCTAGTTTACCAATCTCAGCATTTGACAAAGAATGATAGGTTGTGTGCATTTTAGGTTACTTGCCCCAAGCCAGGTTTCATGAACAAATGATCAAATAATACAACACGGTTCTTGACAACATAATCGAATATGAATGCCCTTCATTCAGCTGAAAGTCACTGCAATTTTCAATTTACTCAAGTCTACATTGATTTACATCAAGTTATGTATGGCTTGGATGATGAGGTATCTCCATCTGGATTGCAGAGCATGTAGACGAATTGATCTCCCCAGCAGAAAGCCAATATGGCCCAATCATCTGGCCTGGCGAATATGGAACTGTGCCCAGATAGCAATATGAAATTATCAGATAATACCCTGTGAAATCCACCAACCAAAGAGAGTTCATTCAGGAAACACAACACAATGCCATCCACTGCATCGGTAAGGCTACTCATTGTTTAGTACTCATTGTAAGGTGTTTACGATTTTTCCCACTATTCCCCTGTTCAACAAGACATGTAGTTCGCAACAAAGGACAAGTTCAAGCGAAGACTTTCCAACTAATTAGTTCTGATGCCAATGATCTGAATTTCCTGAATGTGGATATGGTGGTCCTGAAATTTTTGCCCCTCTACAGTGCACAGGACATGGTCTATTATCTGTAGCTACACTGTAAGTGCCTCAAGGACAACTGAGAAACTATGTGGTCATTCTGCCAGCATTGTCCAGCTCTACTCCACTAGAATATCCTTCTCGCATACCTGGGTGATCTCCAACCTGACTGAGAGAGACACAATTCTGGCCAGCAGCAGAAGGAAGAAATAGCAAATATATTGAGACTGTCGACTTCTCCCCATTCCAGAACCTGTCCAATGACAACTTTGAAGCAGATGTTGATAATGACAATTCTTTTGCCTGTGGTGGTGCCAAAGGCAAAGCCCCAAGCAGCCTGAATGAAACTAAACTATCCTTGAAGCTATTTGCCAAAATGTTGATTCAGTCCAACTTCAGTACATTCAATCAGTGGAATAAAGTATCAGTGGCTGCAATTCTGCAGAGAACGTGGTGGGGCATTATGCAGAGACAGAACTGTTTGATATAAGTGCAAGATAGACCCCTCAACTAGCAGCTGGATATTGGTGATATTTTGGCAATATCACAGAACTGGCTGGCATGAGAAGGTTTTGAAAATACTGAATGGATTTGGCAACAGTGGATGAAAATGAAATTGATGAAATGTATAAGCAAGGTTCAAACCGCAAAGAGGGATGAAGCTGTTGGCAACCAATTCCTGGCAATAGATTGGGGAGAGCACTTGCCTAAACGCAAGAAGTACCCATTTAAAGCTGACAAATACACTATTGATAGTTGTGATTTGCTTTGTGCAGATTCACAATGTTGACCACATGTATGTTGAAAATCTCCTAGCATCTCACACAGTTATGATGTAATGTACAGAGGTAATTAATTTAATTGATAACAAATGGAGGCCTGAAAGAGCAATGTATACTCAGAGTGATATACAAGTGCACCTTGAAACTGGAAGAATGGGACACAGAGCATTCCCATTCATAGTCATGCAAGCAACTGATGAATGAACCCGTCTATGGTTTGATTGCATACAACTGTTGCCTTTCAAACTCCATCGGTTGAAACTCAGAAACAATTCAAAAGTATTTTGGTTAGCAATAAAAGCAGTCCGACAGAAGGAGAGTGCAGAGCATGTGATTTGGCTTGTTACAATGATCCCTGCTAGCCTTGTTAAAACCAAATGTGCCCATTGGGTAGTCTTTAAATATAATTATTCAAACGTTCTGACAACACTGACAAACTCGAGCACCACCAACATTGTGAGCAGGAGGATGATAGGAATGTGAAAGTCAGTTCTGATTGAAAGAATACAATTGAATATATTCCATTAACATTTATTCCTTACACTTCTTATCTGTGATATATCTGACCTTGTGATGAATCTCAAATGCTTCAGAGTATAACCTGTCTGATTAACTTTTCTTGAATCTGCAGAAAGTGATTATTAAGTTCAAACGGAAAACAGATAAAGTTGCATGGGATATTCAATAGCAACTTGATGGCATGAAGGTCAACATTCCAGATAATACGTCAGCAACAGCTCTAGTTTCCGTCAGAGACACCCGGGCGTTCCGGACGGCTCTGACGGCTCTGACGGAATGTCGTACCCTCTGGGCGTGAATTACACGCTTCCCGTTGCCCAGGCGACGGGCCGCGTTGCATAGCATCAGCAAAATGTAGTTTAGTCTCTGGAAGCCTCCAGGAGTGTCTGAGAGGATGTGAAGTGTAAACCTAGATGCGTCAATTCCAGGAGAGTATCAGACCCTAGGAAGGCAGTCCTGCCGGCCGTCAGAGTAACTGGGAGCGCCGGCAACAAGCCTGGTAGCAGCTGGGAGCGGCGGCGACATGTCTGGGAGAACCTTGAATCACAGTCATGTATTCAGTTTGTATTCTCATTGATGTATCCATGTATCTATAGCTACTCATCTACACACACTATATCTGGACTGGCTGCAGGCGGTGCTTGAGAGAAATTCGAGGTGCGCCTGAAAATGACGATCGAGTGAACTCTAAGATATACTCCGAGGCCGTGATCGAGCGACAGCGGAGGTGCACTTAGTGGTGGTTATCGAGCGTATTTGGGGATACACTTGGAGGCCGAGATTGAGTGAACTTCGAGATGCACTCTGAGATGGTAATCAAGCAAGTTTGGCGATGCACATGTGGAGGCCGTAATCGGGCGAGTTTGGAGAAACACTTGGAGGCCGTGATCGAGTGAGTTTGAGGATACACTTGGAGGCCGTGATCGACCAAGTTTGGAGATATGCATTTGCAGGCTATGATCATGCGAACTTGCAGGCCGTAATCGAGCGAGCCTGGAGATTCACTTGGAGGCCATAATCGAGCGAGTTTGGAGATGCACTTGGAGGCCATGATCGAGCGAGTTTAGAGATGCACTCGGAGGCTGTGATTGAGTGAGGTTGGAGACACACTTCGAGGCCGTAATCGAGCGGGTGTGGAGATACACTGGGAGGCAGTGATTGAGCGAGATTGGACGAGTACTTGGAGGCGGTCGATGAACGGCGCGCCGGGACTCAATTCATCAGTTAGTTCACTTGCAACCGTGGGAATGTGATGAGGTGACTTTACCATTGAAACTCTTATGGAGAACTGGCTGGTGGCTGTCAATCAGTAGCGTGGTACACGGGAAGCTGAAGCTACATTCAGGGGTCAACTTAAAATCGTGTGAATGAAGGGATGACAGACAATTTTAGGTGTATGCTGTACTCGGTGTGTCCTGCACTCAGTGTAATCTCATGATGATGGCATGGAGAGATAGAGAGGGATAACTTAACTTTGTGATCTTGCGATGATGGTAGAGTTGTGGATGAGAGAGAGAGTGATGGGGGATGAAGATGGGAACGATATGGAGGATATGAGCGGCTATGAGAAACCAGGAGTACAACCTGTCTGATTTGGTTTAGAAGACCTCGTATTGGTGTGATCACCCACCGGATCGGGACTCGTCCCTGCAGTATCAGGGATGGTCAATTGACTCGCACACGAAATTCTCTAAGTCTCAGTTTCACATGATGATTTCCCCCATCTCCTCGGATCTCTCTCTTTCTTGTGCTCAATTCTACCATCACCTAAGAACACGAAGTTAGGTCATCCCTCTCTATCTCTCCATGCCATAATCATGAGTTAACACACAGTACACCATACACCAAGTACACCATCATCCCAAGCTCGACAGTCTCCCGCTCCCAGCCAGTTTTCCGCTCCCAGCCAGTTTCTTGCTCCCACCCAGTTTCCCATCTCTCGGTGGATGTTGTTGTACACAACTCTCTACATTCTCACAATCACAAGTTAACCAATGAATAGAGTCTCAGCTGCCGTCGCACCTCTCTCCAAATGGACCGCTTCCAAGTACTCCTCAAATCTCGCTCGATCATAGCCTGCAAGTGCATCTCCAAACTTGCTCTATCGCGGCCTCCAAGTGCATTTCTGAGTCTACTCGATCTCGGCCTCCAAGTGCTTCTCCACACTCGCTCGATCACGGCCTCGGAGTGCATCTCCGAGTTCACTGGATCATGGATTTCATTTGCATCCCTGAGTCCACTCGATTTCGGCCTGCAAGTGCATCTCTCAACTTGCTCGATCATGGCCTCCAAGTACATTGTCAATAAGTCACAGTGAGTGTATGGAGACACAGGGGTACCTTTGGTGGACTGAGCGATGGGGAGTACATATTCGGGATATTCATTTTCATCTCATCCGGATGCACTCAATTGTGTGAATTCTCACGGCCGGGTAGTATCATATCTTCTCACTTTCTTCCTAGACTCCTCGAGCTACAAACATTCATTCTCACGAATTCTGTTTGGATGTCGCGAGAGATGTGGCGGAATGTCGATGGTGGGCTCACTGCCGTCGATGTATATATATAGAGATACCTAAATAAAGCATGCCAAATTATGAGGTAGCGAATCTTGTGGCTGTAACAAAGATGAATATGATCGACGAAATGCCATCTGCTTATGGAACCCTAAGAACCACTGCTTTGAGAATACGGCACCAAGTCTCCCGCAGAGCTGCTCCAAAACTTGACTATACTAATAGTCATATCTCGTAGCGTCCTGAATGCACCTCCATAACTGCAAGTGCTTTCAGGAGCACCTGAGAATGCTCTCGCAGAGTCTGAGAGCACTTTGCAAAGCTCCAGGGGGGCCTGGGTGCATCTGGAAGTACATAGAAGCACTGGTGATGGCAAGAAGAGTGTCTGGGAGGTTTGCATGTGGCTTCCGGACCGATTTACATTTTGCTGATGTACCCAATGAACCCATTCCGACATATGGTCACAGAGTGTTTGTTTATAATAGAATACTGACAGAGCGAGACGAAACGGCGAAACTGTGATCGGAGGGCCATATGCAACGCGATGCATGGTATCGGCGCCTGGCATGGAGTAATCTGCCACCAGGGTTTCTCTGATGGCTCTGATGGAGCGCGTCCACTCTGAAACAGCCATTTCGCCCAGACGGACATGTTTTTTGCTTATGTAGCCATTCTGTATTAAATTCAATACAGCATTGTGTTAGCAATAAAGGAGAAAATGATTGGCGAGATCAGAAATTGAAGCCCCTGAAGAACTGTCCAATTTGCTAATCGAAATATAACTGAAAATCTGGCCAGAAGCATTCAAATCAACCCCTTGCAGTAACTAAACGTTCGGTGCACCATGTTTGAGGAATGTGGTTCATTGTAAGGAGATGAGTTTGGGATTTGGATATTCTTGGAGCTCAGTTGGCAGGTGAAGTGAGTATTGACAAGACCCACTCCATTATTATACCAGCTGTATTGTTCAAATTGCGTACTGAGAAGGTTGTTGTAGGGTTGCCACTGCTAGTATTGTGTGGGAATACCCTTTATGAATGGGTGAATATTGCTCAAAATAACAATAATTGCATTATCAGTAACATAATAGAGAGGCACCTGTCGCAGAGAATGAATACAGATCCTTGTTACCTGTTGTGATCCAGGCAACCCAACCTCTGCTGCATCCGGCCCTTTCTTTAGCCCTTGAACCAATCCTGGTGGTCACAATGCCTGGAGCGGTAGAGACACTACAATGTATCATTGACAATATGACATGTGTAACCAATTTCTCACTTGTGAACTAATATGACACTGCATCAGCAACTCTCACCTATGAGATGAAATACCAGTAGTAATAAGCCAGAAAACTAGTTGACAATCGATGATGTTTTCTATGATACCTTAATATCCGGAGTGAAACGAGCATACAATGGCTAACACTTCCCATGTGCATAGAGTTTTGAGATGTTTATTAAGTCCCATCAGTACAAGATTAGAAACATTGGTAGCCAGCCTATTGCCATCGATGCAACAAATGGATTTTACCTTTATGCCACAGAAATTCCAGGATTCGATTAACTCCTTGGTTGGTGCAACTACACCATGTGGCAGTATTCAGATGCTTCTGACTATTAAGAGAATGATACTGTAATTGAATAGAATTGTACAGAGGAACTGTATTGCTCAATGATGATTTTGATGCATGTCATCTGAACTGAAGACAACAATGTTCAACAAGATTTGGCACACTAGAAAATTCCAATTACAAAGTGTGGGATAATGAGATGGTGGTCAGAATCAAAACTCAAACACAGGAACCCACCGATTCCAATTCCAGATTGGAATGTACACCCCAATGATTTGAAGTGGACTGAGGATACACAAGCCCAGCTACAGGTCTTTTAAAACAATATACATTGTGACGTATATCAGAAACATGATAGGTATATAAATAGTGTCTTGTATATGTTTCTTCAGTTTTGGGAGAAACCAGAGATTACAATGACCTTTTCTGACAATGGAATAATCAATGGCTAATGGATACCTCAGTGGATTCTTTAATTATCAGATCACAGAGAGAGACATTTCTGCTGATGCATGTCCATGAACCAGTGGAGTATCCCAAATTTCACCAAAAACTAAACATTAAGTGATATACTTCTTCATTAACCAGAGATATAAAAATGCCTTTCATAGTGTACAGCTACCACAACTTTGCAATACACTTTTGTCCTGTTCATTGCCAAGTTTGTCATCTGAAGTGTTTGCTAGTGAAAGGTCTTTCAGATCATGTGGATGTTGTCAGTTGGTATGTGGAAATAGCAAATGATGATTGTATAGAAATGAAGTTTGAATTCTAAGATTCCCCAAATCCGTCTGTGTTCATCACTCCACACATGGTGGGTGGGAATTGTGTCAATCTTACAGCAGAAGACTGTACTAATCGTAGAAAACTTCTGAGTAATGTAGTAACAATGCCAGATATGTCTATCTATTGTCTGGCTCAAGCAAAATCAAGTTACATTCACTTGGCTACTAAATAGCAGCTCTGGTTGGTATTATAACACAGTGAGTGATCTCCACAAACACTTTGCTATGGCCCAATTGGAGTCTGGTACAATGTGGTAAGTGAAACAAACATCACAACCTCAATTCTTGGCTGTGCTTTGTAAACTCTGCAGGATCAGACAAAGCAGCTTATAGAGTAAGGAGGTAGATTGCTGTCATATTAAGATAATAAACAATTGTATTAGATTATCATGGTGGTGAAATCCAGGTATACCTCTTTAAACATTCATCCAGCTCCATCTTATCAACTGATACAAATAGTCAAAACATGTCATTTGTAAGACACTCCAGTATATAAATGATCCATTTCTCTCTGCCATGTCAAAGTGTATCAAGCATAGATGATGGAAATATTGTATCTTAGCTTGGTATTTTTTGCAGTGGAATTTGATTAACATTCTTAATTATTACTAATAATGATATGATGAAGTCAATCTATCTGTATTGTTTTGGAATCTAAAACAAAGCCCCATCTGGATAATCAAATCCGTGAGGTTGTTGGTGTACTGGTCAAATGGTGGTGAGTTGATGTATATATTTCTTGCAGGCACTACTTGGCTGGTTCAACCTCCACTGGGTTATATACTTCTTATTGTCAGTATGCTAAAAATATACCATGCCAGTGGCAACAACGTGAAGTTTCAGACACTCCTCATCATATGACAATGAATCCGGGTGGATCTACAATATGTAATTCAGGCAACATATCTGAATAATGTATCAATGAAATTTTTGAGATACTCCGGAAAACTGAGGCCTGTTAAGAATTCCAAATTTACAGAATCCACTGGGTTTAATCAATTACATTCAAATGATCCTTAGTATTTCTCTTATATGATGGGTCTTGTCTTGCAAGATCAACCCCTGACTATTCTATTCACATATGGAAATAGAAACTATGTAGCTGACATTCAGTGGCAGCATCATGATATGCGACATAGGTTAAGTATTCAGTGCAAAATGAAAGTTTGTACACCAGCCTATGTCTTGACTTATAACTGAATATAGGACTTGCCATGGATCAATAATCAAGAGAGCCAGACTCCAATGTAGAGTTAGCAGCAGTTCCCGGCAACCCGGCTGCAGTCCGGGTTGGAAGCAGCCTGCAGGCCCCGGCCCCAGGCAGGAACCGCCCACAAACCTGCACTGGGTGCCTAGCAGCGGGTTGTTACCCGGGCCGTGGTTCCATTTTATGGATCGTATAACTTTGGAAGTACTTTGGCTGCAATTAAGTTTTCGACATAGAATCGTATCATGATATGATGAATACGTCGATTGTGTAATTTTTGGAGCTCTGTCACCTCCCGCATTCAGATTCGCGATGTGACCAATATTTGTTGAATTGCTGTAAAACAATGCGGAATTTGATGTGAACTTTGCGGGTTTTCGATTGCGACTCAACCAATATTTGTCGGATTGCACATCTGACAGTGGGAGGTGAAACAGCAGCTAATACCGCACAATCTGTGTATTGATCATGTCATGATATGATCAGAACTGAGAAACTTCATTGGAGCCAAAGTTGTGAGGTTGAAATACCGGGTTATTGGTGGTAAAACCGGCCCAATTGCAACAGTCCGGGTTTTCGTGTGGTGAAACCTGTTGCAATGGTCTGGACCCTGAACAGAACCGGGAATTTGGAACCGTTGCTAACACTACTCCAATTCAATCTCTGTACATTGATGCCTGAACCTAAGCTTTAGAATCAGGGTATTTTCTGGCCTGTGATGCAAGTTCTGGCGCAGCTCAAATTCACAATCCAGTTAAGTATAATATTCTTCAATTTGTATTATGCCAACTTTAACAAGCCATGTTTTATTATTAACATTTCATTCCAGCCCAGGAATTCTTGAGAGATACAAATTGAGCAACAAGGTACATATAATCAGGTGATAGTGCACTTACAATATTTTAATTTGTCCATCCCTAGCATGCTCTCTTTGACTTGAAATAACTTAAATTCGTTGCAGCACACATACCTCACAATGTGTCATATATAATACACTTATCCGCAGGTGCCTGATGGCACTTAGTATCGTCTAATATACAAATCATAACTTGATTGCTATAGATATGCCACAGCTCAAATGCCTGAACTGTCAAGTACCTTGTAAACCATGTATTGCAGCAATATAGCCACCACACATGCAACTGTGAATGCACAGCCCTGGCCACTTTATAGCCTCACTTCACTCAACATTGACTAGTTAGTATAGTAGGATCTACACTGCCAGATCCCAAAATAACTTCAATAATTCAGACTGCATTAACAGAGCTGAAGCTGGAACCAGCAAATCTCACAAAACAGTTTCTGCTTAGTAACTCTGCAGCTGACCAGCAACTGCTGCTCACCCCATATATGGCATTTCCTCAAAGAGGCCAAAATTCACAATACATTCCTGGTGTACATCAATTGATTTTACATATGTTGTATGTTAGGACTGCCAAAAACTATATGATTATATAGATTATATGATTCAATTTTCATCAATAGAGCTCAAATATAAAGAATCTAGAACGCAGTCTCTGGTCAGTAACTCAGTAGGTAACTAGCCACTTCCACCCACCACATTTCATCAGACACTTATATTCATCATAAACCTCAAAGTAACATAATAGGATCCAAGCATCTTTCACATTCCAAACTTGAATCATGATCAAGATATCACAAATGCGTAACTTATACAAGACAGCTTGGGTAAGTGCAATTCACAGTCAATGAAAGTCATGCTTACACTCCCAGCCATTCAATTGAATTCTGCATATCCAAACATCTTTCAGTGAATTTCAATTGTCTGGAACGAAGTCCAGTTGTTTTGCTGCCCACTGTTTCATGATTTCTCACAATGCACAAACATTATGATATGTAGCTTGAAACCTCAACATGTAGTTCAAGTTAACTTTGAAATTGTGAGACATATAATCGCTTGCAATTTAACGACATGTGATTTACAGGATATGATTTACAACACCTAAACGTGAGTGAGTATTTATAATCAATTTGCCAGCACTCATGGTACTGGCAAGAAATTGAATCAGTTTGATATCCCCTGAAGCATCATTGTACCTCTCTATTCTGTCTCTAAGTTTTATCACTCCTCTGAGGATACAAGTTCTCCCACATGAGTATTTGTTGCAATAATATCATAAAGATATTCTGCAAATATAATACAGATCAACAGATGGAAGTGATATCATATATGTAGTATTACCGTCTCGACTGCTAATATAGCTGCAGAATTCTAATGAAACCGAAAATGATAACAATACCATCACTTTGCAATGGATAGACTATATCTGGAGATTGTTATTTTTCGGCTGCAAATATCAAACTCAGTTTGAATCCTTGTGACTCAACCATCACCACTTACCATGTCTAAAATCGATTGAATTTGGCAGATTCAGAATGCTGCAACTATTTTACGGCATGCAGTTACCTCAAATTCTTGAACAACAAATATAAATACTATCTGGAGAGGAGTTATATACAGTGGCACTCATTCTCATTCCAATTGTCTGTGATCCAGATATCTGGGGCAAGATGATTGTTGATATTACAAGCATGTTAATGCTATGAGTTCATCTGGTGGGTTAGTTCAATTCTTCGTGTCTTGGCTGAAACTGATCTACAATTGTTCCATCGTTAGTGTTGTTGATAGCAATGCTAACATTTCGCATTGGGTATTAGAAATCAATTTATTCCAGTGTGAGTCACACATACTAAATCACAACAATGGACTACAAACCTCAACAAATATATGTTCTGTAGACATCATCACTTCTGATATCATTGAAATCTGTTCATGACTTGCATCCTTCACGATCTAGTGCCACTTCCTTGCACTCATTTTCCATCAATTCATTACACTTAACACTATATTTACCATTATAACTGTCTTTCTACATTTCACAACTTCTATCTTTACTTTATCACCATTGAATCAATGTCCAGCCCAGTGAGAAATCTCCATTAACAGAACAATCAAGAAGCTTATCTTCACAGCGCACTTACACTTGTATTTAAGGTGACAGCCACTCATTATTGTCAATCAAACATTTGACTTCCAATCTTGTCTTTGAGTATTGTGTTGGAGATAACTATTATCTGCAATTTCTGGGTAAAAAAACAGGATGATCATAATACTATACAAATAATCTGGGATAGCTAAACATAGGACTCCAGATATTCCTACACGTCTTCTGACACAGGTAAAGACAATTTGGATCACTAACCAGGTATCTGACATCTATGCTTCATTTCCTGGAACAGGATATTAGGAAGTACAATTGTTCCACTGGCAATAAATAGAGCCATGCTGATACTATCATGGTATGCCATCCCTATGTGAAATCCCCAAATCTTGCAGGGAGCTGCAGCACTCACATTGCTCGAATGTAAAAAGTCAATATTCAAAATATTATTCAAATCTAACTGTGTACCCAGCCAGGTGCTGCTGCTATCCAAGTCTAGTGCATACTACTATAATTCATGACGAAAGGTCATTAGAGATAACGAAGTTCCGTAATATACAGAGAATATATTTCAGATAGCGAAAAGGTTTATGGAGGTAATTATCATCATGCAGACTCTTTGGGCAATAGTATTAGATGAGAAGTTCTTGATTCTAAACAATCTTTGAAAGCTATCAATTGACGATCTGCATGATCAGTATTTTTTAACAGATCCTCCTGTTTGTTTAGAATCTGCGGGGTGATTTCCTCACTGTGTATTTGATAATATACTTCCACTACATCAGCAAAATGTATTTCATCAGCAAAAAACATGTCCGTCCGGGCGGAATGGCTCCGCCAGAGTGGACGGGCTCCGTCAGAGCCGTCAGGGACACCCCGGTGGCGGATTACTCCGCGCCCGGCGTCAATACCACGCGTCGCGTTGCATATCGCCCTCCCATTGCAGTTTCGCAGTTTCTTCTCACTCTCTCGGTCTCCTATTTTAAACAAACACTCTGGCGTTGTGGGCAACTGTGACCATGCGTCGGAATGGGTTCATTGGGTACACGCTTGCATGGGGATTGCAATGCAATGGGTGACGCTGCGAAAATCTCTCCTCGCGTTCCTTCTACATTAATCTCGAGGAGCCTATGAAGAAGGTGAGAAGATATGATACTACCCGGCCGTGAGGATCCACGCAATTGCGTGGATCCAAATCTCAGACAGAGCGAGTGAGACTAAAAGTTGGGAAAGATAGAGTGTGTATTTTCGTTGTATGACAAGATGAGATGAAAATTAGATGCTGTCTATCTACCCTGGGGTCTCCCGAATATATACTCCGCGCCGCTCAATCCACCTCCGTCACCCCTGTATCTCCGTACACCCACCGTCGCTCATTAACAATATACTTGGAGGCCGTGATCGAGGCAGTGTTAGAGATACACTTCGAGGCCGAGATCGAGTGAACTGAGAGATGCACTTGGAGGCCGTGATCGATCGAGGTTGGAGATGCACTGGGAGGCCGTGATCGATCCAGTATGGAGATGCGCTGGGAGGCCGTGATCGAGCGAGTTTGGACATGCACTGGGAGGCCGAGATCGAGTGAACTCAGAGATGCACTCCGAGGGTGTGACCGAGCGAGTTTGGAGATGCTCTTGCAGGGTATGACCGAGTGAGATTGCAGGAGTACTTGGAGGCGGTCGATTTGGAGGGAGGCGCGACGGCAGCTGAGTCTCTATTCATTGGTTAACTTGTAATTGTGGGAATGTAGAGAGTTGAGTACAACATCCGCCGAGAGATGAGAAACTGGCTGGGAGCGGGAGACTGTCGATCTTGGGATGATGCTGTACTTCGTGTATGCTGTACTCTGTGTTAACTCATGATTATGGCATGGAGAGATAGAGAGGGATGACTTAACTTCGTGTTCTTAGGTGATGGTACAGTTGAGCACAAGAAAGAGAGAGATCAGAGGAGATGGGGGAAATCATCATGAGAAACTGGGACTTACGAGAATTTGGTGTGCGAGTGAATTGACCATCCCCGATACGGCAGGTACGAGTCCCGATCCGGTGCGAACTAACACCGATACGAGGTCTTCCCAACCCAATCAGGCAAGTCGTACCCCTGATTTCTCATATCCGCTCGTATCCTCCATATCGCTCCCATCTTCATCCTCCATCTCTCTTTCTTGTCCACAA
>Ga0307512_10002214_pt1 | contig 25330 bp, 20 predicted proteins | sample 14_EM_MG_FD_200267 | JGI IMG/M metagenome (GOLD analysis project Ga0307512, IMG submission 200267) | Populus trichocarpa ectomycorrhiza microbial communities from riparian zone in the Pacific Northwest, United States - 14_EM | ecosystem: Host-associated > Plants > Roots > Unclassified | place... | reverse complement strand
CCGGGTGTCGTCTCAGCCACATTGTTAGGCGTTAAGTATTCTTCATCATCGCTGGACAAATCAGATGGATCAAAGGATCATTGACAGGATCCTGAAGCCATTGCAGAGTGGATGAGATTGCTGTTTGGAAATCGCTCGTGCTTGTTAACTGGCACACCTTGAAGTTTGGCACAGAATTCATTCTCCACATACTTCAGAAAGGCCTCTTGGTATTGCATAGTATAGGATGTCCTGTCCTCAGGATGAATAGGCATTCCCGTGTCCCACTTTGTAAACGATTGCAACTTTCAAAAAGGATCGAGGATATGTGCAGAATTGAGAAGCATGCCAGTCGTTGGAGTTACTTCAGCATAGTATGCGGACAGCTTCTGTCGAGCTAACTTCACACCAAAGAACAAGTCTTCCTTCCATGGAGTCTTCATCGTAGCCAAAGCTTGCATCACACCGTCCATGTGAGCGAACATGTCATTGTAAACTGTGATAACGTGATGCAATGTGACGGTATGCCTCTTGGAAATCCAAAGGGTCCAGTATCGAAATGGCCTCAATACTTCGATGACATACTTTACAATGGTCCATTCATCTTGAGTTGTGAAAAGTGACCAGTAATCAGTGAATTTTGGATTTTGGAGCCACTCGCGTGTGACTCCCATAAGCGGTAGGCGCGCTCGAGCAACTCCAGCATTGAGTTTCAACGTGTCTTCACATCCATAATCGGTAGTACAATGATGGAAACTCTGGCTTTTCGACAGTCAATGAACTCGTTTCGACGACCAGGTGTCAGCGTAATCAATACTGCATGTATTCTCTGCTATATGAGGGTCAATTTCAGGACTTTCAAAATATCATGAAATATATACTATTTTAATTATCTTTGCTATACCTGGTTTCATGGCCGACAACTTATTGATTCAAGTGTTGCCCTCCTTTCGAAATCTTTTACTGTTCCCAACCTCCATGCATTCAATCTCTCCAAATTGCTCATTGTGCTCATGGGCTTCCCAAGACTTGGTGTGGCCTTTTACATGGAGACTGCTCATGAATGCACCTAAAGCCAGCTGTATGACGTGCACCATGCATGGTATGTCGTTCCTCAAAGCAGGCTGATTGATTGCAGTGTCCGCCAGTGTGGATTGCAGCTGGCGTGTCATCGAGTAATTTGACGAAGGATTCTCAGTCGTAATACCAAGCCAACGGCCGTCGGTAAGCTCAAAACGGTCATGCACATCCTTCAAATATGCGGCTAGCCTAGCTCCATTATGGTGGCCCTTGATCTGTCATCCATAATTAGCTTTTAAAACGGGAAGAGCACAGGTAATCAACCTCATCGAATGCGAGTTGAACTTCATGCAATGCCCAATTTCGATCCACATAGTAAGAAATGACTGAGGTTATGGCGAGTTTGTTCGCTGATGTCCATCCGTCCAAACCTAAACTAACTATATTTCGTGATGGCAATTGCTTCTTAATGGCATCCACGGTCATTGCCGATTCCCTCTGGAAAATGTCGGGAAGGGTGGTAGTGGACGGCACCACTAGGTCATCGCGTAATGCCTTATATGACCATCGTAGCTCTCGATTTGATATAGCGTTCCATGGAGTCAGAGCGGAAACAAATCCTAACATGAGGTAACGATTCCATGTGTCTTGGTGAAATTCGGATATTTCACAGTCCTTATCTGCCGTTTGGAACATTGTGTCTGTCATTGTGGTCAATATGGATTCACCTGGATGTCTGATGTGATCTTCCTCTGTAAACTTACTATTGTGATTCCTCAACTTCCTTGCCTCTTCAGGATGGCCAAAGCCATTTCATCAACCATCGAACTAGTCAATTCAGTAACCTTTGACTCTGTTAATTCATTTAACTTTGCGATTTCAACTTTTGCCAGTAAGTGTTTCCCCATTGAGCTGGTCCCATGTTTTGATGGATGGCAAAGGACTTGATGACAATCGATACATATGGTGCCAGTGCTGCCGGTCTCCTCCATCCCGCAGTGCAAATAGAATCACCACGAAGTTGCCTGTCTAGAATCATTGCAAGCAACATGCCACTTCGAGCCTACATTCATTGAACTCCACCAAACATCAAAGACGATTTGCAAAGTAAGGTCCCTTAAATCACGAATAAAGACATGTTCATTTTTGGAAGAGATCATAACCTCAAGCAATGAGCTGTTCAAAGATTTTGACTCCGACATGGTGGTAAGAATTATAATGCAGGGTAATCCGACTCGAAAGACTGCCGAAAGGAACGATACATTGAAGCATCCTGCAGGTTTTCATATGTTGACTCTACGGCTACAAGGATCAAAATCAGATCTGTGAGACAATGCATGCATATTTGTGAAGTTGAATACAAGGATATACTGAAAAGACCAACCGCATAAGGCTCAATTCAGTAACAATGCAATGCAGTTCATTGCTATGCAGCTTACTGAGACCCCACAACAAATGTTGACGCTCGGTGGGCGCTCAATTGTAGGACGCGGATGCCATATCGTCACTAGTATTTTTGCCCGTAAAGGTAGCTGATATGTTGATTCAGGTACTGCGTCGTTCCATAGCCCTTAGATTATCCAAGATGCATGACCAAAAATCGTTGACACTCTGTTGATGCTCATTTTGGGGAGGTGGTAGCGTTATCGTCAGTAGTATTTTAGCCCATAAAGGCAGCCGATGCATTGATTATGGGTCAAGGGCGATGCACAGCTCTTTGACTGTCCATGATGCAAGACAAAAATTGGTGACACTCCGTTGACACTCATTTTCAGGAGATGTTATCAATATCGTAACTAGTATTTTCGTCAATGAAGGCAGCCGATGAGTCGATTATGGGTTAATGTGGTTCCATAACCCTTAGATTGTCTGAGATGCAGGACCAAAAATCATTGACGGTCCGTTGACGGTCATTTCTAGGAGGTGGCAGTGATATCTTCACTAGCGTTTTCCCCCATAAAGGCGGCCGATACATTGATTACGGGTTACTGCCAATGCACAGTACTCTGAGTGTCCATAATGCAAGACCAAAAATTGTTGACCCTCCATTGAGGCTAATTTTTATGAGATGGTAGCGATATCGTCTGTAGAACTTTTGCCCATGGAGGTGGCCGGGACTGTGATTATGGGTTGGCGGGGTTACATTGCTCTTCGATGATCCAAGATGTATTGCCAAAAATCGATGACGCTCCGTTGACGCTCATTTTTAGGTGGTAGCGATATTGTCAGTCGCATTTTTGCCAACAAAGGCAGCCGATGGATTGATTAAGATTCAATGCTGATGCACAGCGCTTAGGGTGTCCATAATGCAAGACCAAACATTGGTGACGCGCCGTTGACGCTCATTTTTAGGAGGTGGTAGCCATATTGTCGCTGCCAGTTTTACACATAATGGCGGCCAACACTTCCGTTATAGCATAATGTAGTCGCTCAGCTGTTTGATTATCCAAGATGCAAGAACACAAATCGTTGACGCTCCTTTGACGCTCAGTATTAAGAGATAGTAGCGATCTCGACGCTAGAATTTTTGGCCTTAGCGGTGGCCAATACTTTGATTATGTGTCACAGAGACGATGTCTTTTGTTTAATTATCAGACTCACAACACCAAAAATCATTGAGACATTGATCACGCTCATTTCCAGGATGGTTTAACAAGTGTGTCACAATCCCTTTTCACTATAAAAACCACCAATCCAATCACTTTGGAAGGATGTAACTATGCAGCCTTTTGTTTGTGAAAAATGTGAGAGCAAATATCGTTGACGCTCCATTGACGCTCAACTTACTGACATACTAACAGTCAGTTGATGCTCACCAATTGTATGTAAAAATGCTTATCATCGTTATTGGAAGCCAATAAATCGTTTCTATTTATAAACATTTGAATCCAAAACCTTCCAAGCCTCACAATTTCTGATCCACCACTAGACACGTTATCTGAGTGATAAATAATGTTGGCCTATCACGTTCCATTGCTTTCGGCCAGCAATTAACCACATATATATCCGTAAACTAGTTTTGGATATATTTAGCCCAACTTACTCACCTTCCCTCATCCAGCTCATTCTCCGCGATTTCCAAGGCCAACCATTAGCAATTTTCAACATCTTGACCATGTGCACCAGGTCTGTGCAGAGAGTTATGCAGTTGGATGAATGATCGTATGCACCATGTTACAGGGGTTCTCAGTTGCAATAATTAATACAATACTTATTGAACTAAGTACGGCCGCCTATCCAAATATCTCTTTCTTTCCTCGTCTTATCCTAAGACTCAACTTCTCGTTCGTTCTACGAGAACACTCAATCGAAACCTATACCACAACCCGTCTCCTCGGTAGCGAAGGATTAAGTTTCCCCGTCGAACAACAGGTCCTCGGAAAACTCCTCGCATGGTAGTAAGCCGGTGTTCAGATATCGTAGCACCAGGTAGTCGAGACTCTCGAGTTGCAGAAAACGCAAAACCACTTGGTAGTTGTGGTGTAAACTGTGCTCGTGCAGCGCAAAGAGTAAATTGCCGAACAACTCGACAGTCTGTTGAAGTGCGTATTCATAATGTGTATATCTGTGACCAGACATACAGAGGATGGTCTCTTGTGTTTATAAGAGACGAAATGATGAAAGATTGTTTGTGAACAAATACATAATTTTAGATAGAATTCTTGATAATATTTTAGGATCGTCTTCGGTGTTCTGAAAGCTAACTTGATCGCTGCTGATACTCCAAAATCTTTCGACCAACGCTGGCTCTTTATAGCCCGAGCTTCCTCATAACAATGATAGCGTTATCTCGGCCACGCTCTCTTAGCGCCCGGAAATAACTCGCCACAACACCCTCAGGTAATTGCGCTCATGCAGCGTGGTTCAAAAGCATTACGCTCCTGATAACAATCAGGCCATCCGTTGCTTGATATCACCTCATACATCCTTAAATCGTACGAGTCGGTAGTTGGAACATCTATCGTCTTAGTGATAATGCTTGCGCCGTTTAATCCCTCATCCTCATGAGTTATTAATTGCGTCATAGATTTTAGTCGGTGACCAACCGATACTATGCCAACGTAGATTAACGACGCGTAGGCTCGTATCGGATACGAGGTTACATTGCGATCCAGACCACCAGAGTCAACTTAATGGTGTTCGCTCTAGGCTCGATTGCCTACGTCATTAATCCCTCAGTTACGTCAAGCTTAGGTCGAGACTTTATCTCCAGACCGGAACGTGCCTCTCCGAATTCCCATCCCGCCTTGGGGTGGGGAAGAAGAGTTCTCTGACTTGCTTGACCAACTGCCGTGTGAGATTACCTCACATGTCTTGGTATAGTATACGGGCATGAACGAAGATCCCTCTCTTCGCGCGACCAACATGTACTCCTCTGCATAGAGCATGTTGCTGACCACTTGAAGGTTCACATGCATAGGTTTAGTCACATCGTAGATATGTATGCATCCCGTATACTAATTCAAGTATCTTTATCGCTGCTAAGAGACAACGCCTAACACACCATGACGGTCGTCATTCATTCAGCTTCGCATCGTGCTTTGACCGATGCATCTATGACTCGTATGACATCACTGACTTTTATTTTGCTAGTGAGTTTCATCTCTAATTCAGTGTTAATTGTCTGACTTACCAGTAACGGGCAGGACGATATCACGTCCTTTGGTCGTTAGTCAATGAGATTTGAAGTCTAAAACATTGGCATGGCTTATCCGACCCTAGCACAGGCATAGACGAATTATCCTGTCTCACAATTACGTCACTTAAACCAAGTAAATGCTGCCACGTAACAAAATGGGTCCAGGTATTACTTTTCAAATTGATCCATCGTCAGAAATGCCAATTTGCTTATTCATTCCTCCCGCGACTCAGGAGCCATCACCATGTCTCTGTGGGAATTCAATTTCTATACTGTAATTAGGTTGGGATGCGATATGCAGGGGTTAGAGCTTACAGGTTCGACATACTATGATTACTGAATCAGGGACGAATTGGGCTTCGGGGCGGGCGGGTGGGTCAGAATGCGTTTGAGTGCCTGTGGACTCCGCGAACCTAGCATTATATGACTACTCCCGGGTCAAGAAGTCACTTGCGGCATTTGTAATTTTCCGGGGACGCTATCAAGAGTCTCCATAGGCTCACCAAATGTCGTGGGCGCTCATGACGCTGCATCATCCACCATTTGAGGTTAAACGACAGCCAGACCCTTCCATTTGGTTGTCCCCTACTCTTTATCCCTCTCACGGATGTGGTCGGCCGCGTCTCTTCAGCCTGGTTGGCTCAATTCCTCAAGCTTCATCTGCTTCTGCCAATAAGGTTCCATGGGATACTATACCGTTTTAGAGATTGTGCCCATCACCCGGCCTGCTTCGTCATCTTCACTAAGCTTGCCCCCCGCAGAATCTTCTTCCTCATCATCCTCGTCTTCCCCATCCTCCTCATCGTGGGAACTCGCAAGATCACTCAGACTATCACCCATGGCGTTCAACATCTCTTCAAATGTTGTTTCAGGCTTGGTGGTTGTCAATCCTGCCTTTTCAGCAATTCTCATATCATCCTGCACCTATTTAATTGCTGTCTCTGCATCTTCAACTCACATTCTTGCCACAGCGGTCTCTCCTTCCACATAATCCTTGATCCAATTCTCCTTCTCTTCTTTCCTTGAGAAGTGAGTTTCTCCTCCTTTCCCTGCTGCAGGCTGCTTTTTGGAACGCAAGCTGCGCAACGCTCCAAGGGCTCGGACCTGTTCTGCTTCGAAGCTGCTCTTGCCTTTAATTGCTTGATGTTGTCATCGGGTTGAGAGCTTTCTCGATTTGCCGTAGTTGCCTGCCCGGAGTGGTTACACGTTCTTTTGCGGAGCATTGCAGATTGTATTTTCTGTTGACTTTGTTGATGGACGAGATGTTGGATGTTGCAAGATATTGACCACATAGAGGCAAGCTGCATCTTTTATGTCGATGTTGGTACGCTTAATCGATTTGAATAAAGCAAAATCTGCGTTTTGACCGTCACTACATTGGGAATCGCAATGCTACCCGTACATCAGGACATGATGTTTAAAGTCTGTTGCATGCAGCATCCCAGGGAGTTCTAGCGACAAACATCAGCAGAAGTCCTTTCCATCGAAGAATGTACCGTTTATATATCACAAAGAGGAGATTTCGGCAGTCATTCACCGCGATTTAGCCCAGTGAACAAACACACTTCATCAGCCCGACTTGGTGCAAATCGCAGGATGGTTGCCAAACTGTGTAATGAGCAGCCATGTGGAACAGGATTCATCTTGTGTAGAACGAGCAAGTTGGCTGTTACCCATGCCATTTTGACTTGAAGCTAACTATATATTCCTCAGAACTTTCCATGTCTTTTCATTATCTTCTTCCTCAGGACTTCCCACATTTTTTCATTATCATCATCTCTTCACATCCACAGCAGCAAATCATGACTCCACAAGCACCGCAGCAAGGTGATATTAGAACAGTATCAAGTAGAACTACAGCCGTTTCGTCCGATACGCCACCTGCTGAGACCCAACTACAACACAGACGCTAGTTAGTTCACCACTACGCTGCAAATGCAGCCACTGAAAATATAAACCTGGACACAAAGTTAACATCAGCAAGATGTAAATCGATCCCGAAGCGACACACAATCCTCACAGACACTCCGGTAGCCCTCACCAGTGCTTCTAAGTACTTCCAGATGCTCCCAGCCCCACCTGGAGCTTTGCCAAGTGCTCTCAGACTCTACAAGAGCATTCTGAGGTGCTACAGAAAGCACCTGCAGTTATGGAGGTGCATTCAAGATGCTACAAGATTTGAGTATTAGAATGATCATATGTTGGAGCGGCTGAGACCTCTGCGCAGGTCTGTGGGACACTTCGAGAGCAGCTGAGACCTCTGCACAAGCTCTGCGGGAGACTTCGTGCCATATTCTCACAGCAGTGATTCTTCGGGTTCCATAACCACAAGGCATTTCATTTGTCATATTCATCTTTCTTTTAGTCACAGGATTGCGGGGACCAACAGTAGCGGAGAGGAGCTCCACCATCGAGCCAGCTAGCCCGGAGACGGAGGGGATATCCGGTCCTGTTGTACTCTAGTAAGCGTGAATACAGTATGAATAAATAACAGTCACAAGATTCGCTACATCATAATATGGCATGTATTATCTAAGTCTTTCTATATATATACATACAGAGATAGAGGGATACCGGAGATGGACTCAGGGACAGGAAGTATATATTTGGGAGACCTTCGGGTAGATAGACATCATCTCATTATATGAAATACACAGTCTATCTTTCCCAGCTCTTGGTCTCACACACTATTGCCGAGCTTTCATAGATCCACGGAATTTGTGTGGTTCATCATGGCCAGGTATCCCTTCAGATCTGCCCACCCTTTTCCTACATTCCTGGGGCCAGAACCTCTCTTTGTCAAGAATTCCCTTCGGATGCCATGGGAGGTGTGGTGGAGTGTTGATGATGGGCTGCCTGCGTTCTCGCTCCAATGTTTCACAACACCATGGTCGAGTGAACTCAGATGTACACTCCGAGGCCGTGATCGAGCGAGTATGGAGATTCATATATAGGCCGTGATTGAGTGTGTTTGGAGATACACATTGAGGCCGGGATCAAGTGCACATAGAGATGCACTCCGAGACCATGATTGAACAATTGTGGAGATGCACTTGGAGGCTGTCATCTTGGGTACTTAGAGGCCGGAATGGTGCGAGTTTGGAGATACACATGGAGGCCGTAATCCAGTGAACTTAGAGATGCATTCCAAGGCCTTGATTGACCAAGTTTGGAGATGCACTTGGGCGACGTAATGGAGCGAGTTTGGAGATACACTTGGAGCCTGTGATCGAGAGAGTTTGGAGATGAACATGGAGGCCATGATCAAGCGAGATTGGAGGAGTACTTGGAGGCGGTCAGTCTGGAGGCGGTAGTGTGGGAGGGAGGCGCGACGGGAGCTGAGACTCTATTCAGTGGTTAACTCGTAATTGTGGGAATGTAGAGAATTGAGTACAACATGGTCTGCCGAGAGATGAGAGACTGGCTGGGAGTGGGACACGGTCGATGTTGGGATGATGCAAAACGCGGTGTATGCTGTACTCAGTGTATGCTGTAGTCGGTGTGGATTCTTGATCATGGCATGGAGAGATAGAGAGGGATGACTCAACTTCGTGTTCTTAGGTGATGGTAGAGTTGAGGACAAGAAAGAGAGAGATGAGAGGAGATGGGACAAATAATCATGAGAAATTGCGACTGAAGAGAATTTGGTGTGCGAGACAATTTACCATCCCTGATATGGCAGGCACGAGTCCCGATCCGGCGTGTAATAACACCAATACAAGGTTTCCCAACCCAATCAGGTGAGTCATTACATCGATACGAGGTCTTCCCAACCTGATCATGGAACTCGTACCCCTGATTTCTCACATCCGCTTGTATCCTCCACATCATTCCCATCTTCATCCCCCATCGCTCTCTCTCTCTCGACCACAACTCTACCATCATCGCAGAATACAAAGTTAAGTCATCCCTCTCGATCACTCCATGCCATGATCATGAGTTGACACCGAGTACAAGCATACACCGAGTACAGCGTACACCAACTACAGCATACACCAAGTACAACATACACGAAGTACAGCATACACAGAGTACTGCATCCACCCAAGATTGTTTGTCTTCCCTTCATTCTTATGGTTACGAGTTGACCCCTGAATGTAGCTTCAGCTTCCAGTGTGCCTCCCTACACGATTGACCGCCATCAGCCATCTCTCCATGAGAGCTCAAAGGGAAAGTCACCTTCTCACATTCCCACAGTTGCGAGTTAACTCACTGATGAATAGAGTATTAGCACCCGGCAGGCCGTCCATCAACCGCCTCCAAGTCCTCGTCCAATCTCGCTCGATCACGGCCTCCAGGTGTATCTCCAATCTCACACGATCACGGCCTCGAAGTGTATATCCAAACTCGCTCGATTACGGCCTCCAAACTTCGCACGATCATGGCCTCCAATTGCATATCTCCAAGCTCGCTTGATCACAATCTTGGAGTTCATCTCTAAGATCACTCGATCACGGCCTGCATGTGTATCTCCAACTACGCTCGATTACCGTCTCCTAGTGCATCTCCAAACTCACTATATCACGGCCTCGGAGTATATCTCTGTGTTTGGTCGTCATTTTCAGGCGCACCTCGAATTGCTCTCAAGCACCGCCTGGAGCGAGTCCAGATATACCGTGTGTAGATGGGTAGCTATATAGAAACATAGATGAGAATACAAACTGAATACACGAGTTTTAAAAAATCATTGAATGATCAGTAGTGGTTATGATTTCCAGGCGCACCAGCTGCGTTCCCAAGGAAGATGTTTTTCCCAGACTGCTTTTCAGTGATTCGAGGTGCTCCCAAGCATGTCACCGGCGCTCACAGGTTCTCCCAGGCTGGTTGTCGGCATGCCCAGGCTTGTCATCGGCGCTCCCAGACATCTTGTCGGCGCTCCCAGGCTTGTCGCCGGCGCTTGCAGGTGCTCCCAGGTGCACCCAAAGTTCTCTGCAGCGCTCTGCGGTGTTCCCTAACTTTTCACAATTACTCCCATGGTACTCCTGTACTAGTCATCTGAGATCTCAGTTACTCCGAAGGCCGGCCGGGATGCCTTTATAGGGTCTGATACTCTCCTGAAATTGACCCGTAAAACCAGAAGCAGCAAGAATAATAAACAGCATGCAATCGGATGCAAGTTCAGTCGTATCTAGGTACACAGCCATCAACTGATGAGATGACATAGAGCTGGAGTACGTAGACAGCTGCGTGACCAGTTTATAGCTGCCCGTAATGTGAAACCTCCATGGTCGACCAACACATTTGTCCGCACACTCCGTGACATCGAACCACATGATGTTTTCACCTCTTGGATTTTCGCAGACGAATTTAGTGATAAGAATCCACGAGGGTGCACCAAACAGGATTTAACCACCTTAGAGGATGCTACCGAAGCGTATATGGTGAAGGTAATAGCCGAATCTAATCTGTAGAAGCAGCAACTAATTTCTTGTAGGTTTCCAACATGTCTGCAACTATGGCAAGGCAAGGAGGTCAGGTACAGCTAGAACAGTCTGACATGCACCTGGCCTTGAATATGGCCAAAATGGCCAAAGGGGTGTTTTTGCGCGCCACAATAGAGGAAACGCAATTCCTGATCACGAAACCTTGGGTGGAAGTCCGAGAGGAGAAGCAGCAAGGAGTTGAGTTTCCTAGGCAGGAAACTGTGAAGGCTGCAATGGAAAGACACCCGGCTATGCTTTGGGAAAATCAGATGAATGGCTGCCTTCCTTGACAAGATGGCACAGCAGAGAATCCCCTGACACGCTGGAGACGCCAAGGCACGGGTGCACTTCCACCTGAGCGACTCAGACAGCCAACACGAGAACCAACACCACATCCACCCAAAACGACACCTGTTCCACCAGGTAACAATGGGGCCACGCACGTTACCGAAATCGAAGGTGTGCTACCCAGATATGGGTATTTACATACTCCTCATCCCAGTGCTCAATCATTCAATCTTGATGCATATGCCAAGGATCGCAAGCGTGATAAAGATTTTGATCCAGATTTGCTGACTGATGAAGGAACATCCACTGGTTAGTACACTATCTACTGTGTGGTAATGCAGCGGACATCCATTTTGCAGACGATAGCAGCCTATTGAGCGAACCTGACTGTGAAGATGAGCATTGATGGAATGGAACGGGATTTTTGAGTGTATTATTATCTACAATTAGTGGACACTTTAAAGTATATTTTAAAGGATATTTTTATATGTATTATTAAAGAACAATGTATTGATGAAGGAGAAAGTACATGAAGACGGTACAAAGCCTGCCAAAACACCATTAATGATATATTAGGCCAAATTAAATGATAACATATTGTGGATACGCCCATGGCAAAATTAGTGTCAACTGAGTGTCAACAATTTTTGGTCTTGCATCATTGCTAATCTGAGTGGCGATCCTTTGTGGCCATTCATAAGTGTGGTATTGGCTGGCTTTTTAGGCAAAAGAGAGAGCCACACGCTCCCTGCCCCATTCTGAATATGAGTGTCAACAGAGCGTCAACGATTGTTGGTCTTGCATCATTGGTACTCTGAGTGGCGATCGGTTGCGGCCATTCATGAATGTCCTATTGGCTGGATTTTTTGCCAAAAGAGAGAGCCATACGCTCCCTGCCCCATTCTGAATATGACCGTCAACGCAGCGTAAACAATGTTTTGTCTTGTTAGTCAGCTGATTCAGATGCGATTTGGTCGTAACTATGAATAATCATAGTATTGGCCGCCTTTATTGGGAAAAGAGATAGATGCAGGTTCCCTGCCCCATCATGAAGATGGGCGTCAACAGAACGTCAACAATTTTTGGCCTTTCATCATGGGTAATCAAAGCGTGATGCATCGGGTGTTGTGTATATACCATGTTCTGACAGTTTTTCTAGGCTAAAATGTTCATGAACTCTTCTGTGCATCTTTGTTAATGAAATTGGTTGTTACTGTCCGGGAGGCTGTCGTGGGAACGTCGCTTGCTCAACTCCCTAGAGAGGCTGCCAATTCCTCTGTAATCGAGGTTTGCAATCATGCGCCACTTAGATTACCCAAGCTGCGATACCTTAAATTGTTGACGCTCAGATTCAAGATGCGGCAGGAAGCGTGTTGCTTCTGCTTTTACATATAAAGGAGGCCAATACCTCAGTTATAACTCTCTGCAACCAATGCCCACTCTGATTATGTTATGGGTTCAACCTACCAATGGTAATGATACATCAGTGGATTGGTTAGTGGGTACTTAACTGCAAAACACCTACCTGTGAGAGCATCATGATGTTTGACAGTCAAGTGACCTTCAGCAGGATTACACTTGAGCCGAGTGTGGATCAATTAGCGATGAGTCAGCTCGCAATAGCGGATTCCAATGTCATGATGCAACTATGTCACTATTACTGGGAAGTGAAAAGCCTTCGGCAGTGCGCCTAGTTATTGGCAACATTTACCATATCTTATCTAGCGGGGCTACACAGAGTTAAGTTGCACTAACGCAGAATTACATGTGCAGCAGATGATAAACTAAATGCAAGTATGTAGGGATTTATGGACCTTGTTGTTCAGCGACAGCGATTCATTCTGTAACGCTCCTCAGTCTACGGAAGTGCCGAGACCTAAGCATGCTGTGTCTGAGGGACTAATGGCATTGGCTGAAGATAGGAGGCCAGAAGCAAACCTGCTCGTTGGTTATAGTCAGTATGCATTGCAATGTCCTAGACGTGTCATAATCTACGTTGGCAGAGTATCGGTTGGTCGCCGATTAAATCTCTAAATGCATTGCCAAATAGCCATATTACAAGGTGAGGCATTCAATAACCTGGAGTTATTATAAATTGCAATAAGCACTTGCTAGACCATGAGTGAGCAGATGTTCCAACTACTGAATGATTACGGAAGCAAGATGTCCAAGTTGCAGTACGATCTGATACTGCTACTGGGGTAACAACACCTAACCAAGATACTTCGTTAAGTACTTAAAGGTGCGTACGGCCGTAGATCATATTTCCTATATTCCAAAAACGCATCTATTGTATCCTTGGGAATACACTGCAAATATCTTTTCTGCCCTGTACTGAGAGGTTTGACAATAACCGTGCCTGACCTCGTTCATGACAATGGATCGACACAGTTCTTTACCGCTTTCCGTTCCCTCCGAGACTTCCGAATGAATTGCTCGGTAGCTTGAATAACTTCTGAATGACTGTCCGCCCATGGCCTATCAAGATCTAGATCGCTTATATCAGAGGACAACTCCTCAATCCGAAATACCCTATCTGGGTGAATATTACACAGCTCGGTACGCATCCTGGAATCCTCTTGTTTATCTCTAGGCATAGACAATACTGTTTGTACCGTAGTTCTGGCAGTAACCAATGATCCCAGAGGTTCCCTATCTGGCACACCCTCACAGTAACTGATCTCGTCTCGAGTGAAATTGGTATTGGATCTAGATTCTTCTTCAGCGTCTCATGGCGTTGTAGAAACTTGCCGGACACTCTGATCGATACTCTGTTGATTGATAGTCCATACAGTTGATCTTCCGGTTCCTTGAGCAGGTACTTCGGATCGTTTCTTTAGATTATCAATATGGATAACTAGTCCTTGTTGTAATCCAATAATTGAAGATATCCACCAAATACTCTGCGCCAGGAAGATATATTGATTATATCTTGCATATGGGATTATTTTCTTGAGAGTGTAAACTATGATGTCGTTATCGTTCTCGAAGGTAATGGGCATTTGTCCGCTAGAGAGTAGTCAAAGGTGCGGGGCTGCCGCTACACAAAGCTAATAGATTCTAGGTATAGATATAATAGATATAGGTATCATAAAAACGCAATAATAAATGAGGAAATTTCTCCACTGATAGGTATCCGTCTTTTCGTATCTCAGCCGGTTATTCTTCTCATCGCTGGAACAATGTGATCTCTTTATAGTCTCTCGAAACCCACTCCAGACTATGATTAAATCCCTCAACAATAGCCACATATCCGTGGGACTTATTGGCGATGCCCGGTAGATATCCTTGGGTCATATTTCCTTGCGCCTGACAGAAGTGCTCACGTGTCCCAGGGGACACGTATCGTCTTGTTCATTAATCAGACCATAACTCTAAGTTAGACATCTTGCAAACGTATCTTTCTTGTTCGGTAGTTGGAATGTCCATCATAATAGACAACACGTCATTTGCCTTATTAAATCATCCAGATTAATAACTCATAGACTCATAAGGTTGGAGTATCCCCTACTATGCCAACGTGGAACTTATGGGTGTAATCTCAACATTAACATTGCAGAACCAACTCAAACAAATCAATGAATGATGTCCGCTTTTGGCTTAACTGCCAACGCCATATTCCCTCACTCCAATATGCTTAGGTGTTCAAAAACCGGGACGTGCCCTGATTAACAGAGAGCCCTCATACTCGCATGACTGCCTCCCGCATAGTATCCGTAGATGAATCTGGTTGAAAACAACCAACTCCGCAGGACTCATCTCCTTCGAGCCGGCCTGTTGTTGCATCATCAAATCAGCTGCCACAGCACTTTGCTTCCAATGAATCTGCTAAACCCCTTGCTTATCCAATCGAGACGTGACTAGTATGAACCCCCGCTAAAGGGCATACTACTGACCCCCATTATGTCATGATCACCATTAAGAGAGAACCCCTAACAGATATGCTGTCTGATACGGTTTAATATAATGGATGGCCTGATATTAATCAGAAGCGTAATGCTGTGAAATCACAGTATATGAACACGATGACCTAAGGGAAGCATGGCAATCTAATACCGGGTGCATTCGGAAAGAATGTAAGTCGCAAATCGCAGTAGAGCAATCATCAAGAAGGGAATGATTGCATGGAAGTATGGGTCAGAGTATCCTCGAACATGACCATAAAAAAGATCACATTGTCCCGGCAATGAAAGAACAAGCTCTAGCAGCACGCACAGTCAAAAACCTACCAGCAAAGAAGACCATAAAATATTATTGTGTTTTTATAATATCTATATCTATTATTAGTATTATAAATCATTATTTGCTTTGTAGCGGCAGCCCCGCACCTCAAATGAGTATTACCTTTGCTTGTAAGGCAGATATCTTACTTTGGGCTTTTGCAAAGTAATTGGTTACTTTCCAGGAACGCCAATACCTATTTGCAGCGCAGTGCATTTGGTGGATAGGAGCGTTAGTTCAGCTGGATCCGGCATTACGATACCTGATCAGTAATGTAGAATTTCTGTTAGGTATTCGGGGTGATAACAAAGAACGAAATCCAATACGTCTGTGGATTGTGAGAGAGGTCTCATCTGGTGATAGCAACGGGTCCGGGTAACCCGCCAGCAGTCCGGGTTCGGACCGCAAAAACGGTCCGGTTCGGTTCCGGCACGGTCCAAACACCCGACCCACTGGGTCTTGGCAGGCCAAACCCGGACTCATACCAGTCAACCCGCGGGTTTCGCCAGGTGTGGCTAGACCTGTCGGTTCCGATCCCCGGTTCTGTGGTTCGGGTTTTCTATTTATGGTCGCATTTAGATATCTTACTGCCAATCGCGAAGTATTGACTTTGGTACGCGATTGTTCTTTTCGAATGAATCGGCTGCCTTTATATCTAAAAATAATTCAGACACACTCCCTGTCCCATCTTGAAAATGAGTGTCAATGGAGTGTCAACAATTTTTGGTATTGGATCTTGGTAATCTATAAGGCGACTGCTTACAAACATTCAAAAATCAGGTAATGGCCACCTTTAAAGCCAAAAACCGAAGGCATACGCTCGCTGCCCCATTCTGACAATGAGCGTCCACGGAGCGTCAACGATTTTTAGTCTTGTAAGTCAGGTAATTGAAAAGTGACTTGTTTTTTGTTATGCATAATCGTTATATTGGCCGCCTTTAATGGCCAAAGAGAAAGCGGCACGCTCCCTGCCCGATCATGACAATGAGCGTCAACGGAGCGTCAACGATTTTTGGCCTTGCATGATGGTTGATCAAATCGCAAGATAGCTGCTAATAGCTAGATATGGAGTTTTGACCGGTTTTATAGGCTAAAACATTTAGGATCGCTGAGTTACAGGGTTGAAAACGAATTAAGTTGTGATTGTCCGTGAGGCTGTCATGGGACTATCTCTTGCTTATCAGCCTATAAAGGCAGCCAAAATCTTGTTTTAGATGTCTGCGATCATTTGCCAGCAAGATTACTCAAGATTCCAGTCCAACAATCATTGTCTCTCTGTTGAAAATCATTGTCAAGATGGGGCAGGGAGAGTATCGCATTCTCTTTTGCCTGTAAAGACGGTCAATAGAATGATTATAGATGACCAGCACTAATTCACATTTTAATAACCTGACTTACAGGACTAAAAATCATTGATGCTCGGTTGACGCTCATTGTCATGATGGGGCAGGGAGAGTACAGGATTCTCTTTTGCCTATAAAGGCGGCCAATACAATGATTATAGATGACAACGACTAATTCACATTTCAATGAGCTGACTTACAGGACGAAAAATTGGTGACGCTCCGTTGACGGTCATTGTCATGATGGGGCAGGGAGAGTATTGCATTCTCTTTTGCCTATAAAGGCGGCCAGTACGATGAGTATAGATAACAACGACTAATTCACATTTTAATAACCTGACTTACAGGACGAAAAATCGTAGACACTCCGTTGATGCTCATTTTGGCATAGGCGTATCCGCATTATGCAACTATTCACTTTGGCCTAGAACACCAATAACTGCCTTTTGCCAGTCGTTCTATCCTCTTCATGTATATTTTCATTTATCACTACATTGTTCTTTAATTGTGCATATAAATATATCCTTTAAAATATACTTCATAGTGTCCGCTAATTGTAGCGAATGTTAATACTCAAAACTCCCGTTCCTTTCGATCAATTCTCGTCGGCACCTCCAGATTCACCTAAAAGGCTGTTGTCATCTTCAAAATCAACGTCAGCGGTATCTCAACGTAGCAGATAGTATACTCAGCAAATCTGGAATAAAATCTTAATCGCGCTTGCTAACCTTGGCATATGCATTATGATTGAAAAATGGAGTGTTGGGAAGCGAAGAATCTATATACACACACAAGGATGGCATACCTTCTATTTCATAACTCTCATGTGCGTCACTGTCACCATGTGGCACACGTGACGTTCCGGGTGGAGGCGCCCTTCCGGGCGGAGGTGCCGCCGGTTCTGGTGAAGGTGCGGCAGTTTGTTTGCGCCTCCAGCGTGTCTGCGGATTCTTTGCTGTGCCATTTTGGCATGGAAGGCAGCCATCTGGTTGATTTTTATAAACCATTGCCGGGTGTGATTCTATCCCAGCCTTCACCTTTTGATGACCAGGAAACTCAACTCCTCACTTCTTCTCTTCTCAGACTTCGGCGCAAGGTTTCTTGATTAGTTGTTGCGTTTCCTCTATTGCGGTGCGCGAAAACCCTCCTTTAGCCATATTGGCCATATTCAAGGCAAGACGGATGTCGGACTGTTCTAGCTGTACCCGACCTCCTTGCCTCGCCATTGTGGCAGACATGTTGAAAACCTACAAGAAATTAGTTGTGGCGTTTAAAAGGAAGATTCGGCTATTACCTCAACCATATACGACTCAGTAGCCTCCTCTAAGGTCTTTAAAGCCTGTTTTGTCCACTCCCAGGGACCGTTATCACGAAATTCTTCCGCGAAAATCCCAGAGCTGACGACATCATGATGTTCAATTTCGTGGACTGTGCTGACAAATGCCTTTGTCGCCCATGGAGGTTGGCCATTGCAGGCCGCGATAAATTGGTCACGGAGCTCTCTACGTACCCCAGCTGTAGATCATATTGTCAGTTGACCGCCTTCTACGTCGATATGGAGCTACTCACATCCAGTTGCATGCTGCTGCCTATTATTGCGGCGTCTGGTGTTACGTACTTTTTTTGAATGTGTGTCCTGGGCCATATTTTCGGTGGCACCAATCGCAGCATCGTGTTGGACTCACTGCTGGCTGCGTTGCTGCTGTGTCTCGGCGAGGGGCTCATTGGATGAAGCGCCCGTCGTTCGGCTTGGTTCGGATTGAGTCCCACCGGGTTGCGGTGATTGTGCAGCCATGACTTCCTGTTGTGGAAAAGGTGAGGAAGATGATAACGAAAAGTGGAAAGTCCTGAGGAATATATAGTAAGCTACAAGTCACAATGGAATGAATGACAGTCAACTTGCACATTCCAGTATTACCCTGCTGCGTATAGCTGCAAGTTGCGGGTGACTCCAACCATCCCGCGATTTGCAGTAAGTCGGTCCGATGTTCTTTGTTTGTTTGTTTTCAGGGACACATTGGAGTGAGCAACAGCTGATATCTCATGTTTGATACATACAAAAAAGAAATTCATCGATGGAAAGGACGTCTGGTGATGTTTGTCTCAACACATCGCCGGGATCTTACACCAAACACACGCTACCTATCATGTCATGTCGTACGGTTAGTGTAACTATTCCAAATGAAATGATGGTCAAAATGCAGATCTTGCTTTGTTCGAGTTGAACGAACGTATGAACCTTGACATAAAAGACTCAGCTTGCCTCCATGTGGTCCATATCTTGCAACATCCAACATCTCGCCCAACAACAAGGTCAACTCACGATACAATGGTCAATGCTCCGAAAAACACTTTTCTCCTCTTCCGGCTGGCAAATACGGCAAATCGACAAAGCAGTCCACTTGTTGACGTCATGAAGGGAATGAAGGCAAGAGAGGTTCGGAGGTAGAACGGGTCCGAGCTTTTGGAGCATTGCACGGCTTACGATCCAAAAAGAGGCTTGCAGCGGAGAAGAGACAGGAAACGCACTTTTTAAACAACGAAGAGAAAGAGAAATGGATCAAGGATTATATGGAGAGGGAAACCGCGGTGGCAAGAAAGCGAGTTCAAGACGCAGAGACAGCAATTATGCAAGAGCTGAAAGATATGACTACTGCTGATAGCGCGGGGGGGACAACCAGATTGCCTGAAACAATGTTTGAAGAGATGTTGAAGGCTATTGGAGACAGTCTGAGCGATCTTGCAACTTCCGACGATGAGCAGGATGGCGAAGACGAGGAAGATGAGCATGAAGATACAGAGCTCGGCAAGCTGACTGATGACGAACCTGGCTGGGTGATGGGCACAATCTCCAACAAAGTACAGCACCACAATGGGAGTTTTCGGCAGAAGCAGATGAGGCTTGACGAATTGATGCAACCGGGATGGGGGGACCCAGCCAACTACATCTGTGAGAGAGATATGAAGTACGGGACTGCCGAATTGAAGGTTCTGATGGTTGTCAATCACCAAATAGACCCGATTGCAGCTACACCATCCCCAACAACATTTGGAGAGAATATGCAGACTCTTGAAATCGTCAGCGGACAATCACAGATGCTGGCAGTGACTTCTCGACCAGGAAGTAGTCAGATGAGGCTGGGTTCGGAGAAACCACAGTCACACCAATTCATACCGCTTCTCTCGCCCGTCGTGGAACCCGATTCAACACCGACGTTGGATACGAAGCCTTTTGAACCCGTAAGCATTCACCCCTGCATGCAGCATCCCTAGATAATTACCATATGGAAATCGGATACGGAAGAAGATATGGTGACAGCTCCCACGTCACCGGAGGTATAAACAGCCAAATTGTCAATTTTGGGGTCCTATCGCTTGTAAAAACAAATTGTGTACCTACTTTGCAAAGTGTCTGCTTTGTCTTGATTTCAGTGACCGAATTATGAGACAGGATATTTCATCAGTGTGTGTGCAAGGGTCATACGGGCCATGCGAAAGTTCTAGACTCCAAATCTCCTTGATAGACCGCCAACAAATGTGGTATCGACTTGCCTGTTACGGTTTCATTAGAAAGCAAAACCTACAATAGAGACGAAATTTACTAACAACATTTAAGACAGTGATGTCATAAGAGTCGTAGGATAAGCGGTCCGTGCACAGTCCTAACCTGGATGAATGCCAGCTGTCATGCTTCATTAGTCCATGCAACTAACTGTATAACTCTGCGCCCAGACCTGCTGCACAGAGTCAAGAATTTGAAAAGTGCTTGTGGTACGTCATTGAAATCGAGAAAGACGAGCTGGAACAAGATAGGTCGGATATCGGGTTTATATGTCTGAAATCAGTTGATGGATCTGTATGCCGTAACATACCGGCTGAAAGCGCAAAAACGCCATGGAGCTACGTCATTTCTCAGACTGATGATGTGAATACTGGTGGCTCAGAAACTGAGAGGCCTCGATGCTTTTGGATGCACATGATAATACCTTGAAACGGTATATTGGCTGTCAAAGATGACGGTATGAATATTAAGCAAATATTTGCGTGCACAATGACTGTCAGTATGTCTCTAAGGTGAGCGTCAATGGAGCATCAACGATTTTAGTTTGATCATTTCAGCCATCAAAGGGTTTCATAGTCACATCGATCGAAAGAAGAGTTATTGGCCGGCGTTAGATGAAAAGAGGCAAGCCGTATGCTCGTTGCCCCATCCTAGATATGAGCGTCAACGGAGCGTCACCGATTTCTAGTCTTGCATCTTCGATAATCACGGGGCTGCGCGACAGCATCACGCCATAATCAGTGTATTGGGCGTCTTTATGGGCACAATGGCCAGCGACAATATTGCTACCACCTCCTAAAAATTCGCGTCAATGGAACATCACCGATTTCTAGTCTTGCATCTTGGATAATCACTGGGCTGGGCAACAGCATCGCGCCATAATCGGTGTATTGGCCGCCGTTATGGGCACAATGGCCGGTGACGATATTGCTACCACCTCCTAAAAATGAGCGTCAACGGAGCATCAACAATTTTTGGTCTTGCATCTTGGATAATTCAAGGGCTCTGCGATAACCTACTCCCATATTCACAATGTCGGCCGCCTTTATAGGCAAAAATGCTAGTGACGATATCGCTACCACCTCCTAAAAATGAGCGTCAACGGAGCGTCAACAATTTTTGGTCTTGCATCTTGGATAATTCAAAGGCTCTGCAACGACATACTCCCGTAATTGCAATATTGGCCGCCTTTATAGGCAAAAATGCCAGCGACAATTTCGCTACTACCTTCTAAAAATGAGCGTCAATGGAACGTCAACGATTTTTGGGCTTGCATCGTGCATAATCAGATACCAATGCAATGGCGTTAACCCATATTCGTTCAATTGGCTGCCTTTATGGGCAAAAATGCTAGTGACGATATCGCAACTGCCTCCTCTTTGTATGTCCTATATTCAACTTCACAAATCTGCATGCGATGTCTCACAGGTCTGATCTTTTTCTTGCTTGTAGCTCTAAAGTCAATAATTAAGATCCAGCGTTGTACCTGACGATATCGAATCTTCTCACGGGTATTCAGGCCGAATTACCCAAAGCTCAATATCCTACCGCGATGTCAGATACAAAATCTTTCAAGACCTCATTGCTAAAGGTTATAATATCTTCCAAAAACGAATGTGTCTTTATTCGTGATTTAGGTGACCTTACTTTGCAGATCATCTTCGATGCTTGGTGGGTGTCAATGAATGTAGGCTCGAAGCGGCCTATTGCTTGGAATAATTCCAGACATGCGCTTTCGTGGCGAATCTATTTACACTGCGGAATTGAGGAGACCGGCTGTCCTGACATCATCTGTATTGTTTGTCATCAAGTTCTTCGCCATCCATCAGAACATGGGACCAGCTCAATGGGGAAACACTTGCTGGCAAAAGCGCACATCGCGAAGTTAAACGAACGAACAGTGTCAGAAGTAACCGAACTGACCAGTTCGACGGTTGATGAAACTGCTTTGGCCATACTGAAGAGGAAAGGAAGTAGAGGTATACCGATTGTAAGTTCACAAACGAAATTCAAATTTAATATTTAGGTTTGAAGTATACTCATTGAATTGACAGACAAAACACTCTAAACTGGCATCAAAGGACTTTCAAACTGCCGAATGTCACCAAGACACCTGGAATCGTTACCTCATGTTAGGTTTTGTTTCGGCTCATATTCCATGGAACCCAATATCAAACCTCAAGCTATGACGGTCATACAATGCATTACAAAGGGATTTGGTGTTACCGTCAGCCAGCACTCTGAGCAATATTTGCCGGAGGGAATACACTCTGACAGTGGATGCTATTAAGAAACAATTGCCATCAAGAAACAAAGTGAGTTTAGCTTTAGACGGATGGACATCAACGAACAAATTTGGAATAACGTCGGTCATTGCCTATTATATGGATTGAAATTGGGCTTTGCGAAAAGTACAACTGGCATTCGATGAGGTTGATAGCCCATTCTTTTTCCATTTCGAAAGCTCATTAAGGATTACAGGTCAAAGGTCAATATACTGGAGCACGGCTAGCCGGACATTTGCAGGAAGTTCTTGATCGTTTTGACCTGACTGACAGCCGTTTACTCGGAATTACAACCGATAACGCTTCCTCAAATTACTCAATGACACGCGAATTACAAACTTCCCTTGAGGCCTCAGGAATCGAGTGGCCCGCATTCAGAAACCACATACCATGCATGGCGCACGTCATTCAGCTTGCTTTAGGGGCATTCATGAGTAGCCTGGGTGTAAAAGGCCCCACCAAGTCTTGGGAAGCCCATGAGCGCGATCAGCAATTTGGAGGGAATGAAAGCGTCGACATTGGGAAGAGTCAAAGACTTCGAAAAGAGGGAAATGCTAGAATCAATAAGGTGTCGGCCATGAAACCAGGTTTAGCAAAGATAATTGAGAAAGTATGTATTTCAATATATTTTGAATGTGCACAAACTGACCTACAAATAGCAGAGAATGCTGGCTGTATTGATTACGCTGACACCTGGTCGGCGAAACGAGTTCATGGACTGTCAAAAAGCCAAAGTCCGGATCGCAGTACTACCTATTATTGATGTGAAGACATATTGGAACACAACACTAGAGTTGCTCGAGCGTGCCTACCGATCACGTGATTTCCCGCACGAGTGGCTAAAAACCCACAATACAGCGATCACTGACCTCTCTTCACAACACAGGATGAGTGTACGATTGTTAAGTATGACATGGAGGTTTTACGGCCATTGCGGTACTGGACCCTGTGGATGTCGAAACGGCATACAGTTACTCTGCACCATGTCATCACTGTCTCCAATGACATGTTTGATCCCATGGACGGCGTGATGAGAGGTTTGGCCAGGAAGAAGACTCAGTGGAAGGAAGACTTATTCTTTGCCGTGAAGTTTGCGCGGCAGAAGCTTTCCAAATAGTGTACTGAAGTCACTCCAACGACCGGTATGCTCCTCATTTCGGCTGATATCCTCGATCATTTCAGGAAGTTGCGATCGTTTCGGAAGTGGGACAAGGGAATGAATATTAATCCTGAAGACGAGACTTCTTATACTACCCAATACCAGGAGGCCTTTCTGAAGTATATGGAGAACGAATACTGTGCTAAACATCGACGATTGCTGGTCACTAAGCTCAAAACCCTACCGAAAACAATCTCGGATCGTCCGCAATGGCTTCTAGATCTGGTCAATCTTCTTATGATCCATATGATTTGTCCAGCGATGATGAAGAATACTTAATGCCTACCAATGTGGCCGAAACGACACCCGGACGAAGCGATCGTGCAGCACGCTTATTGACAGCTGCCAGGCTGTATCTGAATTCACCGCCTGAATTACCACAGAACTGAGGGCAAATTGATCCGAATCTTAATGATTACCACTCCGACCCAATAGAGATTAGTAGTACATTTTGGTTACCGCATATCACTGACTGGTGGCGGCAACAAGAAGAAACGCACTCAAAGTACACCAATCTCTCCAATGTGGCGCGCGATTTACTCTCAATCATACCGCACAGTGTCGGAGTGGAGGCCACTGTTTCCCTTGGATGAGTTGTGATCGGGTGGAGGCAGTCAAGAACCACAGGCGAGACCCTTCGCGAAAAGGTCGTACTAAGGCAGTTCGCTCGAGCCAATAACAGATTACTGGCCGGTGACGACCCTGAATTGGATTCAACCAGCGCTGATCACGACATGGAGATGAAGAGAGAGGCCGAGCAAAAGAAGTTGCACCGAATGGCGAAGGTCCACGACTTTTTGGAGATGTGGCAGGGCAGCCGAAACCTACGAGTTACACAGAAGGAATCTCGCGCTCAAAACGAACAAATGACAGCCGTAGGATACATTTCAGATACCGAAGAGATCGTCAAAGCATCCTGGTCACACTTTCAACAGGATGGTGCGGCTGCATCTAAATTGTCGGAAAAATCACCTGTGCCACAAGTTTTATCTGCAAAGGTCCTCCCTGGAGGGCGAACTCCAATGTTGAATGTTCGCCAAATCAGACGAGTCAACTGCCATCCTGCCAAGAGTGATGAGGATAGTTCACCACAAAGCATTTCAGACTCCAAAAATTGGCTTAACTGGAATGGGGATCTGGATGATCCAAATGAAGGCGAGGACAACTGGGAGGCAGACAATGAATCCGATATGGATCTGGACAATGGCAGTGAGGATTCAGAAACCCCGGAGCAGCACAATGTTAGTGCCACACCGAATGTTCATCAGGAAAATGTATTTTAGTAACTGGGAGCCTCCAGGAGTGTCTGAGAGGAGGCGGAGTGTAAACTTAGAAGCGTCAATTTCAGGAGAGAACCAGACCCTAGGAGGGCATTCTGGCCGGCCATCGGAGTAACTGGGATCTCTGATGA
>Ga0307512_10002212_pt1 | contig 25337 bp, 32 predicted proteins | sample 14_EM_MG_FD_200267 | JGI IMG/M metagenome (GOLD analysis project Ga0307512, IMG submission 200267) | Populus trichocarpa ectomycorrhiza microbial communities from riparian zone in the Pacific Northwest, United States - 14_EM | ecosystem: Host-associated > Plants > Roots > Unclassified | place... | reverse complement strand
GCTCACTGTGAACTCAGAGATGCACTTGGAGGCCGGGATCGAGCAAGATTGGGGATGCACTTGGAGGCCGAGATCAAGTTGAACTCAGAGATGCACTTGGAGGCCGTAATCGAGCGAGTTTGGAGATGCACATGCAGGCCATGATCGTGCGAACTTGGAGGCCGTGATCGGTCGAGTTTGGAGATGCACTTGGAGGTCATGATCGAGTGAACTCAGAGATGCGCTTGGAGGCCGTGATCGAGCGAATTTGGAGATGCAGTTGGAGGCCGAGATCGTGTAACTCAGAGATGCACTTGGAGGCCGTGATGGAGGGAGTTTGGAGATGCACTGGAGGCCATGATCGATCGAGATTGGAGGAGTACTTGGAGGTGGTCGATCTGGAGGCGGTAGATCGGGAGGTGCGACGGCAGCTGAGACTCTATTCATTGGTTAACTCGTAATCGTGGGAATGTAGAGAATTGAGTACAACATGGTCCGCTGAGAGATGAGAGACTGGCTGGGAGCGGGAGACAGTCGATCTTGGGATGATGCAGTACGCGGTGTATGCAGTACGCGGTGTATGCAGTACTCAGTGTGTGCTGTACTCGGTGTATGCTGTACTCGGTGTTAACTCATGATCATGGCATGGAGAGATAGAGAGGGATGACTTAACTTTGTGTTCTTAGGTGATGGTAGAGTTGAGGACGAGAAAGAGAGAGATGGGGCGATTCATCATGAGAAACTGGGACTTAGAGAATTTCGTGTGCGAGACAATTTACCATCCCCGATATGGCAGGTACGAGTCCCGATCCGGCGTGTAATTACACCGATACGAGGTCTTCCCAACCCAATCTGGCAAGTCGTACCCTTGATTTCTCATATCCGCTCGTATCCTCCACATCGTTCTCATTTTCATCCCCCATCTCTCTCTTTCTCGTCCACAACTCTACCATCATCGCAGAACACAAAGTTAAGTCATCCCTCTCTATCTCTCCATGCCATGATCATGAGTTGACACCGAGTACAGCATACACCGAGTACAGCATCCACCCAAGATTGTTTGTCTTCTTTTCATTCTCATGATTACGAGTTGACCCCTGAATGTAGCTTCAGCTTCCGGCATGCCTCCTTACACGATCGACCGCCATCAGCTAGCTTGCCATGGGAGCTCAAAGATACAGTCACCTTGTCACGTTCCCACGTTTGCGAGTCAACTAACTGAGGAACAGAGTCAGCACCCGGCGCGCCGTCCATCGACCGGCTCTAAGTACTCGTCCAAACTCGCTCGATTACGGCCTCCAAGTTCGCATGATCATCGCCTCCAAGTGCATCTCCAAACTCGCTCGATTATGGCCTCCAAGTGCATCTCGAAATTCGCTCGATCACGGCCTCCATGTGCATCTTCAAACACACTCGATCACGGCCTCCAAGTGTATCTCCAAACTCACTCGATCACGGCCTCCAAGTGCATCTCCAAACACGCTCGATCACGGCCTCCAAGTGTATCTCCAAACTCGCTCGATTACGGCCTCCATGTTCGCACGATCATGGCGTCCAAGTGCATCTACAAACTCGCTCGATCGCGATCTCGGAGTGCATCTCTAAGTTCACTCGATCACGGCCTCCAAGTGTCTGTGCAAATACGGTCGATTACCGCCTCCAAGTGCATCTCCAAACTCGCTCGATTACGGCCTCCAAGTGCATCTCTGAGTTCACTCGATCACGGCCTCCCAGTGCATCTCCAAACTCGTTCGATCACGGCCTCCAAGTGCATCTCCAAACTCGCTCGATTACGGCCTCCCAGTGCATCTCTGAGTTCACTCGATCACGGCCTCCCAGTGCATCTCCAAACTCGCTCGATCACGGCCTCCAAGTGCATCTCTAAGTTCACGACTGCGTCTGCTCTATCATCTGCAGTAGCTAAAGAATCAACAGAGGATGGAGGCGATGAAGGGTAAAATCCAGGAGGCCTTGTCATTAGCGGTTCGCCCACGAATGGACCAAGCCCCGCCGTCCAGTCACTCCCTTCGTGCCTCGGAGAGCCAGTAGCAGTCATTCAAGGATGCCATGTGGACGCTCTTCTGCCGCAACTACTGCCGCTGCTCTTTGCTCTCTCATCTAGCCTACGAGGGTTACCACTTCTGCTGGTCAATCTACAGCTTCAATGGGTCCGCTCTACCGCAGCTCTAGCAATCCTAATTGCAAGCTCCACACATTGTGGCTAATGCCAGCTCCAGGACGATGCCAGTCGGTTGACGACTGGACAATCATGAGTTTAGTCCTCGCAGGGTCTAGAGGATCAGCAGTCAATTGCCGTCCAACCACTGCGGATTATTATCAACTAGTTCCGAGCTGGAACCGTAAGAGCTCAAAATTTACATTGCATGCATCTTCCTTACCCGTGCACAGGTGGTCTATAACATTGCCTCACCCCAAAATAGGTGGTATAAATAGCCTCGAGATCCAGAAGTCTCGGTATGTGTGGGCCCCCAGTGCTTGACATTGGGACACCCGATTGCCATCTCGATACCGAGAGGCTGGCGGTCAACGCAGTACTGCAGGATCAATTGGGAATTCGCTCGTTTCCTGGTCTCTTGATAGTTGTTCGCGAGTGATAGTAGTTCCAAATCGCTACTAGGTGTCGGGTGCAGCATCCGCAGTGCTTTCGACAGTCATAGAGCTCAGCATAGCCGTAGCCTTTGCAGCGACCATCAGCGTTCATAGCATCATAGGTATTGGTGACTGAATTCGCAGAAATGGTATTCGCTCGACCGGAACCGACTTCGGTGGAGTCAATTTGAAGGAAAGCATCTTGCTCTATGTAGCATATGCGGTCATTGCTGTAGGTATTCGCCGAAATCGTAGGTGGACATCTCGTATCCGATCACAATATCCTCAATCTCACCGGAAGTGAGCTTCGCCGGATGGCATCTCCTCTGGGTGAACTCCGTAGGCGCTCTTTGATCGTGAGAGGTAGACTTCTCGTTGAGTTCTCGTCAGTCGTACGCGTTCATGGGTAATATCGGCGCTCTTGTCAATCGCGATCTTTGCATCGCTTGGTGCTGCTCAATTGACTGCAGTCGGTTGTAATTGTGCTCGTTGCAATAGGATGTCTGCGATTTCCTTTCGTTGGACGTGTGTAGGAGTTGACGCTCGACTTGTAGCAATTGCCGACATTGTTCGCCTGTAACGCATCTCGCTGCCGAGTGCATCTCCGAAATTGTCTCTGCTCTTGACAATTCACCTGGTTAAAGGATGAACGTCTTAAGACTTGTCGCTCATGTAATCTGTAGGTATCTGGACTCGTGTCGCAGTGCATGATCGAATTGTTGACTTCGTATTCTTGCTCGTCGAAATAGGGGTTAACTCGCAAATCCCGTGAGCGAAGCATATCCGTTTACTGAAAAAGCGATAATAGTCTAAGGACGCATACGCCAGCGTCCTGCTGCATAGGAATATGGTTGCAAACGTGGACTCGAGTGACTATAGGTGTAGATGTGTGGTAAGATTATCGCTCGAGATCTAAGGCTCGTGGCGAGCCGACTATATGGAATGGCCGTTACCCGGCCCTGGACACGTCACGTGCAGTCGTGTCGTTACAATTTGGAGGCCGTGATCGTGTAACTCAGGGATGCACTTAGAGGCCGTGATCGAGCGGGTTTGGAAATGTATTTGGAGCCAGAGACCGAGTAACTCAGAGATTCACTTGGAGGCTGAGATCAAGTTGAACTCAGAGATGCACTTGGAGGCCGGGATCATGTGAGTTTGGGGATGCACTTGGAGGCGAAGATCAAGCTGAACTCAGAGATGCACTTGTAGGCCATAATCGAGCAAGTATGGTGATGCACTTTGAGGCAATGATCGTGCGAACTTGGAGGCCGTGATCAGTCGAGTTTGGAGATGCACTTGCAGGTCATGATCGAGTGAACTCAGAGATGCACTTGCAGGCCGTGATCGAGCGAATTTGGATATGCACTTGGAGGCTGAGATCGTGTAACTCAGAGATGCACTTGGAGGCCGTGATCGAGCGAGTTTGAAGATGCACTTGGAGGCCATGATCGATCGAGATTGGAGGAGTACTTCGAGGTGGTCGATCTGGAGACGGTAGATCGGGAGGGAGGTGCGTTGGCAGCTGAGACTCTATTCATTGGTTAACTCGTAATCGTGGGAATGTAGAGAATTGAGTACAACATGGTCCGCTGAGAGATGAGAGACTGGCTGGGAGTGGGACACAGTGAATCTTGGGATGATGCAGTACCCGGTGTATGCAGTACTCAGTGTGTGCTGTACTTGATGTATGCTGTACTCAGTGTATGCTGTACACGGTGTAAACTCTTGATCATGGCATGCAGAGATTCAGAGGGATGACTTAAGTTCGTCGTCTTAAGTGATGGTAGAGTGGAGAACGAGAAAGAGAGAGATGGGGCGATTTATCATGAGAACTGGGACTTAGAGAATTTCGTGTGCGAGTCAATTTACCATCCCCGATATGGCAGGTACGAGTCCCGATTCGGCGTGTAATTACCCCGATACGATGTCTTGGCAAGTCGTACCCCTGATTTGCTATATCCGCTCGTATCCTCCACATCGTTCTCATCTTCATCCCCCATCTCTCTCTTTCTCGTCCACAACCGTACCATCATCGCAGAACACAAAGTTAAGTCATCCCTCTCTATCTCTCCATGGCATGATCATGAGTTGACACCGAGTACAGCATACACCGAGTACAGCATCCACCCAAGATTGTCTGTCTTCCTTTCATTCTCATGATTACGAGTTGACCCCTGAATGTAGCTTCAGCTTCCGGCGTGCCTCCTTACACGATCGACCGCCATCAGCTAGCTTGCCATGAGAGCTCAAAGATACAGTCACCTTGTCACATTCCCACGTTTGCGAGTCAACTAACTGAGGAATAGAGTCTCAGCACCCGGCGCGCCGTCCATCGACCGGCTCTAAGTACTCGTCCAAACTCGCTCGATTACGGCCTCCAAGTTCGCACGATCATGGCCTCCAAGTGCATCTCTAAACTCCCTCGATTACGGCCTCCAAGTGCATCTCCAAACTCGCTCGATCGCGATCTCGGAGTGCATCTCTAAGTTCACTCGATCACGGCCTCCAAGTGTCTGTGCAAATACGGTCGATTACCGCCTCCAAGTGCATCTCCAAACTCGCTCGATCACGGCCTCGGAGTGTATCTCTGTGTTCCGTTGATCGTCATTTTCAGGCGCGCCTCAAATTGCTCTCAAGCACCGCCTGCAGCCAGTCCAGATTTACCATGTGTAGATGGGTAGCTATATAGATACATAGATACATAGATACATAGATGAGAATACAATCGTTGAACAATAAGTAGTAGCTATGATTTCCAGGCGCACCAGCAGCGTTCCCAAAGAAGATGTTGTTTTTCCCAGACTGCTCTACTGTGATTCGAGGTGCTCCAAGAAATGTCGCCGGCGCTCCCAGGTTTGTCACCGGCGCTCCCAGGTGCTCCCAGGGTTGTCGTCGGCACTCCCAGGGTTGTCGTCGGCACTCCCAGTTACTCTGAAGGCCGGCAGGAATGCCCTCCTAGGGTCTGATACTCTCCTGAAATTGACGCATCTAAGTTTACACTCCACATCCTCTCAGACACTCCTGGAGGCTTCCAGTGACTAAAATACATTTTGCTGATGCACTGGCAACGAGCAATGAAAGAAGAATGCACATCGATCCTGCTCAATGACACATTCACTACTATCAACTCCCGGGAAGCAACGAACTTGCGAGTCAAGCCAATTAGCTCCAAATGGGTCTACATGACGAAGCACAGTCCAGACGGCACCATAATATACAATGCACGCATAGTAATTAAAGGCTACGAACAAATGAACTTCAGAGAAACTTTTACCTCTGTCTGAAAACTCACCACCTTTGGGTATCTCATCTCCCTGGTCAGAAATTATGGCTGGAACATCGATCATTTGGATGTGGTAACTGCCTTTCCCAATCCCAAGGTCGATGAGGATGATATCTATAGGACCCTGCCTGAACGCTGGCCGGAAGGTCTCAACCCACCCTTTTATCATTGTTAGACTAAAGAAAGCACTGTACGGTCTCAGACAAGCACCACAACTTTGGCACAACGATATTAACACCTTCTTGCTCTTTCTTGAGTTCACCCACTCCCAGGGCAACCCTTACCTCCATCTCCGCAGCAATGGTATTCTGACGCTTTTGTACATTGACGATATCTCAGTGATGTACCCACAAGACGCTACCAAAGCTGTGATCGAAGCTAAGGCCAGGCTCTTGGAAAAATACAAGATCACCAATCTCACCCCGGCACCCCAAATCCTTGGCATCGAAATCTAGCCCGAGGAACACGGAACTGGCACTGGCATCAGTCTTGGCGAGAAGGCCTTCATCACCACGATTCTCAAACAATTCAACATGCAGAATGCTCACGATGCATCAACTCCAATGGATCCAAACGTCGAACTAGATCTGGCCGAGGAATGGTGGAGAAAGCACTACCAAACATCGAAGGCTACCAGGAAATCGTCAGCTCATTGGTGTACATGGCACTTGCAACTCGGCCCAATATCTCATTCGCAGTCGCTGCCCTGTGCCGATGCAATTGCTGCCCGTTCACCAGCCATCTCACCGCCGCCAAAAGAGTCCTTCAGTATCTCATATCCACAGCCAACTTTCCACTGCCCTTTAGCAGCAGCAGCAGCAGCACAACCAGCAATGGTCAACTCACTTGGTACATGGACTCCGATTGGACCAATGCTAGTGCCGACTGCAAATCCCATGGAGGTCATGTATTCCGTCTCAGCAACGGAGCTGTCACATGGCAGTCGCAATAGCAAGATCTTATGGCTATATCAACTCTCGATGCCGCATACATTGCCTGCTCCGAGGGCTCCTGTGAAGCGAAATGGCTGCTCCAGCTCCACAGATATATACAGGGCAAAGATGCATCGCCGCTCCCGATCAATTCGACAATCAACTCGCACTTAGTCACATCCCAACTGGAATCATAAATGCTGGCATGAAGCATATCGACATTTGCTATCTCATTGGTTGAGACCTCCCTGCCCGCAAGAGAGTTGACAACTCCTCCATGCATCAGAACAGGAATGTGGCAGATATACTAACCAAGGCCTTGTCCAAGGATAAGCATGAGAAATTCACAGAGGCGATGGGGCGATGATAATAGAGGTCGATTTCACATTGTTTTACTTTTCTTTTGGGTACACGGATTTCTTTGTTTCTGAATGGATGGCCATCCTCAGGCTAGGGCAGTACATTTTCCCTGCTCACTCACGCAGGGTTTTAAGGAGGCTGTTATGAGAATCACGTTGTTTCATTCTTTTCATTTTGTTTTGTTTCTTGCTCTATGTGGTATAACAAGAGGGGGGAGTATTGCATATACAGGTCTCAGCCGGAGACGGAGATGTCTTGTACAGTCGGGGACAGAGATGTCTTGGACAGCCGGATGCGGAGAAGTCTTGTATGGGCGGAGACAGAGATTTCTTGCACAGCCGGAGACGGCCATGTCTGGTATGGCCGCAGGCAGTGGTATCTCATATGGCCGGAGACGGTGATGTCTCGTATGGCCGGAGACGGTGGTGTCTCGTATGGCCGGAGACGGTGATGTCTCGTATGGCTGGAGACGGTGATGTCTCGTATGGCCGTAGATGAATGTGGACTCGGGTACGAGCGATGGCATTGAGCCGTACTGGTATGTTTGTATATATATACTGGCCTTGTGGCCCTCTTAGATAGAATAATCAAGCTTCTCTAGCATCACTATTTCAACAAAGATAGAGATAGGCCTGACCTAAGTTCGTGTTCTGAGGTCATGGTAGAGACAGAGAGAGATCAGAGAATATGGGTGAAATCATCATGTGAAGCTGGGACTTGAGAGAATTGCGCGTCGCAGTCGATAGACGATCTGCAATATGGCAGGGACAAATCCTGCTCTGGTGGGTAATAATACCGATACGAGGTCTTCGATGAACAATGTGGCGAGCCATGTTCCTGATTTCTCATAGCCGCTCGTATCCTCCATATCGTTCTCATCTTCATTCCCCAATTCTCTCTTTCTTGTCCCTGACTCTACCATCGTTGCAAGAACCCAAGATAAGTCATCTCTCTCTCTCTCGATACCATCATCAAGAGTTAATGCTGTGTGCAGCATATACCGAGTGCAGCATACAGAGTATACGGCATAGACCAAGTACGCCATACACGGAGCTCAGCATACATCTAACATTGTTTGTAGTCCCTTCATTCTTACCTTTTCGAGTTCATCGCACAATGTAGCTTCATCTTCCGGTGTAGCTCCATACGGCATCTGCAAAATGTTAACCAGTTCAAATGGCACACGCAAACCTCCCAGACACTGAGCTGGACCTTACCAGTGCCCTCAAAGAATTTCAAATGCTCCGAGGCCCCCCAGGAGCGAAGCAAAGTCCTCTCAGACTCTGCAAGAGCATACTCAGGATGCTATGAGATTTGACTAATATGATAGTCAACTGTTGTACCAGCTGAGACCTCGGTGCAGGTCTCCAGGAGAGTTCGAGACCAGCTCGAGTCCTCTGCGCCACTCTGTGCAAGACTTACTTCTGTATCTCACATCAGTGGGTCTTGGGATCCATCGCCACAAGGTATTTCATGCATCAGATTCGTCTTTGTTACAGTCACATGATTCGCTACATCATCATATGGCATGTAATATCCATTGAAGTCTCGCTATATATATACATACAGCCAATATGGCTGCAAACGATACTGCAGGGTATTCGCCACAGCACCTGATGAAGCTGATGGAGCAGACTTAGACATGCACTTGGGAGCAGTGAATGTGTGAATTTGGGAGATGTACTTTGAGAGTGTGATCGAGCAAGTTTGGAGATGCACTTGGAAGCGGAGGTCGATTTGAACTCAGTGATGCATTTGAAGGCCGTGATCGAGTTGGTTTGGAGATGCACTTGGAGGCCAAGATGGAGTATCTCACAGATGCACTTGGAGGCTAACATCAAGTTGAACTCAGAGATGCACATGGAGGCGGTTATCGAGGAAGTTTGGAGATGCATTTGTAGGCCGAGATTGTGTCACTCAGAGATGCACTTGGAGGACGAGATCAAGATGAACACAGAGATGCACTTGGAGGCCGTGATTGAGCAAGGTTGGAGATGGACCTGAAGGCCATGATCAAGAGAGTTTGGAGATACACTTGGAGGCCAAGATCATTTAACAAAGAGATGCACTTGGAGGCCGTGATTTTGCAACTCAGAGATTCACTTGGAGGCCGTGATCGAGCGAGTTGGGTGATACACTTGGATACCATGACATATCAAGATTGGAGGAGTACATGGACGCAGTCGTTTTGGAGGAGCTCGATTGGGAGGGAGTTGCAAAGGCAGCTACGACACTTTTCTTTTGCTAACTAGTAATTGTGGGAATGTAGATAGTTGAGTACAATATGGTCCACCGAGAGATGAGAGACTGGCTGTGAGCGGTGGACAGACAATCTTAGGATGTTGCAGTACTCTCTGTATACTGTATTCCGTTTCTGCTGTACTCAGTGTATGCTATAATCAATGTATGCTGTACTCGATGTTAACTCATGATCATCGCATGGAGAGATAGATATGGATGACTAAACTTCCTGTTCTGAGGTGATGGTAGAGACAGAGAGAGACGAGAGGAGATGGGGGAAATCATTTTCACAAACTGGGACTTCAGAGAATTTCATGTGCGAGTGAATTGACCATCACCAATAGGGCAGTTACGAGTCCCGACCCGGCTGGTAACATTACCAATACGGGATCTTCCAAACACAATTGAGCAAGTTGTACTCCTGACTTCTCATAGCTGCTCGTATCCTCCATATCATTCTCATCCTCCTCCCCTATTTCTCTCTGTCTTGTCCACAACTCTATCATGATTGCAGGAACACAAAGATAGGCCATTACTCTCAATCTCTCGATGCCATCACAATGAGTTAACATTCCGTGCAGCATACACCGAGTGCAGCATACCCCAAGTACAGCATACACCAAGTACAGCATCCACCGAGTACAGTATACACCGAGTCCAGCATACCCCTAAAATTCTCAGTCATTCCTTCATTATCCAGATTTAGAGTTGACCCTGGACGGTAGCTTCAGCTTGAAGCGTACCTCCATACCGATTGACTGCCAACAGACAGTTCTCCAGAAGAGTTTCAAAGGTAATGTCACCTCGTCACATTCCCACAGTATCGAGTTAACTAACCAACAAATAGAGTCTCAGCAGCTGGCGTACCCCCCATTGATCACCACCGGATTGACCACCTCCAAGTACTCCTCCGATGTCGCTCGATCATAGCTTGCAAGTGCATCTGCACATTCATTTGATCACAGCCTTAGAATGGCGCACAAAGTTCACCCAATCACAGCCTCCAAGTGAATCACCATCCTTGCTCGATAACGGCCTCCCGGTGCATCTCCAAACTCTCAGGATCACGGCCTCCTAGTGTACCTCCAAACTGACTCGATGACGGCCTCCAAGTGCATATCTGTATTCACTCGACCTCGGCCTTCAAGTGCATCTCCAAACACATTCAATCACGGCCTTCCAGTGCATCTCCACACTTGCTACTCCAAGTGCATGTCCAAACTCGCTTGAACAGAGCCTCCCAGTGAATCTCTGAGGTCACTCAATCTCGATCACCAATTGCATCTGTAATGTCGCTTGACAATAGCCTGAGATGGCTCGATCATCACTTTCATGCGTACCTCAAATTGCTCTCAAGCACTGCCTGCAGCCAGTTCATATATGCTGTGTTTAGATGGGTAGCTATATAGATACATATATACTTAGATGAGAATACAAACAGAATACATGAGTTTTAAAAATTGTTGAATGACAAGTAGTAGTTATAATTTCCAGATGCAACAGCAGCGTTCCCCAAGATGATGTTATTTTTCCGGGACTGCTCTACTGTGATTTGAGGTGCTCCCAGAAATGGTGGCGGCGCTCCCAGGTCTGTCCCTGGCACTACCAGGTACTCCCAAGCCTGTCATCGGTGCTCCAAGGCTCTGCCCAGTGACTCTATTCGCCGGCAACAATGCCCTCCTACGGTCTGATACTCTCCTGAACATGACGTATCTAAGTTTACATTCCACATCGACTCAGACACTCCTGGAGGCTTCCAATGACTAAATTACATTTTGCTGATGCTGGCTGGTAGGTGAGTTGGTGGAGAAGAAAGAGAACTACCTACCCAGGATGATTTTTCTACCAATTTTGGTTGGAATTCAGTGCCTGTGCTACCAGTGTTTCTTATGCATTGCAGAAGACAATTGAGGGTCAACCTGGTGATTTCTAAATCGTGTACAATGTCACCCTGGTGAAAATTCACTGAGTTATACTATTGTAGAGTGTCTTCCAGTATTGTAACTTCAAAATTGTATCTATTACAACAACTCCTAATCCAAATCTGCCAATACCTGTACCAATTGACAGCCACCAAGGCATATATACTCTGATATCATTATTAGAAAATTTGATTTACAATTCGTAATAAAACAGTGGAGTCCAAAGAAAGAGACAGAATCTGCCATTTCATGGACTCTCACTCACATTTTGAACTTGGTCACAATAGGTCGATTTGACTTGATTTTTGAATGGATATATAAGCCTTGCAGTATGGTAGGTAACTACAATGGCTACATATGGGTTCATAAATCATGCCATGTAGCTTATATTTGTGTGATGAATGTTCTGATTATTGGAATCTTGAATTCTGTAGTAGAGATACATTCATGATCATATATATGGCATGCCAGGAATGCCTTGTACACATGCATGCATACTCAAGTGGCATTGCTAGCTGTGTCTATGATGACTCAGATCTTAAGGATATTATACATTAGTCGATCTGAAGATGCGAAGCCTTATGCCAACAATATTGAACAATATATGCAACACTCCCCTCAGATGCTGCGCATTGTGGAGCAAAACCAACAAACAAACGAACAACTTGTTATAGCCATATGCACTTTCTTGAAATGCTGTATGGCTAGTGCAGATAGAAAGCATGCTTCCACTGCCTGAAGATGGCCCATTATATTCCTGCACCAATTCATATTTCGACAGTGACAAGTTACAAAACCTTCAGTGCAACATTCAATCAACCTCCAGTTGACCTCCCATAATCATAAATCCATTGATTTGGGGAACTTCATCAGCTGATCTTTGATATGTATGTTGAGGACTACATCTGCAAAATTTTTATATTTTTGCGCATAGTGGTAGTAAACTCTGTATTGTCATTGCAGATTCCAACTGGTGGGATAACACATGTCGATGTATTTAGTTCGAGCTTTGATCATTACTGCTAGGGCAAGAATGGGGTCCTTAAGATTGTCACTGACTTTTAACATGTGTGGTGAGTGATTCTGAGATTTATGAATATCCATTTGCAATTGGCATAACCATAGCCCTTCTATGTAGGCTGCCAGGAAGGTGATGATTTCTGATTCAACAGTTAACATTGCGATCAATCTTTGCCTTTGAGACTTCCACAAAACAGATGGATTATTACGGACAAACCGATGGCCCCTCAGACATCTGCGGTCTGCGCAGTCATTGCCGCAATTGGATTCGAAGCACCCTACATCACGGACTATTAGTGATGGTTCCTGATAGTTGCTTAAGGTCAGAGTTCAGGTCGGAACTGACATGGGCACAGATTGGTGATCTCGGTCGGTGATCCAACTGAACCTTCAATTTGGTTACAGCTGGATGTGATTCCAGGAACCCATCCTACTGGGGCAGGGTGTCCGTTGGTTGTCCAGTGGGTTCATCTGTAGATACATATATTGCTCTTGTTTTTGCAATTTGATAACAGTAGCTTATCAAAATCACATAATCAACATCCAGTAATCCCTGTTGCATGTTTTGCAGTTTGCGATATCTATGATGTTGGAATCCTTGTTTTTCCTTTTAGAAGTTGTATTTCTGCCTATAAAGGCAGTCAAAAGTTCGGTTATGAGTTCAAATATCTGTGTAATGCCATCATTATCAAATGTGCAAGACCAATAATTCCTGACGCTCTGATGATGCTAATTTTCATCATGGGGTAATGATGATATCATGCACTGTATGTCATAAACAAGACACCATTGCATTGTATATGAATTAGTGCGACAAAGTGACACTTCAATTGACCAAGTTGCAAGCTCAGAAATCATTGGGGCTCCATTGACAGTAATTTCCAAGATTGTGCAGAGACGGTATCGCATTGGCTTATAGGCTCCAATCTTAGCCAAACCCTCATTAATAGATGGGTTTGAGAAGTAGTGTTGGGAACAGTTGCGAATGGTCACTTCAGGTAAGGGTTTGGGCCCACACCGAACCATTCGCAAATTGGCGGTCCGGGTGGTCAATGAACCTAAACCACCAATACGAGTAAGGTTTGATGGTGAACTCCGAAGCTATCGGAACTGGGCGCATTATCAGCAGGTCCATCTATAGATTCATATGAAGCTTTTGTTTTTGCAGTGTGTGAATAGTATCTTATCAAACTCGTGTTTTCAATAACCAATAGTACGTTTTTGCATACTTTTCACCTGGCATTATCTATTGACTTGGTATCAGCGTTTTACGTTTGATATATGGTATATTTGCCTATCAGAGCGGTGAATAGTTCTGAAATGAATGCGACGATCCACGCGATCCTTTTATTTCCAAATATGCTACAACATAAGCTGTTGACATCCCATTGACGCTTATTTTCAGGATGTGGCAGAGAGCATTCTGCTGTTGTTTTTGCCAGTAAAGGGTTCCAATATTGGATAAATGGATGTCTGTAACCACTGGGAACATAAATTACCCAAGATGCAAAGCTAAAAATCATTGACGCTCCATTGAGGCTTATTTGCAGGATGTGGCAGGAAGGATGTCGCGGTTGTTTATGCCTGTAACAGCTGCCAATATCTGATAAATGGATGTTTGGAACCAATTGGAACATAAATTTCCCAAGATGTGAAACTAAAAATCATTGTCACTCCATTAGAGATCATTCTCAGAGTGGGGTGGTGACCGTATTGCTGCCTCTTTGCACTATAAAAGCTGGCAACATTGCAGTTATACATCACAGCGACCCAATCACTACAGATTTACCGTACTTACAAAACCACACATTGTTAACACTCCATTCCCGCGCATGTTGATGTATTGTCCATTCAACATCTGCTGCCATTGATAATAGTTTTCGTCATGATTTGACCATCTTGGTAGTCTGTCTGGACAATTGAAACCTGCCCCTGTGGCAAAGCCAAGCGCAGGTACATTCTTGCACTGTCCACTCTCACACAACTAAAATCTATGTATTTTGCGAAAAGCTACATTACCCCTGGTATACATCTGATTACCAACCGATATTGACATGCTACTGCTCACCATTCGCCCATGATATATCTCTAACTGCAACTCTCGGTCAAGTTACATAAAGAAGCTGGTGAAACTTTGACGCATTCTGTCCTACTTTTTCTTCACACCATGATTCCTCCTCTTCTTGATTCCATTGATCTTCACCAACACCTTTTCAGCCCATTTATTTGATTTCTGTGTAGGCCGAATCAATCCAGGAACATTTGGTGCAGCGCTCACATCACGCTCCCATGGGCATTCCGTATCCTCAATGCCTTGCCTTGCTCAATATTGCATTCAACATCTACTGTGCAATCATCTTTGGTGTCATTTGAATTATCCAAGTCGTCATTCCAGTCAAGCCAATCTTTGGGGTCTGAAATGCTGTCAGGCAGGCCTTCCTCATCACTTCAAAGTGTATGACAATTGATTCTTCGGCTTTGGCAAATATTGAATTTTTGAGTTTGTCTTCCAGGGAGGTCCATTACACGTGAGCTCGTTGCAAAGGAGATGTTTCTGACAATTTAAATGCAGCTACACCATCGTGTTGAAAGAGTGACCAGAATGCTTTGACGATCCCTTCTGTATCCTAAATATACTCAACGGCGGTCATCTGGTTGTTCTGAGCACAAAATTCCTTCTTGGTAGCACGTAGGTGTTGGCAGCTCTGCCACATCTCCAACAAGTTGCGAACCTTGGCCATTGTGGGTAATTTCCATTCCTCCTCATCTTTCTTGATTTCGAAGTCATTTTCTGTATTCGTTGTATGAAATTCAGGGTCAGCGCCTGCCAAAAGCCCGTTATTGGCTTGTGCAATGTGCCTTACAATGACTTTTTCATGAACGGTCTCGCCTGTGGTTTCTGACTGCCTCCTGCCGATCACATCTCTGCCAATGGAAAAACTGGCCTCCACTCCGACACCAGGTGGTATGATAGAGAATGTGTTGTGTGCCACATTGGAGTAATCGGCGTACTTTGAGTGCGTTTCCCCCTGTTGACGCCACCAATCAGTTATATCTGATATTGAAAATGTATTGCTAATCTCTATTCGGTCAGAGTGGTAATCATTGAGATTTGGATTAGTTTTCCTCCAGTTCTTTTGTATTTCAGGTGGCCAATACAAATAGTACCTGGCAGTGGTCAATAATTGTGGTACGCAATGGCTTTGTCCAGGTGTCATCTCAGCTAAATCTTTAGACTTCAGGTATTCTTTATCATCGCGGGAAACATCATATGGATCAAAGAGTGATTAACTTCATCCTGAAGCCTTGGCAGAGGGGACGAAATTACTACGCGGAATGCTGATGGGTATAATGAATGGCACCCATCGATGTTTGGCATACTATTCATTCTCCAGATACTTCAGAAATGCCTCTGGGTATGGGGTAGTATAGGATGTCTCGCCGTCAGGATCAATATCCATTCCATTGTCCCACTTGCTAACTTGTTGCAACTACCTGAAAGGATCGAGGATATGTGCTGAAATGAGAACCATACCTGTTGATGGAGTCACTTCAGCACAATATTTGGACAGCTTCTGTCAAGCTAACTTCATGGCAAAAAAGAAGTTTTCCTTCCACCGAGCCTTCTTTTGAGGCAAAGTTTGTATTATGCCATCCATGTGATCAAACATGTCATTGTATATTGTGATAAAGTGATGCAATCTGACTGTATGCCTCTTCAATATCCACAGTATCCAATAATAGAATCCGCTGAAATCTTCCACAACATATGTGACAATCGTCCATTCGTCCTGTGTTGTGAGGAGTGGCTGGAACTCACCGTATTTTGCATTTTGGAACAACACTTGGGTGAATTCTCATAATCAGTCGGCTCGCTCAAGCAACTCGAGTGTTGAGTTCCAACATGTCTTCACATCCAAAATCGGTATTACTCGAATGCGGACTTTCGCTCTTGGACAGTCATTGAACTCGTTTCAACTACGTTGTGTTACAGTATTCAATACAGCAAGCATTCACAGCTGTAGGAAGGTCAGTTTCAGGACTTTCAAAATATCGTGAAGCACGTACATTCTCAATTATCCTTGCTAAACATGGTTACACAGCCAACACCTTATTGATTCTGGCATTGCCCTCTTTTCGAAGTCTTTGACTCTTCCCATTATCTATGCTGTCATTCTCTCCTGATTGCTGATTGCTCTCATGGGCCTCTCAAGACAAGGTGCGGCCTTTTCCCCCGAGACTGCTCATGAAGGCAACTAAAGTTTGCTGTATTACATACGCCATGTATCCCAAGTGGTTCCTCAATGCAGGCCACTCGATTCGGGAGTCCTCAACTATTCATTACAGCACACTTGTCATCGAGTGCTTCGAGAAAACACTGTCGGTTGTACTTCCAAGCAACTGGCCGTCGGTAAGTTCGATTCCATCAAGAACTTCCTTCAATTGTGTGGCTAGCCTTGGTCCAGTGTGTGGGCCCTTGCCCTATCATGCTGAATTAGCTTTCAAAAGGGGAAAGGAACAAGTGATCTACCTTATCCAACGCGCGTTGTAATTCACGCAATGTCCAATTTCGATCAATATAGTCATCAATACCCGAGGTTATGGCGACTGTATTAAGTGATGTCCATCCGTCCAATGATGGACTATCTTGAATTCGTGATGGCAATTGCTTCCTAATTGAATGCACGTTCAGTGAATATTCCCTCCGGCCAATGTTACTAAGTGTTATGGCCACCAGCAACACCAGGTCACTGCGCAATGCTTTATATGACAATCATAGCTCTGGATTTGATATAGCATTGCAGGGACTAAAGGCCGAAAAAAATCACAACATCAAGTAGTAACTCCCCGTGTGTTGGTAAAATTCAAAGGTTTCAAAGTCCTTAGCTGTCAGTTTCAAACGTTTTGCCTGTCATTTTAATCAATACGGATTATGCTGGATGTTAAATACGAATTTCCTCTGCACACTTTCAATTGTAATTCATTGACTTCCTTCCCTCTGCTGGATCGCCAAAGCTATTTGAACGACTGTTGACGTAGTCAATTCAGAATCTTCTGACTCTGTGAACTGATTTAACATTGCAATGTGAGCTGTTGCCAGCAAGAGTTTCCCCATTGAAGTAGTCCCATGTACTGATGGATGGCGAAGACCTTGATGACCAACGGTACATATGATTCTAGGTCTGCCAGTATCCCAAATTCCACAGTGAAAATAAAATTGCCATGAAGTCGCATGTCTAGAGTTATTCGAAACAATCGGCAGTTTCGAGGCTACATTCATTGATTCCCACCAATTATTGAAAATGTTTTGAAAACTAAGGTTTCTCAAATCTCAAATAAAGACAAGTTCAGTTGTAGATGATCTCACAACCTCTAACAATTATGTATTTGTAGATTTCCAATGTGACAGGGTGGTAGGAATTAGATATCTACGTAATCTAACTCGAGAGACTGCGAAAAGTCATCTTACAGCACATCAGAATGCTGGTTCTTACATATTGACTCTAGAGAGACAAGTTTACAAATCAGATCTGTGAGAGATTGCATGCATATTTGTGAAGTTGTATACAAGGACAGATTACAAAGACTGACTGCACAAAATTCCATTTAGGAACAGCGTACTGCCTTTCATTGCTGTGTAGCCTGCTGAGCCTCCACCAAAATTTTTGACCCTCGGTGGGCACTCAATTGTAGAAGGCGGACACAGTAACGTCTGTAGGGTTGTTGCAGATAATGGCTGCCAATAGGTGGATTGTGGGTTAGCTGCGTTCTCTTGGCCTTGCAGTATCCAAGATAGATGATCAAAACCCGTTCGCACTCCATTAACGCTCTGTTGATGCTGATTTTAGGACACAGTAACCATGTTGTCACAAGCATTTTGACCCAGAGAGGATGCTGACTGTACCATTATCAATGAAAGTTGTCACACAGCCCTATAATTTTCGAAAATGGGAGACCTAAAATTATTGACCCTCAGGTGACAATCATTTTTAGGGGATAATTACGATGACATCGAAAGCATTTTTGCCTACAAAGGCGGCCCATAGTTCGATTATGGAATTATTTTTTGGCAAATCCCAGTTATTGTCTAAGATAGAAGACCTCAAATTGTTGACCCTCCATAGACACTCATATTTAGGACACTGCACCGATGTTGTCGCAATGATTCTTGCCTGGAAAGACAGCCAATTGTTTCATTAGGGGTAAATGTCGCCGCACAGCCCTTGCATTTTGCAAAATGGAAGGCCATTAGTCATTGACGCTCCAGTGACACTCATTTTTAGGACATAGTAACATTGTAATCGCTAACATTTGTGGGGAGAAAGGCGGCCAACAGTTCGATTAAGAGTTAATCACGTCGCTCAGCCCATAGGTTTTTCCAAAATCCAATGCTAATAATTGTTGATGCTCTGTGGACGCTTACATCAATCACAGCAAAACAGCCTTCGTACACATAATTATTGTACGCCACAAATCATATACCAATCATTGACACTGAATATTGCATTTGTATGTATTATTGTTTGCATCCACGAGCTTTGTTACCTGTCAATGTCCAATGAACCTCTATCCACAGTATGTGTGTGAGAGCGGACATGGCCTTATAACATTCCTGCGCTTTTGGCCAGCAATTCATGGCATGTAGATCATATCGCTAGTTGTTGGTACATATATCTCGACCTCCTGATCTGTCCTCATCCAGCTACTTACCTTCGATTTCCATGACGTACAATAAGCACTTTCAAACTTCGCATCCATGTGCACCTGGTTGGTGCGGAGAGTTGTGCAGTTGGATATATCGGTGAATACAGCATGACCGTCGTCATTCAGCCAGAATCCTAGTGAACACTGACCACACTTTCTATGACTTGTATGATATTACTAACCCAAATGTTCTTTTTCAATTTCGTCACTAATATAGCTTTTGCTTTCTATCTTAACAGTAGTCAGCAAATAGTAGTCGCATGTGTTAGCTGTCTTGCAGCATGATTTGGATTCTACGCATTTTGTATGGTGTGTTTGACCCCTGCACATGTACATATGAATTATCATGTCTTACAATTTGGTCACTGAAATTAAGAAAAAGCTGACACATAGTAAAATTGGTAAACGAATTGCACTTCTCACAGATAGGACATCAACAACAGATATCTGCCTCTCTATTGCTACGCTGATGAAGTGGCCATCACAATGTCTTCATCCCAATCCGATATCCATATGGTGATTAGCTGGCATGGATTTATCAAAGGGTGAAAGCTTACAAGTTTAACAGGCTTGTCATTCTGAATGGGTGATGAATCCAGATCCATGGTGGGTGCAAGGCAGTGTATACCCATGTTTGACTCCAGCTTCCCAGAACATAGCCTCATAGGACTACTTCCTGGGTGAGAAGTCCCTTATGGCATCTGTGATATCCCAGAGACAATGTCAAGACACTCCATTCGGTCTCCAAACGGTGTCGTGGCAGGGGTCACTGCATTCTCCTCCGTGTATAGTTGAATGACTTCGGGAACCGTCATTTCAAATGTGTTATACTTCCTGTCTCTTTCAAAGAAGTAGTCCTCTGTGTTCTCTCATCCCCGTTGGGTCAATTCTTCAAGCTTCATTTGCATCTACCGAAACCTCTGCATGTGCAGCTACCCTGTTTTGTTGATTGTGCCAAACACCAAGCCAGGTTCATCATTTTCGCTGAGCTGGCCCTGCTCTGTCTCTTCATCATCCTCATCTTGCCCATCCTGCCCATCGTTGGAACTTGTGATATCACTTGGTCTGTCTCAGATGGCAACTATCAGTGCATGAAACATTTTTTCAGGCTCATTGGTCATCAATCCCGCATTGTCAGGTGCCTCTGTATTGTCCTGTTCCTGCCTAATCGTTGCCTCCAGATCTTCAACTCACTTTCTTGCGCCAGCAGTCCCTCTCTCGACATGATCCTCAATCCATTGCTCTGTATCTTCATTGCTTAAGATGTGCGTTTCTCGTCTTATCTCAGCCACAAGGTTCTTTTTGGATTTCAAGCTACGCAATTCCCCAAGGGCTCAGACTCATTCTGCTTTGAAGCTGCTCTTTCCTTCGTTCGCTTGATGACGTCATTCAGTGGACTGTTTTGTCAATTTGCTATATTTCCCCACCGGAAGTGGCGAAAAGTTCTTTTTCGGAGTATTAACCGTGGTGGTCTGCGTTGACATTGTCATTGGGCGAGATGAGGGATGTTGCAAGTTATGGACAGTATGGAAGCAAGCTGCATCTTTGATGTCAAGGTTGGCATGTGTGCTCATCCTGAACAAAGCAAAATGTCCCGCTTGACTGTCAATAAATCAGTAATTGATACGCTAACCATACAACATGACTTGATTGTTGTAATCAGTTTCATGTAGTATCCCAGGGATTATTTGAGACAAACATCAGCAGATGTCTTTTCCCTTGAACAATATCCTATGAATGTTTGACAATTAGGCAATTCCAGCAGTTGTACACGTCAATTTATCACAGGCAACAAACAAACAACCATGGACCGGCTTATTGCACATCGTGGGGTGGTGGGAAACTCCTGCAACTTGCAGCCATCCTCAGCAGGATTCATCTGGAGTATAACAATCGTGTTGGCTGCTACTTATTCCATTCTGACATGAAGCTAACTATATAGTCCTCAGGGCTTCCCACTTCCTCTCATTATGATCTTCATCAGCAAAATGTAAATCGGTCCGGAAGCCACACGCAAACCTCCCAGACTCTCCGGTAGCCTGCACCAGTCCTTCTAAGTACTTGCAGATGCTCCCAGGCCGCCGTGGAGCTTTGCATAGTGCTCTCAGACTCTGCAGGAGCATTCTCAGGTGCTCCTGAAAGCACCTGCAGTTATGGAGGTGCATTCAGGACGCTACGATATTTGACAATTAGGATTGTCAAATTTTGGAGCAGCTGAGACCTCTGCGCAGGTCTGTGGGAGACATCGAGAGCAGCTGAGAGCGCTGGGCAGCTCTGCAGGAGACTTGGTGCCGTATTCTCACAGCAGTGGTCCTGAGGGTTCCATAAGCACAAGGCATTTCGTCTATCGTATTCATCTTTGTTACAGTCACAAGATTCACTACCTCATAATATGGCATGGATTATTTAAGTATCCCTATATATTTACATACGGTCAATCAGGCCACAGATGGTAGTCGAGAATAATCGGAGGAGCACCTGGAGACGCCCATTGTGAGATCCTAGAGATGCATCACTTGGAGGCCGTTGTGGTGAAATGACGGAGCTAGATGGCAGAGAGTCCACCATCAACATTCCACCACACCTCTCGTTACATCCAAACGTAATTCGTGAGAAAGAGCGGTTCTAGCTCGAGGAGCATAGGAAGCAGGTGAGAAGATACAATACTACCCGGCCATGAGGATCCACGAAATCTTGCAACGAGCGAGTGAGACCAAAAGTTGGAAAAGATAGAGTGTGTATTTTCGTTGTATGATAGGATGAGATGAAAATGAGATGATGTCTATCTACCCCGGGGTCTCCCGAATATATACTCCCCGTTGCTCATTCCACCTCCGTTACCCCTGTATATCCATACACCCGCTGTCGCTCCTTAAGGATGTACTTGGAGGCTGTGATCGAACGAGTTTGGACATGCACTGGGAGGCCGAGATCGAGTGAACACAGAGATGCACTTGGCGGCCATGATCGAGCGAGTTTGGACATGCACTTGGAGGCCAAGATCGAGTGAACTCAGAGATATACTCCGAGGCCGTGATCGAGCCCGTTTGGAGATGCACTTGGAGGCCTAGATTGAGTGAACTCAGAGATGCACTTGGAGGCCGTGATCGAGCGAGTTTGGAGATGCAATTGGAGGCCAGGATCGAGTGAATTCGGAGATATACTCCGAGGCCGTGATCGAGCGATTTTGGAGATGCACTTGGAGACGGTGATCGAGCGAGTTTGGAGATGCAATTGGAGACCGAGATTGAGTGAACTCAGAGATGCACCGGGATGCCGTGATCGACCGAGTTTGGACATGCGCTTGGAGGCCGAGATCGAGTGAACTCGGAGATGCACTCGGAGCCTGTGATCGAGGAAGTTTGGAGATGCACTTGCGGGTTATGTTCGAGCGAGATTGGAGGAGTACTTGGAGGCGGTCAATTTGGGGGGAGGCACGACGGCAGCTGAGACTCTATTCATTGGTTGACTTGTAAATGTGGGAATGTAGAGAGTTGAGTACAACAACATCCGCCGAGGGATGAGAAACTGGCTGGGAGCGGGAGACTCTCGATCTTGGGATGATGCTGTACTTGGTGTATGCTGTACTTGGTGTTAACTCATGATCATGGCATGGAGAGATAGAGAGGGATGACTTAACTTCGTGTTCTTAGGTGATGGTAGAGTTAAGCACAAGCAAGAGAGAGATCAGAGGAGATGGGGGAAATCATCATGAGACTCTGAGACTTAAGAGAATTGCTTGTGCGAGTCAATTTACCATCCCCGATACGGCAGGTACGAGTCCTGATCCGCCGTGTAATAACACCGATACAATGTCTTCTAAACCAAATCTGGCAAGTTGCACCCCAGATTTGTCATATCCGCTCGAATCCTCCATATCGTGCTCATCTTCATACCTCATCTGTCTCTTTTTCGTCGACAGCTCTACCATCATTGCAAGAACACAAAGTTAAGGCCTCCCTCTCTACCTCTCCATGCCATCATCATGAGGTATCACCGACTGCAGCACACACCGAGTACAGCTTACACCTAAGATTGTCCGTCGTCCCTTCATTCTCACGAATTTGAGTTGACTCCTGAATGTAGCTTCAGCTTCCGGCGTACCTGCCTACAGATCGACCGCCACCAGCCAGTTCACCATAAGAGCTTCAAAGGTAGAGTCACCTCATCACATTCCCACGGTTTCCAGTTAACTAACTGATGAATAGAGTCGCAGCATCTGGCGCACCTCCCATCGACCGCCACCAGATCGACCACTTCCAAGTACCTCTCCAACCTCGCTCTATCAAACCCTGCAAGTGGATCTCCAAACTCGCTCGGTCACGGCCTCCAAGGGCATGAACAAACTCGCTCAATCACGGCCTCGGAATGTATTTCTAAGTTCACTCCATCTCGGCCTCCAAGTGCATCTCCAAACTCGCTTGATCACAGCCTCTCAGTGCATCTCTTAGTTCACTCAATCTCGGTCTCCACTTGCATCTCCAAACCCGCTCGATCCCGGCCTTCCAGTGCATCTCTAAGTTCAGTCAATCTCGGGCTCCGATTGCATCTCCAAACTCGCTCGATCACGGCCTTCCAGTGCATCTCTGAGTTCACTGAATCTCAGTCGCCCATTGCATCTCCACACTCGCTCGATCCCGGCCTCCCAGTTCATCTCTGAGTTCCCTCAATCTCGGTCTCCGATTGCATCTCCAAACTCGCTGTATCACAGCGTCCCAGTGCATCTCTGAGTTCACTGAATCTCAGTCTCCGATTGCATCTGCAAACTCGCTCAATGATCCCACCAGTCCAGCATTGGACCAGTCCAGACCAGGTCCGTCCAAGTCCAGTCCAATCCAGTCCGAGTAATTTTTGGACCGGGATCGGACCAATCCCCACTTTTTCTGGACCTGGAGTGAACTGGCCTGGACTGATTTTGACCAGTCCAGCACAGTGTCCAGGTTTAGGGTATTTTTTCACTGTATCGGTCTTTTAATGGGGGAAATATATCTCGATGGCACCAAATATATAGACAGAACTGTCATAATTTCACCTAGAGTGGGTATCCAGAGGTGTGCGGTGAATAATGTGAGGATGAGTCATGTTTTCAGTGGTATTTGACTAAGAAACAATGTCGAAATTGCAAGCATGTGCGGACTGGTCCAGACCAAGCCCGTCCAGTCCCAGACTGCCAGTCTTGTGCTCGGTCCAATCCGACCTAACGGTTGGACCGGACCGTACTGAGCCCTTCCCCAGACCGGGTCCGTCCGGACTGGTGGAATCATTGAACTCGCTCGATCACGGCCTCCCAGTGCATCTCTGAGTTCACTCAATTTCGGTCTCGAATTGCATCTCCAGACTGGCTCTGTCACGACCTCGGAGTGTATCTTTGTATTCACACAATCACGTTCTCCAATTGCATCTCTAAACTCGCTCGATAACGTCCTCGGAGTGTATCTCTGAGTTCACTCGATCCTGGCCTCCAAGTGCATCTCTGAACTCGCTCGATCACCGCCTCCAAGTGTATCTCTGAGTTCACTCGATCTCGGCCTCCAAGTACATCTCCAAACTCGCTTGATCACGGCCTCAGAGTGAATCTCTGAGTCCACTCTATTGTCATCTTCAGGCGCACCTCGAATTGCTCTCAAGCACCGCCTGCAGCCAGTCCAGATATACCGTGTGTAGATGGGTAGCTATATAGATACATAGCGACATAGATGAGAATACGAATTGAATACATAAGTTTTAGCAATCGTTGAACAATAAGTAGTCGCTATGATCTCCAGGCGCACCAGCAGCGTTCCCAAAGAAGATGTTATTCCCAGACTGCTCTACAGTGATCCAACGTACTCCCAGGCTTGTGGTCGGCGCTCCCAGGCTTGTAGTCGGCGCTCTCAGGCTTGTCGCCGGCACTCCCAGGTGCTCCTAGGCTTGTGGTCGGCGCTCCCAGGCTTGTCACTGGCGCTCCTAGGTGCTCCTAGGTGCACCTGAAGGCTACTGCATCGGTCTAGTCAGTGTGGTCAACCGTCCCGTCCGACTGCCGGGGACGGTAGGGCCGTCCGAGTTCTTGCCAGGACGGACGGGACGGCGCAAATCCGTCCGTCCCGTCCGAGCGTATAAATGACGGCGTGACGACCGACAACGGCCGGGGACGATAGAATCACCGTCCCCGGGAGACATCCACCGTCCCCGGGCGTCATTGGGCGGTTACAGTTATATTTAGATGAAACCCAAGAATTTCACATATCTAGAACTTTGTAAGGCTAATGGATACGGGCTGACATACGGGCTTATGGATATGGGGCT
>Ga0307512_10002211_pt1 | contig 25349 bp, 28 predicted proteins | sample 14_EM_MG_FD_200267 | JGI IMG/M metagenome (GOLD analysis project Ga0307512, IMG submission 200267) | Populus trichocarpa ectomycorrhiza microbial communities from riparian zone in the Pacific Northwest, United States - 14_EM | ecosystem: Host-associated > Plants > Roots > Unclassified | place... | reverse complement strand
GGTACGGGTTTGAGTGCGGTCATCACGTGGGTTGGTTTAGGGTTGAGCGCGGCGGAGCCGCATGCACTTTAGTTCTTGTGTACGTGTCAATTAGACTTAGCGAGAGAGTCAGTGAGTTTAGGTCAATAGAGAGATTCAGGAGACCGGACACCGTACAACAAGTCTCAGATGCTTCCATCATAAGATCGGAAATAGAGGGATGGCCCTGGGTGGGCGGGCTGTCCGCCAACAAACAGAATTGTTCTGGAAGGTTCTGCAGCATTAGAATCACCTGTTCCATTTTTTTTAAATCTTTCATCTGCCCCCTCAGGGAGGTATCCCTGCCTCCTCGTCCAAGCATCCAGCTTCCTATTCGATTGACCTGGTCTATAGACCATTTCATAATCGAGTCTGGTTAAAATCTCGGACCATTGTGCCTGTCTTCGATTGAAGAGCTTCTTTGTCATAAATTATTGGAGGTTCTTATGATCAGTTATTGATTTAAGGGGATCCGCAGCCTCTTCACATTCTGGTCTCTATTGTGCAAGTGCCATAATAATTGCCATAAGCTCCTTATCGTATATAATATAATTGCATTCAGCTGGTGAATGTTTCTTCGAAAAGTAAGCTACCGGATGTAGCACCCCATAGTCGTCATACTGGGATAAGACTCCTGCGGAAACATAACTGGAAGTGTCTGTTTCAATGATCACTTCTCTATCCAGATCAAAATGTCGAAGTACTGGAGCTGTTGTAAAGGTGGTCACCATTGTCTCGAAAGCTAACTGTTGTTCCACTTCCCATTTAAATGGTTCATCATTCTTGGTTAGCCTTGTCACTGGCTCTGCTTTGTCAGAATATTTGGGGATATATCGTCGATAATAATTGCAGAACCCAAGGAACTGTTGTACTTTGAAGAGATTGTTCAGCCTGCAATTTTTTGTCTTCTTCTCTCGACTGCAATTCCTCACAGTCTCAACTTCATCCTCATCCATCGATATCCCCTTTGTTGATATAATCAAACCCAGATATCGTACAGTTTCCTTATAAAAGTTGCACTTCTCCGGCTTTAAGCATAAACCTGCTTCCAAAAGACGTTGCATAACCCACTTCACATGTTCCACATGTTCTTCCTCTGAATCACTATACATCAATATATCATCCAACTATGCGGATGCAAAATCATCGAAAGCCTCCCTTATAATATTATTGATATACCCCTGAAAATCTGCGGGGGCATTCGTTATGCCAAACTGCATGACGGTAGGTTCAGATAATCCATATCATGTTCGGAAGGCTAACTTATGTTCGTCCCATTCTTTAACTCGTAACAGGTTATAGGCTCCGCGGACATCTAGCATTGGATTGATCGTAGCTCTTGGTAGCAGGTTGAGAGTCTCTCATATTAAGGGAAGGGAATAAGGAGTGTTAATCGTTTTACAGTTGATATCTTGATAATCAATGCAAAATCGTAACCCTCCATCTGGTTTTTTTCGCAAAGAGGACTGGTGCAGCAACAGGTGATGATGACTGACGAATAAACCCTTTTGACATATTTTCTTCCAGCCATTCTTTAAGGGTAACCAGCCCAGCCCTGGACATTGAGTAAAGGGGTCCCCAGGTTGGTGTCTCGCCTTGGTTTAGGCGTACTTCATGATCAATGTGTGGTCGATGTGGTGGGAGGGGGTCAGCTAAAACTTTATTAAATAGAGGTAAAAACTCATGATACTGTTCCGGAACAATCTCCTCCAGGGGTCTTTCCTTAAGATCTTTTGCCTCAATGGCTTTGTTAATATCATAAAGGGATGCTCTAAAAACTTTAAGCTTCCCCTTTTTAACTGTCCGAAAAAATGAAGATCCATTAAGCATTACAACATTCCCTCGGAATGGTCTTTGTGGATGTATCTGTGGTTCAAATATTCCCTTTCCTTGAGGAGAAACTGGCTCAGTAGGTTCCTCCATAACTCCTTGTACCGTAACAGGTGCATCATGGCAATGTGTGGTGCAATAATGGGACCCAAAAGTAGCAGTATTGGATGGAAACCGTACTGCAACATCATGCAACCATAGCCAAGGGATTCCAAGGACAATTGGATACTGTCCTAATTATGTAACAAACATAGGTAACTGTTCCTTATGATCCTTAATCATCATTCCTACATTGGCAACATGAATAAAATCTCCTGACTCTATGGGTCTCCTGTCAATAAACCTGACTTGTTGTTTCTCTTGTAGTTCTTGGACTGGTATTCGATGATGGCGAGCAAAATCTTGATCCATAAATGCAATGCCTGTAGCTCTGCAATCAATCAGCGCAGGTGTAGGTATCTCTTGGTTATTCACTGTCAATGTACAGGTTATAACCAAATGTTTCCCTTCCATTGATCCTTCCAATACCTCCACCTTGCTAACTGATAATCGCGACATTCCAAAACATTTCAAAGCATTTAAAAGAAAGCTTTTTACGTCAACTGAAGAGCCATCCTTCTTCATTTGACTTGCTCTTTTTCCGATTTCTCGGGACCTGTCCCAGTTCCTACATCCTTTTCCTCCGGTCCAGCCGCCTTAAACGTCGAAGCCTTCTCTTTTGCCGCACACTCTGTAGCCCTGTGGTTGAACCCACCACAATATAGACATCTGCCATCTGTAAATCTCTTTGCCCTTTCTTCCGCAGAGATCCTTCTTCTGCCTGCGCTGAGATCCAAAGGTGCAGGCCCGGTATATCCAGCAACTATCCCAGTGGGGGCTCCTGCGGGATTGTTTGGGGGGACCTGACGTCTGGGGGAAGAGGCAAAACCTGTCCCTCCACCTTTATTCTATGCCACCTTCTCCGCCTGTTGTTGTCAGATCTGATCATCCCACTTCTGACATACCGTTACAAAGGCAGGAAGTTCTTCCGGCATATCTCTATACATAAAGAAGTCTTGTATCTCTCCGGACAACCCCAATTGTAGTGCGTTTCGTAGAGCATTTCTTAGGGCCGAAGGGTTCCAATCAGATCTGTGGCAATGACTTGAAACTCAGCATAGCACTGAGAGAACTTGAGGATCATTCGTTTAATTTCCCGCATTATCCGTTTGGCAGTGGCCACTCAGTCGGGATCCCCAAAACTGCTTCCAGGAGTTGAATGAAAGTTGGTAGGACTTCCAGCCCTATCTCCCCATCATTTCGGACGTGCAGCAAAATCTGACCTAAGGCCACTCCCCTCAGGCCATTGAATGCGGACCGCATCTCCGACTATTCTTCAGGAAAGCTGGAGGGCTTATGTCATATCACCATCCGGAGTTGAGCAATCCAGCCTCTCAATTGAGCTTGATCCGATCCTGAAATGGCCAGGGAGTCGGGAAACATCTGTCCTCGGTCTTCTAATCGCTGGGAGGGAGTAGGGGCTGCTAGAGCTGCTAAGGATACGGCATTCACTAACTGTGTCCTCAGAGCTCGGTCTACTTCTCCCGATTCTCGTGCGTCCCATGCCATATCGCCCAACTCCTGTCGTAGCTCTTCGTCTGTTCCTGCTACTCTCGGAGTTTTCATGGCTTCCTCCAGCTCCTGCCTCAAAGTCTCCAACTCTTGATCAAATGTTGAATGATCGCACTCTGGAGGCAGGAACAGTTGTGTCTGCAGGTCCGTGATCTGTTCCTGTAACGTGATTATCTGTGCTGGGTGATCGCACACCCTCTGTACCATGGGCGCAGGTTCGGTATACAGCGCAACTCTTCTCAGCACCTCTGGTGCTTCTTCCAGCAATTTCTGTCTCTCCCCGAAGTTGATCTCCAGCAGGTTCCTGTTGACTATTCCTTCTATGATGGCCTGGTTGTCCGCAGACACCAGAGCCACCCGATCTTGCTGGTCAGATCTAGACGTCGCAACTAATCAAGCACATCTACCAGTGCCAATTATACGCATCAATTTCCGGAGGTGTCGTAGTCGGAGGTTCAATAACAATCAAACGCACTGGCGCAGGCTTTGCAGTGGCTGCCGCTGCTGGTGCGTGTCGTTCTGTCGAGTGCGTTCCTATACAGTTATGTCCCTCGCACTGGCAGGGAAATTCCGGGTCACAATCGAACCAGGCATGGGCTCCCCAGTACTTGGTCCAACGATTTCCGAATACTAAATCGTCAAGTTCCCAGCCTCCTCCGTATGCGGTGGCTTCCTTCCAGTAAGTAATCCGAGGAGAGGGAACGTCTGAATGTTCCCAGATATGAGCTGGCAGAATAAGATTGTCTACCTCGGTATTCAATGATCCTTCGATACTCTCGAACGCGTTCAAAGGTTGAGGTTCGGACAGAGAATAATGAGTTCCAGCAAAGTCAAATGAATTCGTTTGGGAAGTACAGTTACTGTCGTACTCTCGCATCCGAATATGGGGATTGATGTAGGTATTGGCAGATATCAAATCTGGTAAGTCATAATAACTCATCAATGCAGTCGTCGCAAACGTGAATCCAGCGATGGTTGGGTCCTAAATACAGCCAACAAGTTACAGAGCAAGGTTCGGAGCAACAATTACAACTGTTCGAAGGATGTAGGCACATCCAGGATTGTAAGATTGTGGCGACACAGGTACCAAATTGAGTTATAACTATTTGTAACTTCGCAGTAGTACCAAACAAGATCAAAGCAAGGGGTCAAGCAGTGTTGACAGTACTTTCAATATCAGGTACATTATATGGGACTCGTTCTAGTGTAGAGTGCGGGGTCGGGCATAAGAGATATTTGTAACAAAAATGTCGTATTGTAATCGGGGCAAGGTGCTTTCGAAGTTCATATTGAGAGAATCAAGACAAGAAAAAGGTCAGAGCTGGTTCAAAGTCGTGCTTGCTTTGCTCTACAAGAGAACGACTAAAGAGAGAAGAAAAGGAAGTCCTCCAACACCAAAAAACCTCTCTTCATATACACTTCGTCTGCCACCCTCGAATCATTCCTCATGCTCCGATGTACCATCTAAATATGCAACCATGATCAGACAGACCAGCACCACAACTCTTTTCAATACAACCACGCCACATCATCCGATGTCGCAACACCTTAAACCTCTTCCTTATCATAACAAATTATACCGCCACACTCTCACAACATCCTCACACCATTCCCGTATTTATCAAGGTGTCCGCCTTTCCATAACACTGATTCCTTCCATCCGCTGTATACTATTCCTAAGTACCCTTCAATCCATCACTCGTAACCTGAGCCGTGACAATAGGGCAGTCTGCAAATATATAGTCAGTTTGGATTCTGATGTTTGTATCTATGTATGTATCTATGTATCTATCTAACTATCCATCTCCACATGGTATATCTGGACTGGCTGCAGCCTGCACTTGAGAGCAAAGTTTGAGGTGCAACTATGGATGGTGAGCAATTGAACATAAAGATCTTCTTGGAAGCTATGAGCGAGTGAGTGTGGTGATGCAATTAGGGCATGAGGTCAAGTGACCAGAGAGATGCACATTTGAGACCATCATTGTTTGAATGTAGAGATGCGCTTGAAGGCCATGATAGAGTGAGTTTGGAGATACACTTGGATGCCATATTTGCGCAAACTTGCAGGTCAAAATGCTGTGAATGCTGAGATGCACATGGTGGCAACAATTGAGTGAAATTGGAGGTGGTTGATCTGGAGGTGGTGACCTGGAGGTGATTGATGTGGAGGTGGTTGATCTGGAGGTGGTTGATCTGGAGGTGGTTGATCAGGAGGTGGTTGATCAGGAGGTGGTTGATCAGGAGGTGGTTGATCAGGAGGTGGTTGATCAGGAGGTGGTTGATCAGGAGGTGGTTGATCAGGAGGTGGTTGATCAGGAGGTGGTTTATCTGGTGGTGGTTGATTTGATGGCGGTTGATCAGGAGGTGGTTGATCTGGGGGTGGTTGATCTGTTGGGGGTTGATCCAGAGGCGGTTGATCTAGTGGTGGCTGATCTGGAGGTGGTACATTGCAAGTTAGGCCCACCTGCTAATGAGATTCCATTCATTAGTTAGTTAACCTCCAACTCTGGGAATGTGACATGTTGCATTTACCATTGAGCTCTGATGCCAAACTGACTTGGGGTGGTCAATTTGAAGTGATATGCCTTGGGAGTTGAAGCTACATTCAGGGGTCAACTTGTAATTGGGAGAATAAAGGAAGACTGGATGTGAGTAAGTCAAGGTTTTGTGTATGCTCTACCCAGTGATATCTCATTATGATGGCAAGGGGACATTGAGAGGGACAACTTTACATTGTGATCTATGATAATGTAATAGTTGTGGACATGAAAGAGTGATGATGGTGATGAAGATGCGTACAATATGGGACAGAATTTAGCGATATGACATGCCTGGTTGGGTTCAGAATACAGTGTATCAGTGTGCTTAGCTGACGGATTGCTATTTGAACCTACCATACTGGAATTGAGAAATTGACTTGCACATGGTGTTGTCATAAGTCCTAGTTTCACATGAGGATTTCCATTGTCTCCTCTCATCTCGCTATGATATGTCCTCCACTCAAACATCGCCTGACAATGTGAAGTCGAGTTGTTCCACTGTAACATCACCTGACAATGTGAAGTCGAATTGTTCCACTCTATCTCTGCATCAGAGAATAAATAGTTAACCCCAAGTACGGCATCAACCCAAGATTGACTCTCTACTGCTCCTAGCTAGTCTTTCATCTTTCATCGCTTATCCCTCATCTGGCATCTCACATCTCTCAAAAGATTATGTTGAAGTCTATACACTATATTTCCATAATTACGACTTAACCGAACATTTGAGTCGAAGCTCCCGTCATGCCTCACACACGATTGACCATACCAAGATTGACCATCAACTCATTGGACAATATCTGACCATCAACCGTCAGAGCGGCAGCCTCTAGTATACATCCAATGTCTCTCACCTGCGGCATCCAAGCGCATTGCAAAGTTCAAAATATCTCGGCCTCCAAGTGTATCTCCAAACTTGGAAAATTATGGTTTCCAGGTTGGTATGATTATGACCTCCAAGTACCTCTCCACACGTGCATAATCATGATATTCAAAGTTACATGATCATAGTGTCCATATCCATATCCAAACTTGCTCGATCATGGCCTCCATGTGCATCTCCACACTCACTTGATTGTGGCCTCCAGTGAATCTCGGGGTTCACTCAATCTCAGCCTCCAAGTGTTTTTCCAAACACCCTTGATCATAGCCTCCAAGTTCCCACAATCATTTGCTTAATGAATATCTCCTAAGTTCCTGAATCCATTGCCAAAAGTACAAAATGACTATACGCTGCACTACGCGCACATGCACACACCAGCAGTTTGTAGCAAGCTTTCCATGGACCATTGCGGAACAGGAAGCCTATAGTCATCTAAAGTCGATTCATCGAGATGTGAGTGTGGGCCTATGGAACTTCATACGGCTGCTGGCCAGAGATGGACCTATACCTGTCTTTACTACCTGCAGTCATTGCTGTTTGACTGGAACTGTACACACTATCACTGCAAGTCCGCATGAGAGCCTGCTGACAATTGAAAGCCTGCTCTGGAGCCTGCTTGAAAGCCAGCTTAATAGCCAGCTAAGTTGCCCGCTTAATAGCCTGCTTGATACCCTGCTTGAGAGAGCCGCATTTGAAAGAGCTGCACCTTGGGAGGAGTAGAGTTTTCCAAAGGATGCTTTTGGTGGATGGCAAATTCTGAGTTTGTGGAAGCTATGGCTAGTGTTACCAATAGTTCCAAATTCCCGGTTTGGTTCTCGGTCCAGTTCCAACCCAGAACCGGACCATTGGAATGGGTTTGAATACACGAAAACCCGGACCATTGCAATTGTGCCAGTTTTCCCACCAGAAACCCGGCATTTCAACCTCACAATGTTGGATCCTATTAAGTATCTGAGTTCTGATCGTATTCTGATACGATCAATACGCAGATTGTGCTGTATTACGTGCTGTTTCACCTCCCACTTTCAGATTTGCGATCCGACCAATATTCGTTGAGTCGCTACTGAAAACCCGCAAATTTCGCATCAAATTTGGCGTGATTTTACAGCAATTCAACCAATATTGGTCGCATCACAAATCGGAATGCAGGAGGTGAAAGAGCTGCTAAAACTGAACAATCTACGTATTGATCATGTCACGATACGATCAGAACTGAAAATCTGAATTGCCACCAAAGTACTGCCAAAGTTGTACGAACTGTAAAATGGAACCACAATCTGGTTCCAACCCAGCCAAAAACCTGGGGGTGTATGTGCTGACCGGGTGACAATCCGGCACTAGTCACCCAGTTCGGGTTCCTTGGACGTTCTTGACCCGGACTGTGGCCTCCAGGTTGGTTCCAACCCAGACCGCAGCCGGGTAACCCGGAACCATTGGGAACACCAGTTATGGATAATAGAAGCCTCTAAGGCTGTGGAAGCTTTGGCTAATAGAACGATCTAAGTCTGGAAGCTGAGGGTAATGGAAGGCTCTCAGTCTGTGGAAGCTTTGATGCTAACGTTGACATAGGCGACCTTCTTGTTTACGTGCTTCTGGTACTATGATCACCATCACCGACACTATCACCATCACCATACTCACCATCCCCATCGTCACCATTAACCTCCGACCAAATACGCACACATACCCCTACAAGAAATGTGAAGCGGGCAGAAGATTCCACCAGAGAATCTGAGTCGGAGATCTGCTCTCCCCGAGCTCGAGTTGTATACCTTTCCTGTAGAATCTAGGGCTGCAATTGTCAACACCATCACCATGAGGCATAGTGAGATCTCCTCACAGTGGCCGCGCTAAAATTAAGGTTCAGACTATAATATTGACCGACCTCATGATTTCGGCCACCGCCACCCCCCTCAACCCACCCCCCGCCTCCCAGTGCCTGGCCCCTAGAACTCAGCATGTCTCTAGATCGAGCACCCTGGAGCAGATATGGGAGCATATAGTCAGGTTAGATTGACAGTGTCTTGCCTCTTGAGAGTGTCCTTGGGAACATGCTCGGGAGTGTGCTTGAGATCGTCTAGAGAGCTTACTTGGGAGTGTGCCATTGGGTGTAATTGAGGGTCTCCGTGAGAGCGTGCCCGGGTGTGAACTTGAGAACATACTTGGAGGTGTCATTGGGAGTGTACCTGGAGTGTACTTCACTGCAGACTCGGGAGCATGCAATGAAGTGCATTTGGCAGTTATGTTGAATGCAGCATGATGTATAGTACCAAGCACACATAATTGCATGCATATCATAGTAATCTAGTCAATGCGCACATGTATAGGACCTCATAGTGCCACGTATCAAATATGCTATGGATTGCCATCCCAAAGACAGCTTCTTTATGAGTGAAGCGTCGTGTAAGGACATTTTTCCTGCTGTCGCTGCCGCCAGGTGTATCTCTGAGTCAACTCAATCTCAGCCTGCAAGGGCATCTTTGAGTTTGCTCACTCACAGCCTCCATCAGAGTGAATCAGCAAACTCGTTTGGCTACATGCTCCAAGCACATATCATAGTTCACCCCAATAGTATCTCCAGGTGCTCCTGCAATTGCACTTTAGCGCAATCTGAAGCCAGATTGACCATATCTATATATATTTACAGACTTAGGTAGAAAATACATGCTATATGATGATGTAGCAAATCTTCTTGTGATTGTAACAAAGACAAATATGATAGACAAAATGGTTGTGATTATGGTACCCTAAGTACCACTGTGGTGAGAATACTGCACCAACTTTAAAGTCTTCCACAGAGCTGGGCAGAAGTCTCAGCTGCTCATGATGTCTCCCACAGATCTATCCTGAGGTCTCAGTTGTTCCAAACTATGACCATCCCATAAGTGAAATATTGTAGCATTTTGCATGTACCTTTACAACTGCAGATGCCTTCAGGTACACCTGACAATGCTCTTCCGCCATCTCAGAGCACTTTGCTTAGCTCCAGCAGGGCCTGGGTGCATCTGGAATTACTTAGGAATACTAGTATGATCGACAACAGTGTCAGAGGGATGTGCATGTAGCTTTCAGACCATTCTACATTGTGCTGATGGCACTCATTCTGGAAACAAGTAACACCAGCCTACTAGTCTATTACACTGATTAATCAGTTGTCAATATACATTGGTGGTATGACTCTACCAGCTGTATAAATATAGTCAATTATAGTAATTATTTTACAATTTCAATTCTAGCTATAGCAGAAGTATTTGTATCATTTCAGCAGCCTACCTTTAATGTTATGCTTAAATTTCAAAGACATTCCTTCTCATTGTTATTGTAGATGTCTTATGAATCCATCTTGAAATGATGTAGAAGTTTTTTTTAACTATTTCTAATAATTTGTAAAAATATTTGTAAAATATTGAAATTATTATATATTACAGTATAATATCATAATAACTGCAAAGTTATTGGTATTTATACCCTAGCAGTCAAGTCTCTGAGCAAACTTCAATGTAAGGGATGAATTTCCATTGAGAAACGGTATCAGCTGGTATTTACTTTGTTGCAGTTACACACTTGAAGAAAGTAATGATATTACAAATAGCTTTATCATTATTCTTTACAAAGAATATTCCAAATTATTACAAGTTTTATAGATTCTCACAATTGATTTTTCGTCCCTTTGTCAAAGTTTCTGCTCAGCTCATCAAGTCTTTGCTCTAGGTGTTCCATTTTAAACACTGTTGTAGACAATCTCATAAGGAATTCCATACATTTATTCAGCTGAATACAAAATGAATTCAAATTCAAATATTTTATCCATGTAAGTTGATTGGAGGTCATTTCTACCTGTGTGAGATTATATACTAAGCTGCACTCTACACACATCAGCAAAAACTAAATTTCCTTCATTGAATTAATTTAGTGTATTGTACCCACAAACTCAAAAAAATGAAATCGAAGTTTCACTGAAATATGGCATTGCTGTAATGTTCCTGAGTGTTCTGTCAGTCCTTGTGATTGTTGTGAAGAACCCGTCGAGACGATTGATTGATTGAGTCTAAGTCTAAGATGACACGTAGCCTATATAGTAGCTGCCAGCCCTAACCCAAAGCCATGTGATGACGTACTCTACAAAGACTCGGTCTAACACTCCTCCAGGGCATTATCAGGTCCGTCAAACACTAAGCCATAGAAAAAACAGACAGAAAACAAACTGGGGACAGGAGATAGAAGACAGGAGCCAAACCATGCCATGCCCTGAGCTCCTCCCAAATGTCCTGCTCATGCTTCCTAAGCTCGGTAGTCGATTGTGCTGTCGGCTTCACCTGTCTTGACTTCCAGTCAACTGCTCCTCCGAAGGTGACACACAGTCCTGTTGTATCATGATTGGTATCGTGTTGAAGAACTGTATCGAAGGTACTGCCCCAACCAGCTGGAGTGTCGTTGATTCCCGTATACAGCCTCTCGGTCCCAAAGATGGGTTGTGCTGTTGGTGTCGAAATTGGAGACGCTTCTCCGTGCCAATGTGGACTTCTGCTCGACAAACGAAGCGGAAGATTGACATTTCCCTTTTGAGCACAAGTGCTCATATCCTGTGGAATGGTGGCGAATCAAAATTGGAGACGCTTCTCCATGGCAATGTCAACTTCTGCTCAACAAACGAAGTGGAAGTGTTGATCGTAATTTGGTTTGAAATGCAAGTGCTCACCAGCTGTTGTATGCTGGCGGATGCTCGATATGGAGTATGTGTTGGTGTTGGTGTTGCTGTTGTGTCGAAATTGGAAACGCTACTCCATAGCTGCAATTTGAATTGGAGACCCGTCTCCATAGGTCGCTCTTCCTCGGCTAGCCCTAGGAAATTCATTCCCGTAAATCGTGGAACCCTGTACTCAGCCTCCCAGGTGGAGAGGGGTTGTCGTCATTGAAGGTTTAGGGTGAAGGTACACACTGTACAGCTATCAAAGCTTCCTCGTCCTCACAGTGGAGGAGTCCACAGACTTCATGGACTCATGGCCACAATTCCCACCACCAGTGTCTCGGGTTGATCAAATCTTATACCCAGCGCACTGTAGCAGACCAACCGCCGCGCTCCCCGAGGGCTTTGATCTGCCGACATCTCCCAAGTATCGGCAGTCCATTACCCGCCCACTTCTTATAGACTATCCATATACCAAATACAATGGTGTATATCGATCTGCTTCTTGGCTTTGCCACCGGTTGACCTGTTCTCGAAATTGCTTTGAACACATTCCGATGTTGACCCGAACTCGTCCGAGAATGTTGACCCGAACTCCTCCGAGGATGTTTACCCGAACTCTTCCGAAGATGTTGACCCGAACTCCTCCGAGGATGTTGACCTGAACTCCTCCGAGGGTGTTGACCCAAACCCCTCGGAGGGTGTTGACCCAAACTCCTCCGAGGGTGTTGACCCAAACCCCACGGAGGGTGTTGACCCAAACTCCTCCGAGGGTGTTGACCTAAACCCCTCTGAGGGTCTTGACCCAAACTCCACCGAGGGTGTTGACCTAAACTCCTCCGAGGGTGTTGACCAAAACTCTTCTGAGGGTGTTGATCTGAACTCCTCCGAGGGTGTTTACCCACACTCCTCCGAGGGTGTTGACCAAAACTCCTCCGAGGGTGTTGACCAAAACTCCTCCGAGGGTGTTGATCTGAACTCCTCTGAGAGTGTTGACCCAAACTCCTCCGAGGGTGTTTACCCAAACTCCTCCGAGGGTGTTGACCCGAACTCTCAGAGGGTGTTGACCCGAACTGATCCTGCACACCTGCCAAACTACACTCCGTACTTGTCCTGAACGTGTGCTGTCAACGTGTCGTCTGGTTGCTGTAATCTGGTATACCCATACAACTCAACACCGCGGCCATCGCAGCCATTGTGGTCATCGCAGGCATTGTGTCCATCGCGGCCATCGCACACCTCTGAGCGGTTGAGTGTCAGATTTCGTCGAGAGGAGTCATCTGAGTCCTTTGCATGGTTGAATGGTGGTCCTGAGTCCGTAGGGTGTCCTGATCGCAGATGCATGCGCAACGCATCCGGGACCCTGCGGCCTCGCTCGTATGAAGGTTCACGATTCGACTGTTATCACTTAATAGTTGTGAAAATTGGTGTCTGGATCGTGGTCGCGCCCGGGCTCATAACCTGTTGTGACAAACCTGTCGAGACAATTGATTGGTTGAGTCCAAGTCGAAGATGACATGTAGCCTAGGAAGTAGCTGCCAGCTCTAACCCAAAGCCACTTGATGACGAACTCTAGAAAGACTCGGTCTAACAGCAATGTTGTGTTCAAGTATCATGACCAGTTTACCCACTTTTGCGAATGTGACAATGAGCACTTGACAAATGGTTCACACTCCTTTTGGTAATATCCGAAATCATCTCTCAGTATCATCCTACATTGCCCAATTCAATTTGTCCTTGTGATGACAATAGTACTCGCTCTGTACATTTAATGAAGTGTGTAGTTCATGTTTTTAAAGATCCCTCATGGCATAATTTGACCAATGATAGTGACCACGCAGAAGTGGTTCACGATATTTAATGTGTTGATACCAGATTGTCCAGTAGCTTACAGTTGTTCATCTGTTGCGGGAGGGTTAAGCATCATCACGATTATGATTTCACCCATTTGACATCAGACTTCAGTAAACCATCAGGTCCATTACATTTACTACTATTATGATGTATCGATGAAACCTAGAATAAAATAGCACACATTGGACATCCTAAATATGATCACTGACACCATTCCGATCTCCAAGCAACATCAAAGCCTCTACAATCATACTTGCATCAACTAATCCTGTATTCTCAAAGCTGGTGATGTTGGTGATGTTGTTGCTGTTGCTGTCGCTGCAGAGGACGGGCTGGCTGCTGTTGGTGATGGTAAACCCGCCCATAGCCAGTACAGCTGAGAATCACATACTAGCTTTAGTAGCAACAACAAAGCTGGTTAGACGATTAAAAGAATTGTCGGACTGCTCGATTGGCTCCTATAGGATGTAATGAAGGAAGTCGTCATCCAGGTTGCCCTGAGCATTGTAAGGTTGGACCATGTCTGGGTCCGTACCAGCTGAGTGGATCGTTTGGTGAATCATCTGGAGGATACTGTCAATCTATTTAGCTTGAACATCTGGTGAGGCAGAACGAAAATCCATGTCGAGATGACAAAATACATCTGTGCATGCATTACTAACCAATTGATTATTGTTTCCTGTATCGTACTTACATTGTGCTCGGCCTCCTGCACCATACCCTGGCGGAACCCTAAACTTGCCTGTTTGCCAGGGCAACAGACAATGCCAGATGGCCGTCACGGTGAGGGCAATAAATTTTTGGTTGATGTTATTTATTAATGGTAGATCTTTCTTTCCCATTTGTTGTATGCCATAGCAGTATGTCCAGTGAATAAGATCCTCAATTTTTGTTGCTGCAAATCGAAACGTGCATCGTAAATTGATCGTCAAGGCAATGATTAAAAAAAGGGGAACTTTGAACTTGCCTTACGAATGTTTGTGTGGCATGTAAACTAGTCATGTGGGCATAGGTCGGCTACCATTTTCCGGATCTCTGTAAGCAACTTTGTTTGAAATCCACACATACAGTCAATTGATGTCTGGGAGTGGTATCGCATTGCTGGACAGAAGCAGGTAATCTTTGCGAGAGCCTGATGCACAAAGTCAGCGATGAAAACAATTGTTGAGATAATTCATTTACCACTGAAATGAAGGCATGTGGAGGGTATGAGTTTCTCTGGGCTGGATTGATCCGGGCGATATCCTCATACCAGCAGCTAGCAATCTGGGCAGTCTTCACCGCATTCGTGGCAAAGGGATTCACAAATATCCCATAATTGATGGCCACAGGCTTTACACATGCCATGACCATTGCCAGAATGCCTGAAAGAGTTGTCTGGGAGTTGTAATCTGTGCCAACAAGGAGGCCTGTCATGTTGTCAACCAAGGGCTCATATCGCCACAGAATTCCAGCTTTCTATCCAACCAATTGCTCACTGGCTTCGTTTGAGTCCTTCCTCTAGTAAATATATACAATAGTGGATGAATTCAATTGGTTAAAAGCTTAATATGATACCATCTTGGATGCCAGTGGTAAAGGCTCTCGTTCATCCCACTCCTCTGAGACAAGATAGATCTCCCAACCCTTATGATAGAAGTGTTGCGCCAATGCAGGAGTTAATTATGTTGCCACAACTTGTTGTGCAAGTGTTGACGTGAAGGAATCGTTTGATCGCTGTTTGCCCATTGCATCCTGGCTGGTCGCCGAAAATGCTCATCATTGGATTCTGTATTGTCATCTCCATTATCTTTGTAATTGTTGGGTATCATGGTGTGATTGTCATCGAGATCGTTGTTGAGGATAGATCGTCTCCTTCTCCTGCTAATGGCTGGAAGAGGAGGAGGAGTGGATGTGCGGTGTACATGTGTCATGCTTTAAAAGGACGGCGAGTGATAAGTATGAAAAAATGAAAGGAGTGACAAAAGGAAATATGAATGAATCTATAGCAAATGAATTAAAGTGTTGTGTGAATCAAATGAAGCATTGATATAATTAGAAAGAATTGTCGAGATGCGTCTTTGTATCCTGTCAACATTTCTAGGATCATGGCTTGTCCCGTCACCCTAGCTTCCAACTCATTGGACGGACAGGAACTTGGAACTGAGAATGGCAGATGATAAGAATTCCGGAGGTTTGTTGATTGTCTTCTGTTGAGAAAAATCATTATTGCAATGAGCTAAAAAGCATTCGCGTTTCTCTAAGCATTCAGGCCAACTTCTGCTGGGCAATAATACCCAACTACCAATTACATGATATCTATATGTGGAGTCCTATTGCTGCGACTGTGCGTTTCCCAAAATCAAGCATCTTAACGATTAGTTCTAACATCATGAACTCTTAACACAGCCCTTCATGCATCAATATGACCCATGAAATAATAAATCACACAAATTGCCAAAAAGCGACCCAAAACCTCTCCAAAAAAGTCCAAATTATCACCCATCCAGCCACCCTCCAAAGTGCCAGAAAAATACCCACCCACAATGCGAATTGTTGAAGAACCGTCCAGCCAGTGCATTACATCGTCACAATAACTAATTTGTAGCTGGGGGGCAGCTTATACGCTTCCTATTGGCCAACGATCCCGCAGTGGGAGGATTCACAATGTGATCGTGCTTGCTTAGCCAAGCCCCATCTTCATTTCCGACAACACTTTGCTCATAATCATCAAAGAGACCCAGAGCACAGTTTCGGATGACTTCCAGGTATCACTGCAGCCTGATAATCCTTCCATGAAGCTGTGTTTCGAACTTTTGGAAGCCTGTTTTCATTGTCGGGAAGCTTCTTTCATTTGAGCACCATGTCTCAGCAACACCATCAGATTCCTCCCCAATATTGTTGATCATATCCTTGGCTAGAGCTGGGAGGATGTCATCCAGAGGAAGGTAGCTGCAGCCTCAATGCATAGGTGTCTGGGCACCAGATATGCCATCGGTATGTTGCCCACCATGATCAACAGGAATCTGCATTGGGTTGTTTAATTTGTTTGCCGCTGTTACCCAGCCGGCAGCTCTATTGTTATCAAAGATTGGGGAAACATTACGGGCATGCAGACTACCATCTCCATTTGGCACCTCCCGGCTGGTGCAACACTCTTGGATTATCCAGCTGGTGTTTGGCCGACTGGTGAGTGCAGCATTCACGATTGACAACGTGGCCATATTGATGATTGATGTAAATAACGCAACTATCGATTAATCGTCCCCAGGCCAGTGCCATGAGTGTAGCTGAGTATTGTGTTCACCCATTATCTTTGCAGCAACGTCACGATCAACATAGGCAATGGTCAAGCGAAATGGCTCCGGAAGAAAATCGGTCGACGTGGCGCAACGCACCTCTATCGGCGAAGACCTGTGACCTGAGGTTTCTTCCCCATCGTCATGTGTATCTACACATTATCAAGAAGGGCAACAGAAGCATCCAGGCGATCAAATACATCCCAATATGAACAAATGTCCTCTTGTTCGTTGGGGTTTCATCGATCCTATTCCTCCTTCGACAACAGCCCATTACCCTGTACTCGCCAAGTGCTGCCTTGATCTTCTGACCATCGAGGATAGACTTGTCTACCATGTACCGTTTCCAAAGTGGGCATTGAGACACCAGATGACTGATTCGAGTCACTCAAAGATCGATCAGGAGGTCCCATTGCTCGGGGCTGGCTCCTAGCTTGTAGCTGATGCTCATGCACTGGGCAATCTCCCAGACGTGCTCCCTCACTGTATTATCATTCTGTTGCATTGTCAAATCACCCTTCTCCTGCAAAATCCGGAAGGTTTCTGCTGCCCATTGGCTGACGCCAACACCAGTGTTCTCGGCCGAGAGGCGGGCTGGTTGAGTTGGCATCTCGATTGCCCTAGCATCTGTAATGACTGATTTCGGCAACCTGAAGGCCTCACATTCCATTTTGGGTTCTCAATGGTGGTCAATGATTGAGTGGTGGATTTCAAATGCTCGTTACTCTAAACAAGCATCGGGAGTGTTGAATATATCGTCAACAGTTATGCAACACAGTAGCAGAGGTGAGTAGGGTGTGTTGAAGATTCTGGAGATTGTAAGTAAGGTGAGCAGGCAAGACAAATATATATGTGGGCTTGGAGGGGTTATCTTGATCTGGCGACATCATCTTGGCCGCTATTCAGCTTGGTAACAATTTGCTTCGCATTATCTAAGCACCCTGATTCATCGACTGAATGCTTAATCTCATCACAAAGACACCTAAAAGCATGCTCTGTATTCATATCTTACTCGCTTGTCCTTGCGCTAGTTCTTGTACCCCACAATGTCGTCACTGGGTTGGTATCTAAGGAGAATGCCAAGTTCATGTAATGTATGAACTTAACAAAAGTGACAATCATAAATCAGGCAATGGGTGGAGGAGAGTGTTGTAAGGGTGCAAACCAATTGCCGCGATGGGCTGAATGCAGATGCGGTATACCTTTTGAGATCCCATTGATGCTGAAAATGTGAGAGAGATTAAACACTTTGCAAATGTGTGAAGGAAGATGAGGGACATCCTACGAGAGTGGTAGGACCCTGTTTTGGACAAAGCAAATTGAGGTGCGGCGTTTTCCAAGGACCAGCCAGCTTGCACTGGTATGAGTAGCTAACACACTGTCAACATGCTTCTTAACATTGTTGTGACATGTCATGTGGCGTTAGCAACAGGGATATTTGTCAACAGTGTTTTAACTCCTGGAAGCCGTACTCCTACATCAGCGCTAACATCACTTACCCCCATCGCAACCATGAAAAAAGGATGGTACAAGACCCAGCTGAACAACCACCAGATGATTGTTTTGTGATCAAGCATGATAATATTCTACTTCCACCAGGTCATGAACCGCATCCCGACCCTATTCTTTACTGTTTTGACGATAATTCCAGAGATCGAGAAGTGGACTTCGAACATGCATGTGTCGATCCATAGCAACCACCAGTTTGGACACATATGTATTGCATTCCACACTTGGACAACTGTCTAGCTGGCAAGCCTATTAGCAATGAGTAATTCAATATCAACAATGATGAAATTGATCGATGGTCACGGGTATCTCATGTCGAGGAGTATCCATTTGTGCACTGGTGTGTCCAACCCAAGTTGAACAGAGCTGCTACGAACGAGCATTTCAAGAACTGTATGATGGCAACCATCAGCAACTTCACTTCGTCCTGCAGTTTATTGAAAAGGTTCAACAAAATGTCCTCTGCGATGAGCATTGACTCTTGGAGTTTGGGACAAGTGTGTTAAAATCATTCGGCTGATGTAAGCAATCTTTGCGACGATGATTACACATGTTTCTTCTCCCACAATCCTGTTGAATGCATTGTGCTCCTCATGCAATTGCCTGCATTCAGGGAACATATGTCGTATGCTGCAGCAAAGGAATTCAATGACACTGAGGAATGAATCTACTCAGAGGTGAAATGAAGCGACTGGTGGTGGAAAGAACAGGTATGTTGGTTGAATTTCATCATAGCCACGATGATTTTGACCACTTGAATTGCAACCGCAGCCAGTTGGAGTTAGGATTGTCCCTTTATTGGGCAGTTCAGACCAGATACATCTTACAAACTCTCAGGGTGCGAAGACGGAATGCCCATGGATATTTGAGTATGTGAAACATCGACTCGACAATTGGATCAAAGCCTTCGAATGTTGCAAGCATCCTTGTTGCAATGCATCCTGTTCCTCTCAAATATGAGTTTAAAAGTCATTGAAAAACAACTTCAGTGAAGGAATGAGACATCCGCACTTTGGAGGTTTGAAGGAAGGTCTTAGAACTAATTTTTGTCCTCTCAATGGGTGTTTCAACAGTGGAAAGCTCATACTGTGTGTGGACGGTCGGATGCGGCAATGTTATCCTGTCATCTGTGCATTGACAGCAGACAACTTTGAATACATTCACTTGCACTTGATCGAGGAGCTCCATTGCCCATTGTGTAAAGCCCCAACATAATCAATTGGAAAATGGAATTCATCATTGTGGCAATTAAGTGACTAGTGGCTATACCTTCACAAGATGATACTCACGACTCAAAGAGATGAGACTGAGAGACTGAAAGCAAGATGATATCTGGAATATCAAGCGGTTGGAACCTCAGAGGGCCTCTTCTGGAATATGAGATGCATCTCCCCAACAACTACTATCATTCCCGATATTCTTCATACAATCTATCTTCATATGCTTAAGGATTTCATGGACGGGTTAACATCCTTCCTCAAACAATATTCCAGGATTGACACAATCAACCCACTCTGGGCGATGATGCCTCCATATCCTGGCTTTGCTTGAGTCATGAGTCATATAGGTAGGTGACGCAATCAGGTGGCAAGGAGATGAAAGCACTTGGGCTCATAATTGTTCCAGGGTTTGTGGGGACTCTTTGAAACACTTTCGTGAGCCAAAGAATTCCCTTCACAGCAGCTCTGTTGTGAATCCAGAACTTAATGTATTTTCACCTAATGGCACTGTACCGGTACCATACTGAAGCCACAATCAAGTACATGCAGAGGTATCCGGTGGAATTTCAACCTCAGAATGATGTTTGCAGAAGATTCTATGCCAGTCAATCTACACAGATGGTCTCGGAAGCCTTGCAAAAGCAGCTTACATATCAGAATCCCGAGGAACAAGAGAGTGATCCCGCTTGAATGAATATTTCGGTGGCTGCAAACCTTTGTCCCGTTGATCAAGATTAATCGCAGATCCAGTCAGAACTTGCACAACATCTTTTCCACAAATCGGATTTGAACTGTGTGAAGCTGCATCTCCTGAACCACTTCTCTGACCATATCCGCCAACTTGGCAACGTCTCAAATGCAAGCTCTGAACTCCCATACATACCAATGAGGGATCATAAACAAGCATACGGACAATCAAATTGTCAGGTGGCAGCCTACCCGATTTTGGGAACAACACCCTGAATGCAGGTGTTCTAGTATCAATGACTGAATGCAAACACTGCAAAACAACATTGCCATGATGAAATATCTCTATCCAAAGTGCCTATCAAGTGAATAATACAAAATCCGTGACCAGAAATCAAGACCCTTGATGACTTGGCCGAGTGGTGTGCAATTCCAGAAGATGAGCCATAGATTCATAATGTTTGGTGTTTCAAGAGATTTGCAGACTTCACAGAATATGTCGATCATGATCAGTATTGCAGTTGTCCCAACTATGTAGAATACATTCTCTACACCGCAGTAGCAATTGCACGGATGACTTTTCACCGCGACAAGCAGGCAGTTCATATGGTTTGTTGCACTGGGTCCACAAGGTGGAGAAATGATAAGCCCCCAAGACATGATACAGTGGTTCTCTGGATGGGGACGAGTCCAGATAGCTACTTTAAGTTGACTGCTGGATGTATTCCCGCACATTTGAAATGTCCTTTCATCGTCGAGGATGCTGAATCACATGTCAAACAGCTTCTTGCCTTGGTTCAGACGTTTGGAACAGGGCAGATACGTCAGACTACTGGTATGTTCATTGTTGAGGAGCGACATCAACCTCCCATGCAACCCTTGCACGATGGAAGCTATGTTCGTTGCCCTCTTTTCAGCATTGGAACCACATCTATTGTCCCTGAAATTGGAATCCTAGGGGCTGAACACTGTGTTCCGCTGACACCACAGCCAGATAGCACACGGCGGTAATTGAGCAACCACATTTCCTTGTATGGTAGCAGTATGATTTACATGTAGATGATTCAATTCAATGCTTGAAGTAATTGTTGCAGCAATATATAGAAATATGATGAGTGTTTACTCTGCATGTCTTAATTATGTTGTGGGAGTTGTGCAAGCTTGTGTATAATCGAAGTCTCATGGGATTAAATAGTTAATAATATTCTTCAAATGAATGAAACAGTTCAAAAAACTGTCAAAACGATTACAATCTAGAGGACCACTGTGAACCAAGTGCAGGAAATTTACTTAAATGACTAAACAAGTTTTTAAAACATCATGACCATGCGATCACATCATTGAACCCTTTGAAGCATGGTGGAAGAATGGAAACAAGTGGCTCGGATTATTTGATTAGAATGTGGAGAAGGATCAGTGCGTGGGGTCCATTTCGGAAACTAATTTCACTTTTTGCTGATGCATTATGGTATAGTTGTAAACCTGAAGTGAATATTTAGCACTTGTCCAGGGTAAGTAGATGTGTAGCCAAGCTTTTTCACATATACTGTCATATAATTGGTTACTAGGTTGGGGGCAGTGAAATTGAGAATTACATAACTGGAAAAATAACAATTATACTTAGATAGAATTGATATTGGGAGAGAAAACTAGAATTCAAGAGAACAAACCAACGAGGTACATAGTTCAAGCATATGTGTTAGTTGCTCAATATTGTCGAGTATATAGTAGTTATGCAAATACAGTATATTCCATTGTGTTTAACTTCTTTTTGACTTGATATTTGTAAAACCAGATTGTCAATTTAGGTTTGCAAACACAATATTCAAATTGATTTCAACATAAAGTTAAGTCTATATTGGAAAGTTGTGATCTGGAATGAGTTATCAAATCACAGTGATAGATGGTGTATTACTGATCATTCATAATAGCAAGGAGAAAATCTTCCCTGTGAGTAATTGACTGATAATACTTAGTAGCTTGAAAATTTGAAATAGCCAGAAGCTGCCACAGCAGGAAATTGTTAATAGAAGATTATATAGACATGTAGGCAAATTTCTTATTGTTAGATAGGAAAGCTGATGTACAGATTGTGAAAGAGAACCAATTGCACTTTGAGTTGACTGGAAATTGTACTTCCAAGTTGACAACAGTTTGTAAGTTACAACTGGAATGTTAGCAGAATGAAAAATGGTATCAGAGGTGCACAAAAGTTTTGCAGACAATGTTAGTAATCTGTAAACCACCCAATCTATACTGCAGCCAAGCATTAGGTACACTGATATTTAAAGAGCAGAATTCAATATTTCTGGAATATTCTACATAGTATATACTTTATATAAATCTTTATAAGTATTACCAATAAATGAAAATGTATGAATGTTGTTAAACATCTCTATAGGTCTATCAATTCTATCTAGTATTCAGAAATCTAATATACTAATCGCCAGATATTTATATATTCATCGTATGTAGTTAATATTTTGTATTGAATGTATCTGAGTAGAAATTGCATTGTCAGAATTACACAACTTATACAAAATCATAATATGGTATGTATTGTTGGGCTAAATTGATGGATATAAGGATGTATAGTTGATCTGGCTACAGATAGTTCTGAAGCACACTTAGGGGTATATCACATAACTATAGGTAGATTTTCATCAAGATGAATCTTCTGATAACCGTATTTGCGCAGACAGCTGGTATTCAGGTGAATATGGCTATGCACAAAATTGATATTATTGATCTTACCAAAAAATGCCCTTGCGAAGCCATAATTGATTAAATATGTGAATATATCTGATGACTGTAATCTAGTAAATTTCAATAAATACATAGAAATAGTGTTTGTTTCACCATGAGATGGTAGTTGATTAAACTTGAACTCAGAGATAAAGCAAGCCGGAATGTATCCATGGGGTGGAAATACCAGAACAGGCAGATGGAAATTATGTAAATGTAAAGATGAAGTACTTTAAAATATACTTTGAGACTGCAATAGAGTAAATAGAATAGTGTACTATAAAATAGAGTGGGAAATACTTACAAATACATTTTGAGACTATAATTGATTTGGCTTACAGATTGATCTGGCAGCTGTAGTCATTTACATATTGGAATTACTTACTGATAGGTGGATAAGATTTACACAATTATACTATTCAACTCAGGGCTGCAAATAATGAACCAACACACATGTGCAGCTTATTGAAAGCTTCTGTGAATCCCTTGGCCAGGGGTAGTTAGGGGCTCTCTAGAGTTGACTCTTAGAGATGTGCATATGGGTCAATAGATTTGTAAACAACCAGTGTTTGGAGATTGACCTATACCTGACATCACTGCCTGCCAGTATCACTCTTATGGTTGTATACTACACACCATGGCTACAAGCCTACCTGAGAGCCAGCTGGCAGCTGAAAGCTCACTTTCAATCATAGGTAAAAGCATCTTGAATTTGTTTACAGCAAGGTCTGGTTTGGAAACATATGCTTGAGAAAGCCACCGATAAGAGAGCAATGCTGTTGATATTCCAGAGTTTTCCATCGAAAGCTGTGGCCAATGGATAACTCAGAGATTGTGGAAGCTTCGGCGAAAAGAAACCTTGGGGTCTGTGGAACTCCTAATACTGCCATTGATATATTAAACCTACTTGTCTAAACAGTTCGGACACAATAATTACCATCACCATTACCATTACAGTGGTTATCAGCATTGCTAACAGCATCATCACCTTTAGCAGACGACTCGATACATTAACATACACCGACAACCTTTTTCAAATCGATCGCAAATTCCACTCAGTAATCCAGGTTGGACATTTCAATTCTGCTCTATCCAACTGTCAACCTTTCTGGAAAAATCTAAAAGGCCTATTTTACACCATTACTGTAAGACATTGTGACAATGTATTGTGCCGGTGATACAAAATATAAAGTTCAGACTATCATTTAGACTGATGTCATTATTTCTGCTACTATATACTACCTGTCACAGATACCTGCCACATTTCATACAGTAACTCCTACAACTACCTGGTATATGCTACTTGTTATATACTACCTGTCTTACACCTGCCCATACATGACATCTGAAGTCTATTGTGTCTCTGAATTCAGCATGGAGGAGTGTACACAAGAGTATACAGTAATGACAAGTTGGGAATATCTTGGTTCTTGAGAGTATTGTTGGAAGTACAGAGCATAGTAGGCTGGGAATGTACAATTGAGTGTAATTAAAAGCATACTGGAGAGCATACTGCATAGTGTCCTTCAGAGTATACTTGAGACAGTATGTAAGACCGACATGGAAGTGAATACCCAAGAGCATCCTTGGAGGTACAGTTCGAACTGCAGTTAGTTGTGCACTTCAGGTTATCATGAAAGCATCCTTGGCTGCGTACAGTAAACTAGACTGGGAGTTTACCGTCAAGAGTAATTGAAAGTGTACAGTCAAAAAGGCTAAGAGTGTGCCATTAAGTGTAATTAAGAATATACATAAAACCATGGTCAGGAGTGTAGTTGAATGCTTACTGGGAGGAGTACTGGGGAGGATACTTGAAGGTATACTTGTGAGAGTACAAGAAGTGATTGTTGGAAGTGTACTTGAAAGTGTACTTTGAAGTATATTGAGAGCTGACTTGGGGGTGTACAGCCAAGATGGCTGGAAGTGTACAATTAAGTGCAGTTAGAAGTATACTGTAGAGTACACTTGGGAGTCTGTAATGAAATACATTGGGCAACTTGGTTTTGCATATGCTATATGCAGTATAATATACAGCATTCAGCACATATATACATATATTTGTGGTAGTAACCTGGTCAATTCGCAGGTCAGGAGAACCATGTAGTCTTACACCTCATACAAACTATACATTATGATCTCCGAAGCACCATCTCCATGAGCTACATACTATAGATTGTTACTTTCCCTGGTGGAGGGAAATGTTACACCAGCTGCAACTACAGTGATAAATAGATTATAATTGTGGTAATACCACCACTGGGAATATCTTTTTATTGATTTTTGCATACTCAGATAGCAAGCAGATAGTTTACACAGTAGAATGTAGGTTAGGGGTTGAAAATATATTATTAAATTAATTTGTAATTGTGGATAAAAGTAGATATATCTTTGCTGTGACCAATTGGAAGCTACCATGGAATATATACCTGGATCAAATTACTGGTGAATTCAGTCCCAAATTGTAAGTTAATCAGAAGGGTGGCA
>Ga0307512_10002210_pt1 | contig 25355 bp, 30 predicted proteins | sample 14_EM_MG_FD_200267 | JGI IMG/M metagenome (GOLD analysis project Ga0307512, IMG submission 200267) | Populus trichocarpa ectomycorrhiza microbial communities from riparian zone in the Pacific Northwest, United States - 14_EM | ecosystem: Host-associated > Plants > Roots > Unclassified | place... | reverse complement strand
TACCGATCCGCGAGTGTCCAAACAGAAAGAAAAAAAAAGGACGACAACCCCCCAGATGACAAGTCAAGATGGCGCTTTGATCAATGTGATCCCCGACTGGGAGGAACCTGGGCTTTGTTTGACGCTGTCACTCCACCTCGTGTACGTTTGAGCATGACACGACGCAGTTCATACAATGTTGGTACCCCAAAGGTACCGGCACATGCCGCCGAAGGTGGGGAAAAGTAACGATTTTGTGGCCCGTCCCGGGTTCTCTCCTCCGGTGGTGTGCAGATGGCTATTCCAAAAGAATGATGGTGGTTCCCATTCATTACGCCCCGGTAGGGGCTTCGGTCTCATCGGATGGTCCTATCCCCTCCATCGGAGTTAGTTCGTTTGAGGTCGGTTCAGGGCACCTCAGCTGAACTGGCCCCCTTCATTGAAATAACATCGTTGTTTAATATTGGTTTCGAGATCAATAATGACCCACTAGAACTTACGCGTACTCTTGCGTGCGCAATTCATTACACATGCCATATCGAGCACTAGGCATATGTACACAAAACACAGATAACCAGGATTGTGTCTGGGCTAATTACAAGAGATGAGGTAAGAATTAGTCGGCTGGGTATGAATGTTTGTATGTACTACTGTATCAGATCACTGTTATGTAGGTACGTCGGAAGCCCAGCGAATATGCACCGTGCAGCCCCAAGGGGAAACCTCGTGACTTTACTTAAGAGATTGCGCATCCTATGGCCCAACCGCGGCCGTTTGGTCGGCGGAGCTTCTAGACAGTATAAACTCGTGCCGTATCACATCATCGCATCGTCGTCACCACCCTCTTGCTGACCGATCCTCTGGCCAGACCGGTCCGCGGCTGCGGGGTTATGTCCCGAAGTACGTTTGAGTTGCTCAATCTCCACCACCACGAGTGTTTCACAAAGAGGTCCAGGTCGGTATCGTTTTGTGAATCGCCGTGAAGCCGTTTGAGATAAGCTATTGACACGATGCGCGGTGATAAGTGCCTCGCCGTAGCCTGCGTGCAACGTGAAGGCTCTCAGATTTTGGGGTGGTGCGTGAGGTTATCGGCTGACCAAATGGCTGTTCCATTCCTCACCCGCGGCCACGGGCCTGGCATCAGTTAACCTTGAATTTCGATACTATCGGAAGGCCTGGACCAGTTGGAACGACAATGAAAACAGGTAAATCAAAAGAGCCTTGTGGAGTCGGGTTCGATAAGGTTAGAAGAGCAGGCTTGAGACCATACTGTCTATAATGGGTGATAAGTGCGTTGATTCGTACGTTCGAGTTATTGAAGCCACCTAATATAGACGGCAGTGCACTTTGGGCCCCGCACGTCAGCGTATATGGCTCAAAAAGACCGAGTGCGCTTAAAATGGTAGAGGAGCGGTTAGGTCATGTTCAAGTGCTAAAACAAAGTAAAAATCGGAGCCGAAGCGATGTGGTATCCCAAGCTACGCACTAGACGGGCTGCTATCGAAGGCCTGTAAATACCCCACCGACGAGCTAACGGCGCCCGGCGGGGTTGATTGAGTATTCTGAGTTTGAGTGAGGGTGGCGGGATCCAGACGCAGCTCGAAGCTGTTTTAGGAGTGCAATCCAATCACTCAGGCTCCTCAATAATCCCAAGGGTATGTTGGATCCATTCCCAGCAATCGCTAGACGTCCATTGTGCGCAGATATGTGGACGTTAGAAAAGAGACTCTTGATCCTACACGGAAGACGGAGAATCGGATCGGTATTCGAATTGGAATGCATTGAATATGTTTGGATTGAACTGGATTCAATTCTCGATAGTATGGGGCCCAATTACATACCTGACTAGGGTCACATGCGTCTTTAGATCTCCTCATCCACCTGTATGTTGTTTTGATGGTCGTCGCAAATGGGATAAGCTCGGTCTTGATTCCCGTCCGCGTAATGGGTAGGTTGCGCCTACTGGGAAGGAAAGGTTTCCTCCCATCCGGATCACTAGAGATGGAATTGTTCGATGCAGATGGGACGATACTGAGACCCCAGGGATTGCGGACATGTCCGTACGCAATACGAGCTTCTCGTTCCACCGTTAAACGGATCTGAGGAACTCAGCGAAAGTTGCCGCAAGCTTACTGGAATGACGTTGGGTGATGGCAAACTTGCGATGAAAAGGCGTTGGGTTTAGGATTGAACACATCGATCGAACTTGATGACCGGGGCCCATAGTTCGCAGTTTGCGCGGGGGCGATGGTATCGGAAGGGGCATCCATTTCTTGAATCTGTTTGTTCCTCTGTTGAGCGCTGTAACGTTCTCTATCGTGATCAGAAGATCATAACATTGGAAAGGGGATGTTGATGCCTTTTGCTATGTCCAAACAAGCGTGTGTAAGTCTTCGCAGTAGATCCCAATTTCACCTGCGAATAAGGGGGATCAGCGCCGGTATGGAAACAATAATTGAGCCGTGAATTGTACCTCTCGGGTGATGCTTTAACGCGACGACAAAACTGTCCGACGTTGGAAGTTGCCAAAAGGATAGCAACGATTCTCACTTCACCCTTGGACCAGGTCCGACACAATGACCTTTTCTGTCGTAGCAGTGTTCATACCTTCTTAATCTTGGAAGTCTTATGGTCCCAGCTTCAGAACCGGGGGCACATGAAGTCAGACCAACCTCGAGGATGTGCGAGAATCGCGGAACATTTCCGACCGTCCAATATCGGTCATATCTGCGATCAATGGGTAAATGTCAAAACGCCTCGGAAGCCAGCCATGAGGATGCGGTTGCGGGTGTTGGAGAGGGTTTAAACGCTCCAGACCTCATCCGCGTGGTTATGTGGGAAAGCAAACTATCGAATCACCCGATATGCGAATCAACCGGCGGCATGAGAGATGTGCCGGAATGGAAGCCCTCGTCCCGATGGAAAACTCTCCCGCTTAAGGCTCGACATGAAATCACGAAGCAGATGACCACTCCCCACGACCATCGTGCTCGGACTCAGTGACGAGACGAACCAACAGGAAGTCAGCAGGAACGCACCAAGACTGTTATTAGTGCATCGGGCATAGAGAGGTTACGTTCCGGTGTCGGAGGTAAGCGGCGCCGGTACACGAGACCCATAGACCGCTTCTTCCACCTGTGGTAAACCTGACCGTGCAGAAGAGCACTGTTGACCAGATCTTCCAGAACTTTTTAGCCGGAAATTAGCGAGATGACTTTTTAGGGCGTGACATTGCCATGGTGTATCTTCCCAGCGTCCAAGATGCGAAGGACTTTTAACTCGGTATGCTGGGGACTTCCTGGTCCATCAGCCGTGATTCGCAGCTGTGCAAAGGTGGAGGGAACATGGTTTCCGGTCCACGACCGTTCGCTCAGTAGCTGGGGTAGGGATGTTCGTCGGTGGGTGGTTCACGAGGGAAATTGCTGGAGGGCGGCTCGGAGCCACCTACATCATGACGGTTCTTTGACGCGAGCAGGGAATTAGGGGATATTCGAATTTCGTAAACCACCGGGGCGATTGGCATCCCGATGCACCGTTCATAAGTATGGCTAGCAGACACCATCACTAGCGCAAACCTCCTCTCTTCCTCCCGTCTTGCAGTGCCCCCTATGCCTCTCGCAAGACCACGAGAGATTCCCTCCGGGGAGATGATCCTGGCTCTCTCAAAACTCGACGTCCTTGATGAGAACGGCCGAGCAGTGACCTTCAGCAGCATATTTGAAAAACAGAAAACAGTAGCGATCTTCATCCGTAAGCGGTCACTCCACAGCTGTTTTTCTCCTTTCTTACGCATGTTCTTCACAGGTCACTTTTGGTGTGCAGTAAGTGCTTTCCTCTGCACCTTGCTGTTTGATTGGTCTCACCGATATCTGATAGACATGCCAGGTGAGTTTGTGTCCAGAGTGCGCTCCTAAGCCTTCCTCATGTGCTGGGCAACCGTAGTCATACGTGATGCAACTTGCATCGATCCCAAGAAAAGAACTGGATGACGCCAACGTACGGCTGATGGTAATAGGGTGTGGGAGTTGGGACGTCATCCCGTCCTACAAAGGTGAAAATTGATCGGAGCTGCCATAATATGCTGCCAGAATTAATCCGACGGGTTTATTTCCATCAAGAGATTACAGGATTCAATGGCGAAGTTTACGCCGACCCCTCAAGGTCCACTTTCCGCGCACTCGAGTTGATATCTGGGCTCCAAGGTCTCACGCTGACTCCTTCGGGTCAAGCCAGAAAGAGCTACATGACCCGAGTTACCAACAACACCTCATGGTATAGTATCCGAAACGTTATTGTGGGTCATCGATCCGAAATGATGATAGGAACAACAACTCATAGATGGGCACACAGAGGTTGTTCATAAAAAATCCACAGTTCATAGGGAGAGTTGGAAACATGACCCAACTCGGCGGAGACTTCGTCTTCGGCCCCGGTGCGTTCCGTGCGGAATATTGCTTCAGCTGTTTGGGGCTAACGGATAGACTAGGCCTCAAATGTACTTTTGCGTCACGAATGCAGCATGCGGAAGATCGTGAGCACCCTGGTAACGACAGTCCAAAAACCTCCCTAACCCCTCTGTGTGCAGACGTCGAGGTATCCGAATTGGCCCAGCACTTGGGAATCACAGCGCTCCCGCCTTCGCCTTCCTCAATGCCGACCACTCCCCCCATCGGCGAGAGAAGTAAAAGAGACTGTTCTGAGTTGTTTCCCGACGAGCTCGTCGTCGTTCCTTCGCAATTGGAGGATCACAGATGTACACCACCTTCGCGTTGATCGCTGTATGAATCGCTGTATGGTGAGTACCTCGCCCCCGTGCGATCGCCGCTGGCGACCGCTGGACTAAGTAGTGACACGGATGACATAGGATTTCTGATTTCGTTGATGGACATACGTAACATCATCCCTCTTTCGCCTCGCTATTGCGAAGGAGATGGGACCGCGTTGATTTGATTGATCGATAAACATGGCGGGAGCAGCTGTGATGGTCCTAATACACACCTTAATCTGTTGACCACAGACTCGGCGGGCTATGTCGAGTTGTATATCTATGTAACAATATTCGTATGAGTATTGACCGTTCGCCGTTCGCTGATACGAACCTACGTCGAAACTGAATTCGTAACACAGTGGACTGCCACCGATCTTCGTACCCGTGGATCGCGGGGAATTCCAAGAAACGCGCGCTCGACTCTAAACCACTAAGTGCTATTTCGGCTTTCCCCGTCACTCCCTGTTTCCCTACAAGCACGCCCTCTCAGTGGATCTGCAGAGTGCTACATGCAGCCAATTCCTGCTGAGCATCTTAGTCAGAGCATCTGGGATGCATCTGCCAACCGCTACCTCACAGGTGCGTCCGACCGCGCTGGGAAAAGCCGAAGAGTGCTGGAGTGGATCCTTATACATTGTGGTGGGAATAGCTGCGGGTGCCGTGGTGTTGTTGTATGACCACATCATGACATTGCCGGACGAGTATCGGTTTGTCTGGAAAGCAAAACCTTCTTTCGCCAAGTACGCTTTCCTTCTGAATCGGTACGTCGTGCCCTCCGTGATGCTGCTCGTGCTCTCTGGTATGTCTTAAAGCGGGGATGGGGTGGCAACGGGAGCGCTTACGGAATCATCAACACTTTGATGAACAGCAACCTGCGGTTTTGGACCCGCTCTCTCAAATTCGCAGTGAGTCCCCTGTTTTTTGATACACCCTCGTGACGTTGGGATCAGAAAACGTTTACGATGTTTCAAGGTGCCAATGCATCATATTCGCGACAGGAATGATGGCCATCGTTTCGATAGGTATCGCCAATATTCTCGTGCTGCTCCGAGTCTTGGTTTTATGGCAGGATGACGAGGTATGTCCGGTTTAATTCCCTCCCGAAAACTCTCGAAACCTGACTCGTCCTAGAAAATTACTAGATTTCTCTGGGGAGGGTACTTCCTAAGCTTTTCCGTAATGACTTCTATGATGTTCCTGACTTGTGCCAAGGCCCTCCGTAAGTTCTGAACCCTCCCCGATTTTTCTGCAGACCCTCGTTGACAACGGTTGCTAGCTGGTTTTCTCTGGTCTCCGATCACGAGGATGTGCGTTCCGACCGTGAAGGTGCCGTATCTCGCGGTCACCTGGGGCGCTTCAGTATGTCTAGTCTTATAGGAGTGGTATACGCGAACTGACAAATGGATCGGTGCCTGGCAGCTTTTCTTCGAAGTGGTGGTTATCTATCTCGTTGCCTATCACGCCCTCTCGACTCCACGGTCGGCTCAAACACCATTAACAAGCTCATTGGGACAAAACGGCCTCGCATTCTTCCTAGTCGTATTCGTCCTTCGGCTCGGGAACATGTTTGTAGCGGTTTATGCTCGTCCGAGCCTGGTATTCCTCACAGTATTGTACGTCCCGTCGCATTTCCTTGACCATTCACAGATCACTCTCATCAATCCCCCCCGCGTCCTTTAGTTTCACCTGGTCATCCGTGACAATAGCCCTCAACCGTTCACTCCTTCGCCTTCGCAAAGCAGACATCAGGCACTACCTACTCACCGGAAACTCTGCCATGCATCATGCGGCCTCGCCTTTCGAGTTATACAGAGCTTCGACCGGTCCGGATTTTGATCAGGACGTGCTGGACGAGTTCGACGATATCAAGATCGAAGTGGCTGATGAACTGAAACTAGAGTCCTTCGAGATTTTGTCCCGAAGGCCGAGGGAGATTACCATCCGGTTGGATAATACAAGTAAGTCACCTTGTAAATGTCTCAACTCTACGGGGACGAATCGCTGATTTCGCCGCATAGCTTCCGTTCCTTAGTAATATTGGGGCACAAAAGACTGGTATGCATACCACCTGTGCTCTTACATTCTTTTGTACTCTGCTTTTTCCCACTCGCCGTGGATACCTCCGATGCGCACGGAGAGATCCTGCCTATTTGATCTTGGCCAGGAGCCGAGATATCCGCACCTCTCGTTTACACGTATATTTGCGCCTATCAACTGTACCTTCAGAAATTCTACTCCTTATAATATGGGATATATACAAGCGACCCCATTAAAGAATCTATTAAAGTATTCTATATAACGACTGAGGGTTATGCCATCTCGTCCTCCATAACACTCGACGACGTTACTGCCGCGTTCAATCCTCTCTCGTAACCCCTCCTAACCTCGTGCAGGGTGAAAGAAATACCCGCGAGGATGAGCAACAACAACAGGTCCCCAAAATCCAAAGCGGCCGTTTGGAATATCGTCTGCATGAGGGGAACGTAGATCAAGCTCAGCTGCACGATGAACGAGACAGAAACCGTCGAGACGAGCATCTTGTTTTGAGTGATACCGCAACCGAGACCGCGATTCTGAATCGCCGAAACAAGATCGAGGAAGACGAAGCATGTGAATGTCTGAGGCGGGGAGTCAGCTCTCTTCTGTAACAAAGGCGAAATGTACACTTGGTGATGAACTGCTCACCATGGTTTGTTCCCGACGAGACATCCTGTCATCTGACAACGCATAGATGTAGATGAAGAGTGTTTCTACCACGATGATCGACGCTGAAAACGCCACCCGGTAGAGTAACCGTCGGTTGATGATTGGAGCATCCTTATGTCGTGGAGGTTTTCGCATCACGGTAGGGTCAACGGGATCTACTCCAAGCGACTGGCTAGGTGGGCCTGTCGAACGGTAAGTCGTGAGTCCACCATTCTACATTCAGAACGTACCGTCCATCAGAATGTTGATGAAGAGAATCTGCATCGCATTGAGAGGATTGCTAAGCCCAAAGAGCGTGCTCAATGTGATCAAGGTCAGCGCCGCCGCAGCCGTACTGAGCTGGAACGACAAAAAGTTCTGGATGTTATGGAAGATGGATTTTCCTGCGGAGAAGCTCAGCCAAAAGTTAGACCCCATGCAGTGATTCCGGTACCTTCTTCAACGGCGGGCAAAATCGTGCTGAAGTTGTCGTCCACCAAAATCATATCAGCCGCTTCCTTGGCTACGTCCGTGCCGCTCTTGCCCATTGAAACACCGATGTCAGCCATCTTCAATGCGGGCGCGTCGTTTACTGCAAGCACGGGTCACAACGAGGGAAAGGGTCATCCAAGTTCCTGGCGTACCTCCATCACCAGTCATAGCTACGATTGCCCCTCTACTCTGGAACGCCTCGACTATGGCCATCTTATGCCTCGGTGTCGTTCTCGCGAATACACTAACCGTCCCAACTCTTTCCTTGAGCTGTGCTTTGGTCATCTGGTCAATCGCTTGACCCGTTAGGCAATAGCTGCTTCCGTCTACGCTGCCCCTCTCGTGGTCCCTCCCAACTCTGAGTCCCAGCTGACGAGCGATATATAAAGCAGTTTGCTCGGAGTCACCGGTGATCATGACAACCTGCACGCCACCAGACTGGAGGAGAGCGATAGAGTCTGCAACGCCTTTCCGGGGAGGATCGTACATCGCTTGGAACCCCACGAACACCAAGTTTTCTTGAAGTCCACTAGACTCGACCTCTTTGACGGATCCGTATCCATATGCCATTGCGATGACTCGCAGACCTCTGGAAGCGGTGGCATGAGCCTTGCTCAGGATCATCGACTTAGTGTTTTTATCTAAGGCCGGCGTGGAGTCGTCCGCGATGTAGTGGAATTTGCAACGATTAATGATAGAATCGATGGAACCCTTGATGTAGTAGATTTCTTTGCTGGGACCGTTGGATGTCTGAATGGTACCGCTGACGGCCATGGATTTGACCTCCGAACTGAAAGGACGCTCAGATAGCCGGTTGAACGACTTAAAAAAGAAGTTAATTAGCTCATAGGACCTCATAACAGTTCGCTAAATTACCTGACGCATATCCTCCAACCCAAAGGATGAGAGGGCGTTTAGCAGGGCAACATCGGTCGACTGACCGATATACACCCCGTTTGCATCTCTTGCTGCCGATGCGTTGTTGCAGATGGACCCAACTTCAAGCAGCTTGCGAATCGAATGAATGTGATTCTCCATCAACGGTACAGCGGAGTCGGGTGCGGGATCAACGAGGATTATTTCGTCAACGACATACACTTCTGTCACGGTTTGCTCGTTTTTAGTCAAGGTACCTTTCGGGGAGCGATGTCAGATACCCGTTATCCAAGTAGCTTCCCTGTTTCACCTGTTTTATCGGAACAAATGACTGATACCGATCCCAGTGATTCGACCGAGTGCAGTTTCTTTACGATGGCCTTCCGTTTGGACATTCTTAAGACACCAAGAGCCAGTGTAACCGTAGTGACGATAGGAAGCCCCTCGGGGATGGCGGCAACTGCAAGTGACACTGCGCTTGTCCAATCTGGGTGAATGCAGATACGGTCAGGAATTAGGACACTTTACCTCCAATTGTGAACATCTCTAACCATGAGCGGTTCTGCAGGACGCCAATTAAACAGATCACCCCAATCACTCCAAAGGAAAGCACGGAGAGCTTCTGGGCGAGCTCATCCATTCTCAGTTGTAAAGGGGTACGCTTCTCTTCTACCTGCGAACTACCATCAGAGGATATCCCGGCAGTGTATGGAGAGTATACCCACATCCTGAACCATAGTGAAAACGACTCCAAACTCAGTTTGAGTCCCTGTTGCAACGATGATGCCAGTCCCTCTGCCTAATCACGCGTTAGCCTGACTACAGCTTATAAGGCGAAAAGAAAATTTGTTACCGTTCTTGACCAGTGTTCCCATGTGAGCAATTGACGATCTCTCGGCCAAAGCGATTCCGGGAGCGCATGGTTCCACTCCCTTTATCCTCGCATCGGTTTCGCCCGTCAGGCTACTTTCATCAACCTCAAGGTCCACGGCTGTGAGCATTCTCACGTCGGCAGGCACTCGGTCTCCGGTAGTAAAAGTGACGATGTCTCCAGGGACCAGTTCATTTGCTAGTAAATGCAATTGTTTCCCATCTCTCAGGAGATGACAGTGATGGGGAACAAGCTTGTTCAGGGCTTCCAAGCTCTTCTCGGATCGTCGCTCCTGAACGAAGCCGACAGTCAGGACGATAAATACGGCGACACTGATGCTGACTGCATCGTCGATGTTGCCCATCACCGCGCTGACTACGGCACTGCCGCATAGAAGGATAATTAGTGGGGTCTCATAGATTGTCTTTGCAAATTTGATGAGAAGGGGTTCGGATGCGGCGACAGAAAATTCGTTGTAACCATACTGCGCGCGTAAAGAGGGGATAGCGGAGGATGAGAGGCCTTCGGTGGGAGATGTTCGGAAGTGAAATAGGGTTTCCTGACGAAAACAATCAACACGGGCTGCCCGAAGGTATTCGGAAGTAAATCACACCTCTATCGTGGAATGCGAGAATTTCGAAGAGGGGGTCTCTGGGGTATTCTGCGGCGTTCCCGGGGCTTTGGATGGGTGTGGAACTCTGTTTGGGGGTGGGTGATCGAGTGAATGCCTGGATGACGTCCCGCGCGAAAACGAGTCCAGGGCACCCTGCCAATTTCCGTGCGTGAAGTTTTGAATTGCAGTCGTTGGGCTTGTTAATTCGTAATGGTGTCTCCGGAGCGTTGTACTGTACGCGAAGTGGGAGTCAGCATCTGCCACGATCGGTTGTGGTTCTGCATTGTCGCCCCCCTGTGTAGTGAGGAAGTAAGAGGACGCAGGAGGCGTACCGTAACGCGTCGGTTCTGGGAGCGTTGTTGACCGCTGTGGTGGGGGAGGACCCCGCATATAGGCGGAGGTGGAAGCGGCGGTCTGCTGGTAGTCAACCCCCGGCGACCGACGTCGCTCTCCCATGCGGGATCCCTCGGGGTTGTACATACTGTGGGGGTAGTTTGTCGTCGTCCTCGGTGGTGGCGGGGGCGTTGGTGCTATCTCTGACGACGTGGAAGATTCGGATGTCTCGTTTGCGGGTGTCCGAATGGGGAAGGTGATCAGTTGGCGCCAGGATTCTGTCGGTGGGCTGAGTCCCAGTTACCTGTTGCTGCGTCTTCTCCTTCGCCGTTGTCGTCGTCGTCGGCGGTCAAGAACTCGTGCTCATCGTCACGGTCAACGTCGGCGATGGTGCTATAGATGAGTTGGAAAATATTCCCAACACCGGAGCTAGGCACGCTAGATCGGAGGTTGACCGTCCTTCTCGTCGGTAGCTCTGTCCTCCTTGCCGTGGGCATCCATCACCACTTCTTCAGGTTCGTCCACCCTCCGCTCTCTTCCACCCTCCCTGACTTCCATGACGTTCAGAACGGCAATGACGACTAAACCAAACTATCTCAACAACTCCACGATGATGCACGACGAGCCACCCTTGCTCAGGCTGGACTGCCTACCTTACGATGTTTTATTGCATGTCGTTGCCCACCTCGACTTTATAGACGTACAATCGCTGCAGTCGGTACGGTTAATGCCCTCCATTTATCAGAAACTGCCCTAACATCACTACAGTCGGCGAAATCTCTACATCAGTCACTGAGGACACGTCCAGTGTATCGAAACTTTGCAATTCGTCTCCTTCGTCGCAATCGTGCCCTGCCACTTGTTGGATTCCAGCGTCTGCAAGATCTCAATATCGACGAGCTTGTCTCAATCATGACCAAGGCATATCGGATCGAGAAGACTTGGATGACTGGCTCGCTAGCACCCTCCTCTCCCACAGTCTCACCCTCCCATTATCTGTCCGGCGGAAAGAAGCCTTCAGACACTTGGTATAGGATCGTCTCGACTCCAGATCCCGATGTCGACTGGATATCACCTATCTCTTCAGGCTATATGCTCTGTGCCACAAAGTCGGGACGAGTGATCTGTTGGGATATCCACGACGAAACGTACCTCAATGCATGGCAGCCAGAGGACAAGTGGGAACTGTGGAAGTGTCGTGTTGAGTTTGACTCCCGTCAGGTCTTCTTTATTATGGCAAAGAATGTCGAGTAAGTCTCGATGGGACCATCTAGAATCAACTGATCACTTGGCTGAGTTAATTTTTTTCGGCAGTGATTCGCGTGATGTCAACACCAGTAATACGGACTATGTCGTGATGCAAATCGATTTCCCGCTAGATGGGCCAAACCCTAAACCTACTTTCACCACGCTTTCGTCATTTTCCATCCCCGGTCCGGTTATGAACGTGTTCCTCCTCGATCCAATACAGAAGCTCTTTGCTGCCTTTATATACCTCCAGGGACCCCAGGGTATCGGGCTTTACTGCCTGCCGGATTGGGACAAACCAGAGTATATTTTCATAGATACCTGTATACAATGTGTGAGCCCGCTCCCTATCGATCCAACTCCAGCTTACTCACCCGCATGCACAGTACTTCCCGTCCAACTGGTCGTGTATAGTGGAGGATGACCAAATCATCGTTCATTGCGAAGACAAGGACGGGATCGCTCAACATTTCTTCCCCATGAGTCTCTTGAAGCGACACATCCAGTTGCCACAATGTTCACCAATGGTCTCTGCTCGCGTACCAGCCACTCGTATCGTGACTAAACCCTTCTGTTTCCCCGACTTCCCCGAAGACAAACCGTCCCCTTTCTTCACCCACACATGGTACCCGGAATCTGCTCATTTCGTCAGACAGTGGTGGCCCACTCTTCCATCGGTACCGAGGCTCAGCTGCACCGTGTTCCTCCTGGCTGAACATAATAGCGAGGGCCATCCGGTCAACTTTATCATCGCACAGCATTACTTCGATGTGCCTGTATCCGGTGGGAAGGTGGTCAGCCTGGACCAATATCAACGACAGCGCCAGACCGAGCTTCAAGCAGACGGTATAATCCCCCAACCGAATGGCGCCACTGCTAACGGCAACGCTCGTGATACTCAGGGTGTCGGCACAGACGGAGCTGAAGCGGTTTCTGCTTTGTCGGACCAGGACCTAGGGGTCGGGGAAGGGAAGCCGATCGGGAAAATGTGGTTCGTGAGTAACACGTTCGAAGCGGTCTGCAGCGTTGAAGAAGACGAAGAGAACGAATTCGGGGAAATGGTTCCCGGAAAGTGTCGCCCGCTGGTTGCGATTGACTTCGGGCATGCAACCTGGATAGAATACGTCCCCCAACTAGACGGGACTAAGATCAAGGAGCTACGATTTGTGTCGTTCCCGCCGGTGATTATGGACGAGAACGGAGTCACGAAGCCGAAGAAGGGTGAGGAAGGGACGTTTGGGTTGGAGGACGAGACCGAGGGGCGGGTGAAGACCCTGCCCATTCCAGACAAACTGGATATGGACAAGGTTGAGACTATTAATTTGGACCAGAGTCAGGGTGCGATTTTACTTTCCGTAGAAGGAGGCAAGGTGTTTATTCTGTGTTACGATTGAGGTTCTTGTCGCATATGGACAGGCTTTCACGGTTACGACCAGTTTTCCCCGTCACTTATTTCCTTCCCTGTTCTCAATCTTTTACCCGTCGTCTCTCCTCTCAGCCGTGTATCTCTACATTTACGATGTTCTTGTGATGTGCTTTTCAGTCACGCTTTGCTACGTTGTACATACTACTACCCTACTAGCCGTGGTCCTAAATACGGGCGAAGGAGCCGAATGGTGAATTTGACCGTGTAAATACTTCATCTAGGCGAGGTTGGAACTTTGATCCAAGGTATACAGAATACGCTTTCCCCACCCTGAACTCAGATTACTAGTTCCCAGCGAGAACCTCTTCCGATTGTAATAATATGGCATTAGTATGGTATCGTTTCCTCCCGCCCCAATACCTGCTCGCCCTCTGTATATCTGTCAACCACAAAAACGGTGAAAGTGTTACAAACAAAGCGATGGCCATAGCTGTAGCCGAGAATCTGAAACACGGAGAGGAGATTGCGCAGGCAGACTATCCTGAGACCCTCGGCCAAACTCCCACCTGCTTACAACGAGAACCAAACTTCTCCCATCAATTTCGAGAATGTGTTCGGGGACGCCTCCCATCTCCCGCAGACCGTCAGTTGTGAACAGCATGGACGTCGACATCACCATTACACCTCGACTGACCGAACGTTGAAATGACTGTGGACCGAAGATCAATTTTGTAACCCTCTAAACATTCGCGAACTCTTGAATGAACTCGCTTGATATTGTCGCGGGAACTGACAGTGACCGTGTTCAGGATTTGCTTCTGGGACTTTGGTAAAAATTCAAATAACACAAGAATATCCATAGCATCAGAAAATTCATCCCAAATGGATCAGGCAAGGTATTTGCCTATCTGCCAGGTATGTGACCACCTGGTTAGAGAAAGTTGGTCTGGCCTGGTGGGTGGATATCCAAACCCTCATCTTGAATAGAAGATATTCTGAGCATATGAGGGCACTGTGAGTGAGCAGTGACCACATGGTTATGCAGGTTGCCTATCTGCTCCATGCTATACACCATTTGCAAGGATTTCCCTTCCCCACATCTGCAGTTGAGCACTTTTATTTGTAGGGAGGGTGCATCTGTGAATATCATATTGCACAGCATGGATAGTATTCATACACAACTTGGACAATTAGTAATAGTGGAATCTTCCCACCTATAGCCTTCAGTCAAATATACTGAGTCTGCTTTACAGTGGTGTGATTAATGGGGCAGACAAAAACAGACAAGGAAAGCTCTAATACACACTACATATTTCTGCTAAGCAAATGGTGGAAATCCAAAATCAAAACCTTTCCAGAGGCATAACCAGCAACCAGGTATTGACCATCCCACTGAACATCAATAGGTTTTGCATACTCTCCATTCAAACGAAAAACCTCTTTTCCAGTAACAGTGTCCTTGATCCAACATACACCAGTACTCTGCCATGAATTGCCACTAATAAATTCCAAGCATGGTCTTTCTATAGATGGGTCAAATGGGACAGGGGAAGAGTCTGGAATCCCAAAATCCCACCCCTCCTTGGCTGATGAGTCCTCAGAGCAAACCTGGACTCTTGAGCCATCTATGCAGAGGGAGTCCAGATATAGTATTTCCTCCAAACCCACCTCCACCCCACCCACATACTTCCATGACCACATGGACCATGCATGAATGCTTTTACCAAGTAAGCAAAAAACTTTGGACCCATCTCCTGAGATCCTGAGGCCCCTATATCCTGATGAATTCAATGGATCCAGTGTTTGGAGGAGCTCCCCTTTCTCAGTGTCCCAGATGTGAATTTTCCCATGGTAACAGGCAAAGATCAATCTTCCATCTATCAACTTGACATCACCCTCACCATCACCTGAATTTTTAGTAGCTGGGATCTGGAAGGTTGCCCTGCAGAGGCCAGTTGAGATATCCCAGGTCTTTATGACTCTGTCTGCATCACTTGAGATAGCAATCCCAGCCCTTGCTTGCAGACTGACTGACTGGATTGAAGGTGAAGTGGGTGGAGTGGACCCCAAATCAGCTGTAACTGGATCTGTTGACAAGACACCAATTTGCCAGAACTTGACTGATTTGTCTTGAGATGCTGAGATAAGGGAGGAAGGGGAGGAAAACACAAGGGAGGTGATGACATCGGCATGGTCAACAAGGGTTTTAACAAGGTGAGGGCTAGGGCTCATGATATCCCAAACATAGGCAGTGTCCCCAGCAGCAGCAGCAATAAGTCTGCCATCTGGGGAGAAACAGCAGTAACTGGTATTATCATCAGCTATACCAGTCATATCCAATTCAGCCACAATTGCTCTGGAATCAGAGTTTTGAACTATGACAAAACCCCCAACACACAGAGCAAAGTGGGTATAGTCTGGGGAGAAAGTAATGTGGGTACCATCATCTGTAGGTGAGATCTGGTAACCATTGATATCCCACTGCCAGACACTGTCACCAGATATGGATATTATATGCTGAGGGTTTATGGGAGAGAAGCTAACATGGTCTACAGTATCCTCCTGCTCAATGATACAATAGCATTCCCCTGTCTGAATGTCCCACAAACGAATTGTTTCATCCTCAGATCCTGAAGCAATCCTGGTACAGTCTGCTGAGATGGAAACACCCCAAACCCAGTCGGTATGGCCATAGAAGGTCTTGACAACCCCACCAGTCTGTATATCCCAGAGCTTCACAGTGTCATCATCACTTCCAGATACAAGTGACATCCCATCTGATGAGAAGGTGAGACAATTCACTTGGTCTGTATGTCCAGAAAGAACAGCTGTCTGGGTGCCAGTGATTGCATTAAGGATAATAATGTCCTTGTTCCCAGACCCAACTGCAAAGGTGTTGTTCCAGTATGAAAGGGCCAGTACATGGGTGTCCAATGAAACTGTACGGGAACATGTCCCCCATTCAGCCCTGGCTCCCTTAACCACCTTGACCTCATGTAAAAACTCTGTACTGTAGCTTTTTTGAAGCCAAGAGGAGAAAGGGGAAAGGGGGAGGGCAGAATGGTAAATCTGGGAAGGGGATTTGGAGATTATTTCAAAGTATTCCATGATGAGATGCTGGCTATCATCTGCCCAGTTGCAGACAATGCTCCCCTGAATGAGGAGTAAATATATATTTCAGTAAACAGTATGTGCATAACTCACCGAGATATACCATTGCTGGATATCATTGATAGAATGGACACCAGCATCAAGGTTCCCCATGATAATGAGAACCTCAATCCATAGCAGCAGGTGTTTTGTGAAGAACTTGTCAATCGCCTTTTGCACTTTCTCAGTGTCAGGGCCATTAGTGGGGCTCTTCGTAAGATGTTTTGTCCAGAATTGACAGGCATATTCTAACCCATCTCCAATATATTTCTTCCTTCGAGCAGAAAGATCATAGACATTGCTGAGGTCAGCATAGTCATCCAGGTTACAGATATTCCTCTTTAACCTCCCTTCCATCAGATGGAGGCATGAAAGCAAGATCTCTGTATGATACACTGAAGGGTCCACAAAGAATTGTGTGTCTTGGCATCTCTTGGGGTCCATGAGGAAGTCAGGAAATGATTTGTGGAAAGCACGAATTGAGTCTTCTGTGCCCTCTGGGATAAGGAGAAGAGAATGGAGAGTGTTCAAGGCAGTGGAGATATCAGATGGTGTGCCAAAATCATAGAGGTATGAAAGGCTCTCCATTGAGAGTGGGTTGAAGGCTAGTAACACCGCTCCGACTACGGACCTGAAACGGCGGTATATTTCCTGGTTGTCGGGTTTCTGGTCATCTGGGCCCACATCATGATATGCGTGCCTCAGGATCTCGGTGTAGAGAGAGTCAATACCGGACTCCCCTTCGTGGGTAGTGCTTTGTGGGAGGGAGACGAGGATAGCGAGTCTCCTCGGGGGTTGGTGATGCAGGGATGCCACGAATTTGACGACTGTTGATGCGTAGATAAACAAACCGGCCGCCTTCTCGCAGAGGATATCGATGTCGAATGAGCGTGGCCAATCTTCTGTCACATCGCAATCGCTCCTGTTTTTGGCTATCTCGGTTAAACGTGTTCGAAAGAACAGTTTGATGTCGATGTCGATCAAGGGGCGTTCAACTTCGTGGAGCTTGAATACTTCCGTGATGGGTCGGAGGGCTGGCAAACGAAATCCGGAGCGGATTCGGTGTTCGGGTCGTCCGGTGATAAAGAACTTGACGTAGGGTATCTTGTCGGCATAGCGGGAGAGTATTGATAGGATGGCGGAGGCAGGTTCCTCATCCTTGCACTCGTCGAGGGCATCGATGATGATCAAGATCGGATCGTGGGTGGTTTTAAGCGGGCCAACGATGAGTTTCTCCATTTGAGAACAAAGGGATTCTCGCCCCACGTCGGGGCTCGCAGTCAAAACCGGAAGTAACTCCTCTCGGAAACGCGGATACCTGTGAGCGAGCTGGAAGGCGAGGGTGGGAAAAATCTTCCGGAGATTGCTCCTGTCTTCAAAACCGCGCGAACAGAAAAAGCTCGCTCCAAGCTTCCCGTCCGCGAAGCTCATCTCCGCAAAAGTTTGGGCAATGGTCGACTTTCCAGTTCCGGCAAGACCGTTGAGCCAGAACACGTGCTTATCCTTTTCGTCGTTTAGCCACGATTCAAGCTGGAAGAGAACATCTCTCCTGGTCCCCTTCATACATCCCTGTCTATCTCCACAGAGGTATCCCGCGTCGGCGGCATGAGACATCCGGTCGAGACGGGCGAGGGCCGCACTCTCCTACAATCCAGTTACGACACGCGGAAGGGTGATCAGGGGGTGAGACTCACAATGAGTTTACAACTCTTATCGTAGATATCTTGTTGCAAGGATGTCTGACGCAGATGTTAGGCAAGGCAGGAACGAGAAATCCGAGGACGAACCTGATAATCCATCATGGCGTCACGGATGTCTTCTACCAGGTCTCCAAGCTTATTCACATCTTCGGTGCCGTTTAGGAACTGCTCGACCTTGCCTCGTTGTTCCAGTGGAATGAGAGTTCCAAGGATATCCTCAAGTTTCCTAGCAAGTTATGCAGGTCAGACTGGGCACAGACCGTAGTGAGGGTGGGTTACCGTCTGAGGGCTATCCTTCTCTCTTCCTCCCTGACCTCGCCCTCTGGAACAGGCGCACTCAGAGATCTTGCTAGCCCTTCGACTCGGGGTATCAACGATTCTATCGTTTTGCGACACGCCACTGTTTGCTAGCATAACTGTGAGCATCATGGACGGCATAGTCTGGGAGCCACGGGACATACTTCGCAATGATTCAAGATGGCCGAGAGACCTCCCGCAACAGATTTGAGAGGGGGAAAGGCATCCGAAGATTCTTTCACTAAGTTGATGGCCAATTTAGTTGTGGCATATGCGGTAGACTTCCGGTCTGATTTTTTCATAGATGTTGCTTTTGAACCAGCAGTGTAATCTGAGGATTTCGGACGGTCGCCCCGTCCTCTTCCGAAAACAAATCGAATTCGGTCAGAAAAGGAGAAGTGGTCTGTGTGGCGCGAAAAAGTGTGGTTAGGTAGATCGTCCGGAAGAAAGCTGTTTACATACCACTCGATTCCTGATCACGAGGGGTCAAGGATTTGGACGATGGCGAAGTCGAGGTATCGACCTGAAGATCTGGAGTTGAAACTGTGGGACGTGGCACTGCTTGACCGGCTTCGCTTTGGTCTTCGGTGGAACCGATCTCGCTCCTGGCTTTGCTTCGCGCTCGACGATGGCCTATTGGTAGACAGAGGAAACTTGACTCCATTTCGTCGCTGTGTCGGTTTAGGTGGTGGTATGGTAACAGATAGTTGGCCTCGTAGCCTTTATTCCGTTCCGAGCCAACACTAAGCGCGGAGACGATTTCCCCATCTCCAGACATCCAGAGCAGTTCCTCTGGCTTCCGGCTTCCCTTCGCCGAATGAGGGAACTTTCATCTCCTGCTAGTTTTCTGCTTCTCTTTTGCTCTTGCATATTCTGGCGTGACCAGTGATAAATGGTCTCCCGTGGATTTTTTTACTTCCTCGCGGTGAGTGCAACGCGACCCTGTACGACACTGAAAGTCCTTGAGATTCCCTCTTCCACCGGTTTCTAAATCATTGTCGTCGGCTGGTCCCGGTGGCACTTTGTGTGACCGGACATTTGAGCTCTGGTATCTCCAGTTTCCGGTATCGCGCTTTGCTTCACCAAACGAGATGTGGAATCTCAATCTGCGATCATGTCACTTGCTTAGAATCCAACATCTGAATATCTGAATGTCGACCGGTTGTCCCCCCACCCCACGAGCTACCTACATCCGCCATACTCCAACCACTCTGTTCCACTACTATCGGTGGAGCATTTTTCTCAACCCGCGATGCCATTACATGTTCATAGTTCCGGAGTCGCACAGTTGTGGCTTCGTGAGTCGATCGCTTTACCAGTCCGTGCTCGCGTGCGGTTATTCACCAGATTTGACATAGACCACTGGGAGGGTTAGTTGCGACTTATTTGCCTCGCGAATATGTGTGTATTGTTTTTAATATTTAACTTGTGTAAGCGTACCCAGATTCACCACCAAACACTCGGGAGAGGTGATTATGATCAATGATACCCTCGATAGGAGGTCCATCAGGAAAACTGCACGTTGCTTTTCATGCTTTTCGTGCTTGATCGGTATAAAACCCTGGTTTATGATCCCGCAATTTTGGTGCTTTCGCCGCTTATTCCACTTATTCTGCTTGAAAAAGCGGAAAAAGCAAAATTGCCGTTTTCCTGATGTGGTTGGATTTCCATCCACAAGTGCGTGTCTATCGACGAAGACTCTTCGGTTTTAATCCTTACGCAAAAGGGATCAGGAGATCCGTCAACCATCCCATGGAGTGCAACCCCGTAACCTGTTTACTCGGATGCCTCCACAGCCAGATCATTTAGACATGCAAGGTGAACCGTACAAGCGAGACGCGACCGTGATGCATTCAACTCTTCTATTAAAAGCACATTGAAGAGCCGAGGTGGAGAACCTTGTCGCCGAGGCGGTGGAGAGGCGGTGTGCCCTGATATGGAGGGACAGAGTTGCAAGCGTGAGAAATTTGGGCAAAAACCAGCCGCCGATCCGCGTGACAGCCCTTCATAGACTCCCATAGAACGCCTGGGTACAGCATCAGAGAACCGCCCATTTAAACGATGGTAGACCCCCCTTAAAAGGGTCCTGGGCTCTCCTCGATCTCTTTCTCTTCGGCGACCATGACTCCAACCTCTCGTTGCGATGACTTGACCATCCCGGAACTATTTCACGCGCTCAAGCAGCGATTGTACGGAATTTCTTCGAACTGCACCAGGTGCGCCGCGCTGCTTAACCCCTGGAGCTCGCGACGGATGACGCTGACCTATTCTACGTCTAGCAACTCTTCGAAGCTCGATCATCGGGAGGTGCGTGAAATTGACGATGAAATTGTTGGTGACTTATCGACCACCCTGTTCAGATGATGTCCTTGCAAAGGGAAGCATCAGATGTCCTCTCGTTGGTGCAAGGTTTGAGGAACCTCTCCTCTCCCGTTGGCCGTCTCCCAGGGGAAGTGCTCGAACAAATCCTCATGATGCGGAGCTTGGAACGAGACCTACTCAGAGCCTCACACGTCTGTCGTCACTGGCGAGACACCCTCATATCCTCCCCGCGCCTCTGGACCAACTTCCAATGCGTTGACGTGTCGAGAACCCTGCAATATCTCGTGCGATCTGAACCTGTCCCTATCAACATAATCGCGGATTTCGATTCGGATATCCAAGCTGTGATCGCTCTCAAGTCTGTAACTGACAGGTTCGGATCGCTCACGCTTCGACTTCAGCCGTTCGACCTGTTGGACACTTTCCGCCACCTGGCGACCCCCGCACCTGCCCTCGAGCGTCTTGAGGTCTCCGCTACGCCCCATCGTAGAGGCGGACCGACGTTCCGGCCAACGATCCCAGCGACATTCCTCGGAGGTTCCACGCTCGCTCTAAAATCGTTGCTTCTAAACGGGATCAACACCAAGCTGAACTTTTCCGAATTCCCCGCCCTGACCCGCCTCACCCTGGTCACGAACGTCCAGATCTTCGACATGTCGGAATTGTTCCGGGTGTTCACGTCGGCCAAGTTGCTGGAGGAGGTCTCAGTCCAATTCTCCGGTCCCACAACGTCCATTCCAGAAGGCCAAGGAATCATCAGGCTCCCACGCATGAAGAAGTTGAGCTTCTCGAACACGGTGGGGGAATTCCCAAAACGCCTTCTCGCCTTACTCGTGATGCGTTCTGTGGAAGCGATAAAGCTGGACATCAGCCTTCCTGGAGAAGATACGCGGACCATACGGGACTTCTTACCTGCACAGCTTCGGAACTTCCCACACCTATTGAAGGTAGACAATTTGAAGCTGGACGTTCCTCGTGCACACTGCAACATCCAATTTGGTGGCCCTGGCGGAATTGTTTCGATCCACGCTTTGCGTAGCGGCAGCCGAGAACAGAACGACAATTTCCAATCCCACTGGCTCCGCTCCATTGAACCGATGTCGATCGCGGATGTCAAGGATTTGACTCTACGCAGTTATCATCCCAAAGAATCGTTGGATCGGTGCCCCGTTTTCAAGTCTCTCAAGACTTTGGATGCGTTACGATCACTCACCGTGGAGCGGTGCAACAATGCCGTCGTCATCGAGGCGTTGTCTCCGAACAGGGAAGGAGGTATACTGTTCCCACATTTGGAGTCTCTAATGTTCCAGCTAATCATGGAACCGACGACGATCTTTCCGGATTTGACGGACACGGCGAGGGCGAGACGTAAAGTAGGGTCCCCCTTCAGCAAGGTCTCTTCGGACCGGTACACGACCTTCCGTCTTTCGGACGTCGAGAAACTCCAACGCCACGTCGATTGCGTCGAACTCAACACGAGAATGGATTCCCGGTACAGAGAACCGATCTACGTGCCCTTACAAACAATTCCTGCGGTGAGTATTTTTTTATTCTTTCGGAATGTTTTTTTTCCCCCTCGGAGTCGTTTTTGTGTAGACTGATCCTTATCTTGTGTTTTCCTTCTCTTTCTTCAAGGATTCGACGTCATCGAAGAAGGAATCTGGCGGACAAACCCCGGGCCACACACCCGCAGGGGGCTTACCTAGCGGCACTAAAGGCAAAACTCCTCTCTCGGATCTCGCTGCTATGTACTCACGAAGATGATACCTTCACCGAAAATCCCTGTCCCTGCGATGCTCCTCCGCCAAAGAATGTATCATCCCCATGTTTGTGGCTTCACATGTATAGGATGTAGAACCCGAGGCGAGCAACGCGGTTCCAGATTACGATAACGGTCCCCTCGAGGGTTCCGTTTCTTCTGTGGGGCCGTTTCCGCGCTTCGGTTTGAATATCCCTCTTTTTCTATCTTTCTCCCTTTCTTCCTTCGTTTCTTCCTCTTGTCGTCCGTCCATAATACGTTTCAAATTCATGTTCCTCCCTTATGGCCCCCATCGATACCAATCTTGGTAGACAGTAGAAAACCCGCAGAGCGGAAGGTCACTCAATTCAGTTACGGAAGCTCTTCTTCAAACGTGGGATTCCACCGCTACAACTCTTCAAAAAACTCACGACCCAAAACGTCCGAATCCGAGCGGTACCTATGATTACCTAGTCTGATGCTAAAAAATAAGAAACGAACGAAAAGGATAAATGCAGGGGGGGATATGAAAGAGGAAGGAAACATTACGACAAAAAACGAAACATGAAAGGGTGAGTGGGTAACTATGTGGAGAGTGATGGTGTGAGAATCCAGAGCGAACAGTAGGTTGATTGATGACATCAAAACGAAGGAGAAATACCAATGACGGAGCGTAGTAGACACACGATAAGATGTGAAAGAAAAATCAATAATAAACAATAAAAAAGTGAAAGTCTGGGAATAACCGGTGATGGGGATGGGGGGGAACGTGAAAAATCCCGGTTGGTTTGTGTCGAGTCTGCCGGAAGTCGGAAGATAGCTACCGAGAGAAGGGATAAGAAAGATAAGTGGGATCGGGAGGTCAGGAGAATGCAGGATGGAGCCTTAAAGGTCTTCGGAGCTCCGTTGGTTCACGATGAATAACGTCCCTCTCGCAGGCGGAGCCCAACTAACGGGACTCCCGCTCCTCTTCCTCAAATGACTCCTAACATTCTCCTGTGCAGTCGCCTTCTGAACCAACGTCGCAGTCGGATGGCCCTCCACCGTATGCCGCTGATGTTGCTGGAGACGCAAAAGTCGTCGTCGCCCTTCGTCCCCCTCGCTTCTGTGACCTCCATCGGTCGAACCAGGGCCTGGGTCTGTCACTGGATCCACACCACTACTTCGCTTCGAAGAGCTCGTATTCCAGCTTCCAAAGCTCATGGATAGATGCGGAGGGGGAGATATCACTCTCGACCTTCGGACAACCTCGGCTTCGACCCCTCCAATATCGACCTCGACGAACTCGTCGGCAGAACCATCGGATGGAAGACAATCCAGATCGTTGCTCCTGCAAGAGGTTGACTCAAGGGTCGCTGCTGAGCTCATCCCTGGGTCGGTTCCAGACGTACAGAATGTCGAAGAGGCAGAAGGGTTCATCGGATCCCTCGCTTCATCATGCCCTCCAAACCCAGACCCGCCGGCGCCAACAGTTGGAAGTACGCCCAACCCAGAGCCGACTCCAAATTCTTCCATTATCGGTACGGTTGTGAAGAGAGGAGATCCCTGAGCCATGTACGTCGCCCGATTACCAACACCAGACCCTTCGAACGGATTTTGCGAGAGCGTGACTCCAGTGGAGGTAGAGGTCTGGATCCTACCCCCACTGGAAAGCACAGAACCGTAATGATATGGGGTGGGCCTCGGATCGCTCTCTCGGTTCCTGTTTGGGTCTTTCGAGCGTTCGATGGCTTGCCGGCGAGCTTCCTGATCTTCTATCTGTTTCTCATGCTCGTGAAGGATTTCGTCATAAGTCATCTTCCTCTTTCGTCTATGACAGAATCAGTCTCGCACTAATCAAGGTGAAGGGGACACACTGTCACGTACCTCACGTACCACCATGCCAGGATCATCAAACACAAGCCAACGAAACCTCCGATGACTGCTCCAACAATGACACCCAAATTTCCGCACTTTTGCGACCCGGGGTTGCTGTTTCCAGTCGCTTCGACCAAGGCCGTTGTAGGTACGTACACCTGGGATGGCTTCGGGGTTACAACTGTAAGGACCGATGTTGTGGTGATTTGGCCGTTCGGGAGAGTCATGATTGAAGGGATCACAGAAGTTTCGGGTGGACCAGTCGTATAAACCAACACAGACGATGTGACGAGAGTGTGCCCTGGGGGGACGGAGATCGCTCCTCCACTGTTACCACTGGAGCCAGAGTTAGTCCCATTCCCAGAGTCAAAACCGGAGCCAGGATTGTTGGAACCAGGGTTTGAACCGTTGCCGGATCCTGGGCCGGATCCTCCACCGTTTCCGTCGGGACTGGTGGGGGTGTCAGAGCAACCACCGTAGAATGTGCTGATGGGAACCTGGGTGACGACCGGGATCGTGGTTTCGTATGGAATCGTGTAGACAACATCCGAGGCGGCTGTATTTGGAGACGCGTGGTAGTGCAACCGTAAGCATAAGATGTGAATGGGACGTAATTGAGCGTTGTGTTGGGATCGGGGCGGGTATCATGCCAGAATGAGGAAGCCCGTGGCGATCATTGAATGCAGCCGTTACGAATGAATCGAGATTGCGGGGAACGGGGATAACATCAATACTTCGGAATCCAGGAATACAAATCACAAGTGACAGGAACGTACGCTCGAGAGTCCCTGTCCTCGTCCTCGTCCCAGTCTTCAAACAGACGGCCGAATCGAGGACCACGGCTTCATTCTGGCAATAGGGATCCACGCGGGTAGTGATTACAGAAGGGGCCGTCGAGGTGCTGAGTGAATAGGTTGTGATGATGGTATTCTCGGTGACCGTCGAGAACGCCGTCGACACCGGCGTCGGTACGCATGTCGACATTCTCTCTCTTGGTCACCCTCTTCCTTCTTTGCGTATCTTATGACCAATAAATAACCGGGGGGGGGGGGGACAACCG
>Ga0307512_10002209_pt1 | contig 25362 bp, 33 predicted proteins | sample 14_EM_MG_FD_200267 | JGI IMG/M metagenome (GOLD analysis project Ga0307512, IMG submission 200267) | Populus trichocarpa ectomycorrhiza microbial communities from riparian zone in the Pacific Northwest, United States - 14_EM | ecosystem: Host-associated > Plants > Roots > Unclassified | place... | reverse complement strand
CTTCGAGATATGTCCAACTCATGGGGCCCCACGATAAATTAAATATAATATTGAATAGGAACATGATACCAACGCCGGCTGAAGAAGCGGATTTATTTACCTCGCCACCGGGGGTTCGCATTTGTGAACTGATTATTGTAAAGATGATGAAAAGCATGGCTAGTGCAGGAGTTCCCCAGAGAAGGGGTTTTCTCCGGCCAGCATTGTCAACGATGAAGATCATAAAGATAATGACTACATGTACCCGTGTTAGTTTTGCGAGTGTAGCTGGTAGAGGGTGTTGGGAAAAAAGACCGGCTAATGGTGCTACCGAGTGGTATAAGGCACCGTACATTAGAGACATTGCATCTGATCGCCCGAGATCGCTATAAATTTGGGCCTGGTAATATGTGATGATGTCTAGTTATGTCAGACACATGGAGAAACTGCGCATGCAGGCGAGAGTCACTTATTCCCGTAAATTGTGTAAACGCTGATGGTAACCCAGCGTTGAACACTCGAGCTCTCCATTGCGGCACCTTATACATGACGACCCAGCTTTCATACGTCAGCAACATTTCTCTACATATCGCAATCAAGTGCTACGTACTCTGACACAGCTGGCATGACCTGGCACTCGCGTTTCCACTGCTGCGAGATCTCCTGTATGCTCTTCTGGATGAACTCGCGGTTGGTCCCGTCATAGTACAGCTTCACCATAGTCTTGTATGCTTGCTCAGTCATCCCTTGTCGGACCAGGTATCGTGGCGATTCAGGAAGCCATTGTAGAGCGAAGGCAATAAAGATGGCAGGGATTGCAGCAATAGCTATCGGAAATCTCCAAGTGAAAGCATTAAGCTGCACATTTGGGACATTGTGCGCAGCATATCCAACCCTGATTAGCATGAATCAGCATATGAGTAGCGAAAGTGTTGAGGTTCCAGGCGACTGACCATGACGAGGCAACAAAACCCACTAAAATCATGAGTTGTACAAAGCCTAGAAGGAAACCGCGCGATTCCTCTGCCGCTTGGATTTTAGCGTACGGGGTTTTAAACTGAGGGCGCAAGGGTTTTTCTTGCGGTCTAGGATCACACCATACGCGCACTCCGAAATATATAGCGGCACGCCCACGCTCATCATCCCAATTGCCATCCCCGAAACAATGCGCCCAACCAACATCATAGAAAGCGTGACGGCCGATGCTTGTAGTATGACTCCCAGAATCGATATTACCGCTCCGGTTTGGATCGTACTGCGTGAACTGAAGTCAGATCCCAATATCGCAATCGCAAGTCCAGATCCCCCCCACCAGTACAAAAGGTGCAGAATGCGTACAATCTTCGCCCGTATGTGTCCAACAGCAGGCCACTTGCCAGGGACCCGATCACTGCTCCTCCAGCAAACACCGACACGACTGCACCGAGAATGTCCACCTTATCGGCTGTTTTGAAGTAGACATTGAAGTGCGGATTAGAGATAATATACGAGATGACCCCCGAATTGTAGCCGTGGAGACATGTCCTGGGCAATTGCTAATGTTAGAATTGAAGAACATCAAATAGACAGACACAAACATACCCCAGGCCAGCAGAGAATCCAAGGGAAAGCACTAATAGTTTCCCCATAGTTTGTTCGTCGACTGCTGCGGTTGTAGGGAACTTGGAAGGAATTATTTGTCGGTAAGGTAGGCAGCAGTCGTTTCATTAGCGTACATATGAGCTTTTATGCAAGCACTTCAGTCTCCTTGCAAGTACGTACTTAGTAGCGAACTCGCGGTGAAGGGTGGACGTTCTGTATGATTGCAGGTAAACCTTGCAGTTTGGACGCTAGCTTTTACGCCTAAAATCTAAGTAACTTTGGAAGTGAAGATCGAAAAACTTTGCCATAAAAAAAACAAATTTCCATGTGCCAGGGATTGAGCGTTCCAACTGAGTACTGGAGTAGGAATCGGGAGTGAGCGAAGGTATATAGTTGCAAATTGCACCAGGCTTTGTGTCCCTACTGTTGGTAACGGCTGATGGAGAGAGACAGACTTAAGGTTCAAGTGGGTTGGAAGACGGCTGGCGGGATGAGTTCAACATCGACAAGACTGATCTTTGTCGTTTACTGGCATGCAGAGTACCCTATATACTCTACCGGTACATCGGCGTTGTGCAGTGTCGGTACTCTAGATCCATCTCATAGCCTGTAAACAATTTGCTAAAGGGATACCCCTGTTCAAGAAGGATATGGTCTCCCTGCTACTGGAGACCGTCTCTTCTCAAAAATTCTGCTCCTCCCAGTTAAGAAATCTTGCTCTTGACCGTGCTAGCGGTGCAATGGATCTTACATACCGGTGAGAATATGGGTGGGGCCGACGGTCTCTATTCAGCGCTCTCGACCGACTATGCAGACAACTCTATCTGTCAGCGATAATGCGAAGGGGCTGCAAGTACATGTATGTTAGTAATTGGTGAATGCTGGACACATGGAAGCTGCGTTCCCCGCACCGATAGAGTGCGAGCATGGGTTCCATGTGCGGTTGACAGCTGTTTGTCTCACTGGCGGAGTTTCTCTCACATAAAAAAGTAAATTCCTACCAAAGTCTGTGTGTCCATCAACTCGGCGGGAATTTCGCCATCAAGTCTTGTCTTACCATAGTAAAAGCAAAAAGTGGAGCTACGTCGATCACACGACGTCAGTGATACACTCACTCAACAGCACAGTATTTTTCGCTCGATCGGCGAGAGATGTAAACCCCTAATATATGTGACTTGTTCTTGCATCGTTATGAGCTAGAGAAATTGTTATGGAGGAGATTTAAAGGAATCTTGCGCTGAAGCCAGCCAAGAGATGGCTAGGCGATAAATACCCGACGACAAACTTAATGGAGTTCCAGCTGAAGGCCACCCGGATGTCCGTTCCCCGGAAATTGAAGACACGGACTGATGCTGGCTCCTCCATAATTCGCCGCCCAAATACAAGTGTGGCTTTTCATTCTCAAGAACTAGGAAAGCTATCGGAGCTCTACAGAATTACCGGTACTAAAGTGTATTCTGGGGTAAAGCTGAGAGGAAATACCGCAGGAATATACTCGTCACATGATCCCCAGAGAGGCTTTATCGCTTGTTGAGAGAATAAGTATGCCAAACCCAAACGGCAAACCTAACGTTTAAATCTGGGGTTGCTTCTGAAGAGTAATTCGCTCATTTCTCGATGAACCGACGACGGTAACTTACACCTCAATGGCTCCACCTTCCCCACTTCCCCCGCCTTTCTATCCTGGGAAAACTTCCCTGCAGTCCGCCACCGGGGATCTTGTAAAGTTGAAAATATTTAGTGCCTTGTTCGCTTGCGCAAGGATCTCAGTAGCGCCTCGACTGTAGCAACATTTTTCTTCAGTAGCCCCTTCTTTGTTCAAAAAACTACGACCCTTGTATCCGCTAGTGGTGTGTTGCGTCCCATACCGGCAAGCTCGCTATGTACCAGAGCGGATGGATAGGCACGTTTTATAGTAACGCGTAGATAATCTCGCAAGCAGGCCATCCGGAAGTGAAACGCCGTCTTACTTCATATTATTTAATCGTGTCCAATTCCACCGTTGCGCGTTTTTAATCGCCTCTGACCCCGGATTGCCGTTGCATTGGATTCCTCTCTCCAAGATCTTAGAAGCTGAAGTCACAAAGAGGACAAATCAGAAGAGAGCCGCGCCTCCGAGATGGCGCCCGCAACACAACTTGCGGACAGCCACTGGGGCATATCAACACCAGCAAACTCCGGTCAGGACAGATACGTTGAGGAATACCGAGGACATGCGTTGTTAGTGACAGAGTTGGTTATGATCTCGGCCACACTGCTCATTGTTGGATTGCGCCTCTACACCAGAGTGTATATTCTTGGAGCAATACATTCGGACGACTGGTGGATACTTTTGGCGGCAGCAGTGTTGATCAGCCTTACGGCGGTTCATGGTGTTGGTTCGTACCGTTCCCAGTCACGGACTGAACAATAACTGACCTGGCGATGGATAGGTGTGAAATATGGGATAGGAAAGCACATTCACGACATAACAACAAGAGACAGCAACATAGCACTCACAGTAAGTCATGATCAAAGACATAATTGAATATCTTAAAGTTTTGATCACAAACGGTTTCGGCTTACACAAACATCACAGATGGGCTACATTGGCCAAATTCTTTACGTCGGGTCGCTAGCATGTGTGAAGATATCAATTTTGCTATTCCTTCAGCGGATATTCCCGTCCGTTGTTATGAGACGTGTTTTGCGTGGGCTCTTGATCTTCGTTCTTTGTTTCTCGGTTACCAACGTGTACCTCTTTGCGTTCCAATGTGATACCCCAGAGTACTATTTTTCTAAGATCAAAGCAACGGAAACAAAAAATGGAGGCGTATGTTTGGCGCCGCAAGTCGTCTACTACCCGATGGCGGCTATCAACATCCTAACGGACATCGTCATTTGGCTATTACCGGTTCCCATGATTGTAAAGGCTCGGCTTTCGAGAAGGGAAAAGCTAGGACTCTTGTGGGTTTTTTTGCTTGGAGGAGTGTGAGTTCGAGATCGCGCGTAGTAGATTTCTCTGGTTCTTGAACTGACCAACATTTAGCGCTGTGGGAGCAAGTATCGTCCGCCCAATATACCTGCGCGACATTATGGAAGATGGAGATCCGACATGGAATATGGTCAATGTCTCTGTGTGGGCAATGTAAGGCCGTTTCTCCGACCCCAACGCCCGCGTCCATACTAATCACATATTCTAGGATTGAAACCTCAGTCGGTATATTGTGCACATCCATCCCAGTCATCAAGCCGCTGCTCCTCCGAGTAGCTCCCCGACTTCTTCTCTCCACTGGGGAGCATTCCCACTATCCTGGGAACGATACTTATCCTCGCGATGTTTCCCACGCCCGCCGAAACAGTTTTGCGCTGCACGCAATCAAGGTCACACACGAACTCCATCAGACTGAAGATGATATCGCGGATTCCAATTCTATTAGGGCATACGGGCTCCAGGAACCGAATGTAACGCTTGGATTTGAAAATTACGAGAAACGAACAGTCAGCGACGGATCCGGACAGAACAGCAGTGATGAGCATTTGGTGGTTCCCCCAGGTAGTAGGAGTTCGTCTATGAAGGAAGGAGTGTCTCCTGACGACAAGAAGAGGCCAACGTCTTATCAATATGAACCACCCCCTACCCTTTGATTCTTCGGTCGTTTTTTGGTAAAAATTGGTGTTCCAATTCGCTTCGTTGTTATATATCGTATGTTGCGATGGTTCTGCATGATGACGTGAATGATTACACTCTGTCTCAAATCATCTATTACTGGTTTAGCGTTGGCTTTGTCCAGGTTTTTTGTGCTACATATAGGCGGGTGTTTGTCTTTTGGATGACCGCTTTTGAGGGATGGTGGATGGAATACAGATACTCTACTAAATATAATATAATATCAATACTGCCTACTTATCCACAATTCCTGTGAAATTCAGTTCTAACAACATTACCCAACCATGGCTAAGTTACAGACCCTGTATAGAAGCTTCGAAGCTTCTGGTTGTTCCTGCGGGTCAGTCGTTTTTAGGTGTACCAATAGCGTCTGAGAGCACATGGCCGAGAGCTCGCTCCCGACCTGTCGAACCCTTAATTTCCATGCAGCAACTACGAATCAGTGACAATGGTTAGCGGTCTGTAAACGCCGTCTCGGCTATATTATTAATGTCGTATAGAATCATACTACTATACCTAGTGCTGATAATTTTGTTGTTTCACTTATCCGGAACCTTAGAGCGTCCTTATCGTGTGGTCAGGGTTCGATATGAGTGATATCGCATGCGACGCCACCAGCCAAGTTGCAAGGTGATGAAATGAGACGCCAAATGCCACCCGCAGGGAATGCCGAGGGGGTTTTCCTACGCGTGGAAAATGGGCTGATGTGCGCACGTGCGGAATCTCGGTTGTAGATACCAGCTTCCAGAAGAAGTTACCAATTCTACATTCTTCTAAGCCTAAGCGTGAACAATACCTGATTCTGCAGCCCAGTTATCGTCATTGAAAAAAAAAATAAGAAACGAAGCGAAGATAGCTTCTCTCTTAGCTACTGTTAAGTGGCCAGGATTATCATTCAGCAAGTGGGCGAGCCTACAGCATCAGCTTTGCTTTATGTGAAGCTAACGAACGCCTCTGGTGTGTTTTTACTCTACATATATAGGCTTTTGGTTCGGGGCCTGAACCATCCACCTTCTGTGAGACAGCTCCCGTGCGGGACCACAACCCAATGCCTGATAATGATGTCTGCACAAGAGGTTGGGCTTGATGGGATGTGACAATGGCAATTAAACGGTCCTGTTCAGGGGTACATGAATCGCTCTTCCTGACCAAGCAACCATAGTCCCGCTGACCTTATGATGGTATTCACAGCTTAAACATGCTGAATGAAAAAGCCAACTGAAATATGTTCTTGGTTGAACAATACCGGCACTTACATAAGGAGATAGACGAATCAGATTCATTACCGTGGAGTTTCACGTGGTGGGGAAATTCTAAGCGTGAGGATTTCTTCATCCCTATGTTCTAAAGTTTGGAAGCAAATGACCTCCGCAACCTTCTTCTCTGACTTCACTACATTGAATGATGTTGTCGTTAGCCACATTTCATCACTCGCATCTTGGCAGGGCACTACTCCTTCATGATACATCATTCATCTTGGCACAAACACTCAAATTTCTTTATTCATTTATCTTCGTATATACCATCTCGGGATACCGAAGACTGTGGTCTGTAAGTAAATACCATCCCGCATTCAGGGGACGTTCCATGTCATACAGAAGCAATGTCCTATGGAGGCCTGTTTCCTACTACCTGGGACGCTGATATTTCTAGATTGCCGGTCGCGAGTCCGGTGACCATACCGCCGCCCGAATAGAACTCGTTTAGAGCACTAGTATTTCCGATGGTACTCTATGTAGTTCACACTGTTCCCGAGGCAGTGGTTGAGTTTGTGGCCCATGCCGCTGGTATGTCGTCCTGTTCGACTGCGGTCAGAAATGCCTCTAGATGGCTGATCAATCAGGAAGCGCCTCAAAGGACTAACGCCCCTTTTTACCCCACCACGACCTACAACTTCAAGACTGGGCGGCGCTCCAAGGATCCTCAAGGCACATATCGCAGCCAAGTTGTAGGCGGTCATTTGGGCATTCCTACACAAGGAGGGGAAGATGGCTAGCTGTAGGAGTCGCCTGTAAACTAAGTTTAACCAACTTCGAGCTCGAGGACAACCTATTTGTAGGTCGACATTATTAGTACGATTTATACCACCGTGGAACCATGTAATGCAGAATATTCGTATTTGAGCAAATCAACTTGCTCTCAAAGAGCCTTCAGTCTGATAAACATTCCATAATTCCTAAAACAAGTAACTCACCTTCATGGTTCCTCACTCGAATTCAACAAACGCGTCGATGTTACGATATGGAAGTTGGGGAGAACCGTGTGCGTGTATTCTATGCTACAGAGAAGAGAGAAGGAGAAAGACTCGAGATATATACAGGAGGCATCAGCCCCTGCAGCAGTGACCGTGTATCAGACCTGTAACATCATGTACATCTGTAACAGTCGACGCGATGGAAGCGTCCAGTCTTTTAGATCTTGTCGGGCATTAGAACTGGGGCTGCGGTAGTGGGTGGGGAAGCCACAACTTGGGCTCGAAGGGTTCTGCTTAGGGCAGTGGCGGGGAAAGGAAGGAAAATGTATATCATGGCCGCAAGTGGTCGAATACAATATGATTACAAACAAACAAAAATGCGTCCAGTCTTTATATCTGCCATCGCACTTTGAAGCCCTATCTTAGTTAGAAATTGGTTTATAGGCTGTCATGGTGATCATTGATTATCTAAATCTGCATGAGGACGTATCACTCATGGTTGGAAAAATATCTCGAATTTCTAGGGTTATTGTGGCTAAGGTGCTTCCCGAGCACAAATCGCCACCAAAAATTACTGTCAGAATTTTAAAAAAAAAAATCTTGTCAATGGGGACCGTAAAAACAGAGATGACTTGCTTGCGTTTGCTTCAAGCCGAATAAGTTCGCATGATAGCATACCAACTGGATAAATCGCAGCCAGCTGCGACACTAGGATTCATCTTCCTGCCGTTGAAGCTTCTGTGCTAGCTTCTCATATAGCTTCTGATATCCAGCTAACTCCTCGCCCAGAGTATCGATCCCTACTTTCACTTCAAGCAGAGCATCGAACATTTTGTCATGATGCCGCTCAAATGCAGGGGGTTTCAACCTCTTTAGAGCAGCGGTGTAATCTTTGAATTCCTCGTATCTCCTTTGTGTGGCATATAACTCAACGATGTCGGATTCGAGCTTTCTTTTGAGATGCTCCATAGTTCCTCTGACTTCAGGAAGGCGCGAGCTACCACTGTGTTCTAGCAGCTGCTCAGTGTTTTGGATAAGAGCAGGGTATGCGTTACCTGAAGACATACTGATTGCTGGCAAACTAGAAGGGGGTCGAGGGTAAAGAAGCTCATGGGCGATGACAGGTTATTATATCGTAGCTATATAAATATTGTTCAAGCTGGACAGAACCGATATTGAAGCTGTTAGGCAAAGCTAGGTCTACCCTGAACGAGCTCATGTTGCTCTTCTATCGTGTTACTGATGGCCATGATTAGAGCATGAGAATGTCATGGGTTAGGGTCCAAGCTGAAACACATTGAACGTGGGTGAAGGTATACCAGTATTCGGTTTAGCTACTCAGGTATAGATAATAGAAAGGCTTTCTCTTGCTGGATATCTTGCTACATCAGGGGCGGCATCACTTTCTTTCTGTAGTTTGATGTATATTTGTTCCATTGTTTGGTTTGACACCGGATCCCATTCCGCAAATCAATAAAATCGCCCTCGCCGATCTTCGGCTAAACTCTTGGATGTTTACGGCTCGGATTGGCCCCTGGAAAGGTCAAGCGCCGGCCGTGGAGGGCAACAAACACTGGCGATCCCAAAACCCACCGAGATATGCGTGTTGCGTGTCTTAGACATTTTGATTCCCTTTCGTCCCGTGTCTAAGTTGGACCTACACATTATGAAATTCTTGTGGGTGTTCTCACTTCCCTGAGAGCTACACTGGACGAGGACGGCAAACTTCATTCATTTAAGCTGATAACGATGAGATTCATGACTACGATACTCCTGTTTATTCTATCCGCCTCCTTGGTGCGCGCTCAAATCCCAAAGAAATACTGTGCAAGCTTCCAACCATCAGCGACTCTCCGTATCACGTATGGCAACCACACCGTCGAAGACGGCGAAGAGTTACCTCCATCCGTATGTAAACACCCACCTACGCCCAGCATCATCCTCCCGCCATATTCCCACGAAATCAGTCGCCGCGGCATAATCATAGTTTGCGTCGATCCAGACTCGCGACCGCACACCGAAGTCACGCACTGGATTCATTCTGGATGGCACAATCACAGCGGCCACCTGGAATCGAACTCTACCGCAGAGCAGGTATACAGTCCTCCTGTGCCACCTACCGCAACTGAGGCAGGGTGGCACCGCTACATATTCCTCGCGTTTGCGCAGCCGGAATTGAAGACGAGGCTTGTCGACATTCCCAGCGACGGTGAGTGCGACTTGCAAAAGTGGACGAAGGCGAATGGTCTGGGGATGCCGTTTGCAGGAACATATTTCAAAACTGGCAGTATGTCTTTGCTTAATGGCTTGTTTGTAAGACGTGCGCTAACAACAGGTAGATGCGGCGTCGTGGACAAATACGAGCGAGGGCAAGAACTATAGTCCTACGCCTGTTCCAGAAGTTAGAATAATTTATTCGGACCCTCCTGAGTCTACAACTGCAGAAGACGTGATACCACTGATTAAGTGCTGGATATTTGCAGTGGCGGTGGTGTTGGCGGCATGTTTTGGGATGTAGGTCTGGTGAAGCTCGTAGTTACAGGCGGGATAGTATTCTGTCATACGGCTTAGATACGGCGTTGCGTGGCCGCCAGCGAAAATACAGCCGGCTGGCAGACTAGCGGGGTAGAAATAATATTAATAGTAATAGAGTAAATTCAATAGCTCGTACAAAAATTTCGGGTTTCAGTCTGAGCAAAGTGAAGCTTATAATTGAGTGGTCCAAAGCCCTACCCTATGTGTCCGTTATCCCATAATATTGGTGGTCTCACCATCATACCCTAGGGTATTGTACAGTCACATGTCGAAAAGATCAACAGGGAACCATTCTATTGCAGACACCAAATCTCACTCGCCGGATTGCTGAAAAGACTTGTATAAATCGATTCTGACTGATAATTTTGTTAAGTACGGACAAAATTTGATAGATAAAAGGCAAGTTACAGGCTTAAAACATGACGCATAGAGGGAAAGGTACGGTGCTGGGTGGAAATATTTTTCATTTTGTGCAAATTCTATCTATCACCTCCGCCCCACTTTATTTTGACATATCCGTTCCTTAGTACAGCCCATTTCTGACATATTTCACTAGAAGTACAGGTCCCATCTGACCATGACAATTAGATCAGATATACAAGTACGTACACCCCATCTGACACCCTTTTCGATCGGTATATTAGTGCAAACGCGTATGCAAATGGATATGGATATGGGAGTCTGTACATATACGGGCCTTCGGCCCTCGAGAGATCAGTCAAGTCAATCAAGAAGTCACCAAATCATCCAAAGAAACAAGACTTCCCCCATCTCCCTTACCCACAAACGCCCCTCCAACTTCGGATAGCATCACTTTACACAGCTCTCACCGAGCCCGCGCCTCCCCCCTGAATTCTACCGATAGCTTTCCATGACGACCTGTGAGTTCGAACTTGAATCCCTCTCCTTGATTGTTTGCAACCCAAGCACCGATGATACTTTCCGGTCACCTACTCTTGCTGCTCGCTCCACGACATCTATCTCATTCCTCATTATCCGGAAATTCTATTCCTGGAATTAGCTCACCTGCTTGCATTCCCAAAGTCACAGCATCCGGGTTGTTCTCTCCCCTCTCTGCGTTCCGGAATTGTGCTCGTTCATCGTTGTTCACTCTGTAAACAATCACCAGGATAGCAGTTGAGCCCAGGTTACCATATGAGTCCCCGAACTCGATTTCTAGAATCTCACGCATCTCGCATATGCTGCTCGACACTGTCTTAATCAAGTCACTTAAATCGGCCTACATCCTCGTAACCCTTACGAGAGTAAGATGACTCGCGTCTCCGATCGATTGGATACAGGCATGATTTTGTGCGTGCCGTTGTAGACTAGTGTTCCCATCGGCCAGATATAACCTTCACTCGGGCTTATGCCAACGGTGGCATACTCAGAGGGACCGTTCTACCGATCTATTGATAACCGGCGATCTGACCACTGGTTGTAGAATAGCATGCAGGACGACGAGTTCCCCCAGATGTTGATGCTGAGCTCGGGAAGATGCAACAAGCGTTTCATGAAAACCTTCAACAAAATGGGTCTATCATCAAGGAAGCAGAGAAGCCCACGGAGACAGAAGTCAAGACCGGCAGCTTGACCAAAGGTAAGATCCTGGCAGGAACGTCCACCACGATGGCGGAAGTGCTGCACACAAGACGAGACGAGATATGAAGTAGGCCTAGGTGGACTCATCTCAGCAGCCATCTAGTCTCGCTCGCCCGGAACTTTAGCAAGAGAGGAAGGGCGGGTTGATGCATCAATTTCAGGTGCACCTCTCTTCTATCGCCACCGCGACCAATGGAAAGCAAAGTATATCAAGGTCTACGACTCCACTTCTAGTCTCCATGCTTCAATCTCTGGGTCAGTTTGAAAATTCGGCCTCGAGGTGAATAATGTAGTGATGTAGACCCTTTGGAACTCTTAAAATGTATCTTATATATTTGGATAGGCCGACATTCCTCTAATATCCTAAAGCTGGAGAAGGTGATGAGGGCCCTCACACACTCTATATATCATCACTCACCCACGAGTGCCCGGGAGATCAAGGGAATAGGCTTAGGATATATCATGTTAAAGATACGGTCCCACCCCGTCTCGTCTCGAATCTCAGGACGAGTAGAGTACCCGAGCGGCTCATCTTGTGTGCAACATTATTCCATTATTCTATACATTTCGTCGAGTAGTCACGCCGACGAAGAGGAAAGGAAGATTTCTCTGGCGGTAACTAGCGTTATTGTGACAGCTCGGGAACATAAAGTATACCGGATGGCAGGGCCATCCTTGTCTGCTGCCATTCTGAAAGAGTAATAAGAGACTTGATGTAGTCGATATATTCCTCCAAAACTTTTACAGATTTAAAAGATTGTTTAAGAGACTTTTTCGGGTGACTTTTCATCATTTGCAACTTAGACCCTACGCCAGAAACACCAACTCTTCCTCCTCTCCCCCATCTGGCACACCAAACTCCACGTCCTGACCGAAATCTTCGTTTATCTACTGGACAATTGCCAGCGCCACCTCCACATTATCTCCTTTCAGGTGGTAGTACCCAAACATCAGCGTAAAGGCCCTCCAATTATCATCTACTTCCGTTGAGCCAGGATCACCGGCCTGTGCCACAAGCGGCATCCTCTTCCGTTTGTAGCGACTACTGTCTATTCGGTTGTTGTAATTAGCGGAGAGCCATTATATGAGTCACATGCTACACAAATTCTTGTCTCCATTCACCTTCGGGGCTCCCGTTACACTGGTATGGCCTTCTGCTTTAGGCATTCGAGGCCAGGGGACAGTTATAGGTGTCCTTTTATCTCAGAAGGTGTCTGGGTTTGTCCCTAGTGGAGTACTTCCCGTAAGGTCCGGAGGCCCTCCAAATCGCAGATCTGAGAAATCTCAAAATTCCGAGCAAATTCCGGATCTCACATCTGAGAAGGGGGTGACTACCTCTCAGAACACCCCCCACATTTCAGATCATAAAATTATTTTTGTTGCGGTTGGCGGTTGCCGCTCAAGTCTAGAGCTGGTCCCAGATTTCTACAGGAACTACAGTGTTCCGTACGATGGATGATCCACTAAGCTGACTTGTTAAAATTAGCCACCGAAGGATCCGAGTCGTTCGATATCTGGAAGAAAAACTTTATGCAACATCTTTCCAAGCCTTTGTGTCGTTTAGATTACTTCAGTGATCCTAAGTGGTCTGGTTGATTTGTATGAAGTTGGGTCGGTTATTAGGTTCTTAGGTTCGTAGGTTTTTTATAGTGTATGTATTTGAAATAGCAGCCCAGCCTGACCTGCACTAAGGGTGGCCGGCGAGATCATGGCTAAACCTAGCCGCCTGTACATCGTCGCCGATCAGACCGAAATACCCCCCCGTAGAGATGTCATATATGTTCCGTACGGTTAGCGATCCGGGACTAGTTGCAACCTAGAGGCCTCCGGATCGCAAACCGGAGCCCGTTTGCGTTTGGGAAGCCCGACTGCAGCCCTTATCTGTTTCCCCACTTGGTAATTATTTGTATGCCGATATTTCTACATACTAGTACTTTATATAGAGGGCAACTCCATTTCCCTAAGCAAAACTAGAAACGAAATCATCTTGCGCCATGTACCAGCCCAGTCACCCACAAGCGATAAGTTGGTATAAACTCAAAGAAAGCGTGTGATACGCGGTGCTACGATGATTAAGAGCGACCTCGCTATCCATCTACTACCCTGTGCTATATGTTAATCAGAATTAAACTTCTAGGATAGCTAACTGAGGCCGATATGCCCCGGTTTTAATTTCCTAAGTCGCAGCACGACTCTAGGGAAGGGGGTGGAGGGTGATTTATGTAACAAGAATCAGCGGTCGTGGATGGGAACCAGTTTGCAAACGCTTTCCGGCTAATGAACTGGACTGTAAATGTTGCGAACCAGCCTCTACAGTTCGCGAACCGTTAGGTCGCCAATGGTACGGAACCCGAGAAGTCGAATACTTAATACTCTTACTACAAATAACATATTGCTCATAAGTATTGGTGGCATTTCCTCAATCCATGATATCAAGCGTAGCACCCATGTGAACCTCTATCTGTAGTGAAGTATCGATATCTTTTAAAGACGTGAGGACCTCCACAGGTGCACCACAAAGGATAAAAATGGTAGTATGCTGGACAGCCTATGTTCAGATCATTCCCGTCAAGATCCACCGGAGGCCTGTCGAAACCAATACACTCTATCTTCGGTTGAATTTCTCTGTAATCGTTCATACACGTCAGATATTTTTCTGGAAATAGAATTCCAAGCTCTAGACGCTTGAACACATGTGAACGGCCCCTCCACGTTTCGTTCGGTAGTTTGCCTAGGAAACCAGGCTTTTCCCGTCACTGCCTTATCAACCAAGCACCTAGCGGAACATTAGCATGGGCACCGTATTGTGGGGAATTGGCTTGGGGGCTCATACTTGCGTAGTACCGTATACACTCGTGTAAAAGGTACGCCCCAGATTAGGTTAGCACCGATTAATGACCGGATACGATAAGAAATTCGGAAATTAAAAAGTACGTCATTTTTAACTCCCGTATTAAGCGACGGTCTTACCCTATTAGGTGCGCTAACCCAATCAGGGGTGTACCTTTTACACGAGTGTATACGGTACATATGCGGTTTGTGCAACTCAAGAGCTTCCTAAGCGTCGAAGGATTATTCCAAACTACGCTCTGACAATATGAAGAAAGGTGATTCTGGAAGTGGAGCAGCGGCGCTTGGTTTTGTTAAGAACCGTCGGTAACGCTTTAATTGAAATGTGTTAGCTTAAGTGACTCGCGGTTTAGCAGTAGAATAGGCCCACAGTGCTTTTAAGTTTTGAAGTCAGAGACTTCACAGCTAGCTCGCTCCCCAGCGACTCCGTGTCTCCATTGTCCTAAAATCAAACAGAGTAGCAGTGAAGGGCGGGGGAGAGAGTATTGGAACGTGAAAAGAAGGAGGGGATACTGAAAACAGCTATGAAGTGTGGTACACGCGTTCGAGACTACAGTGAAAGAAAAAAGTCCTCAAGCATTTGTAAGAAGGTGGGTGCATGTTTCGATACTTAAGTACCTTTCTAGGTGCTTAGCCCATCTGAGGACCTCCGGGGTTTGAGTCGATGTGATACCCAGGTACACAGCATCACTCCAGAACTGGTAGCAGCCCTGGGTACTACAACTACAGAGCGCGATCTCTGAACAGTCGAAATGAAGACTCTGGCGGGGGCAATGAATATGTAGGTTTGTTCGGATCAACACCGCGGTTAATTCGATTCACATGTGCTGCACAACTGGACGACAGAACAGATAGTCATCAATAAAACGAGGCTTGCTTCGTTGGGTATTAATATATTCCTTAGAGCGCAACAAGTAGCCAACATCATCAGAGATCTCAAACGAAAACAAGCAAACGCCATCTATAGAAAAGCCTAGAAAATCCAACGTCAAAACACAATGGATAATGTAGCCATCATAATCTTGTCCAAACAAAAAGTTAAACACAAAAGGGATCAAAAGAAGCGAGCCAACATCAAATTTGATCTGCCGAGATGCAAACAGCCATATCATCCAAGAGGAATTCAACCGGGCGAAGGCCCTTGTCCAAGGCTGTCGCCTCGTCCTTTGAACCAGGAGCGTAGTATCCATCATAACTTGTAAACTCGATAAAAGCCAGCTCCTGATTTGGATAGTCGATTTCAACCCTTCGGAGAATGTTATTGTTATGCTCAGTGAAGTATTCGGCGCGACAAAAGGTTGGCTCTATATCGGTGTCCTGATCGTAGATGCTCCACGCACACAGAAGGATAGTGATGGTTTGACCTGGTTCCGGAAAGGTCGTGAGACTATATGAGAGAACCTCCCATGAAGAGTAGTCATTGCCGAGATCGTAGGTGATACGGCGAGAGACTCTGGAAACGAAAGTCTTGGCCAGCTGGTAATAGAGTGAGACGTAATAGGCCCCCTCCGGAGTTGAAGGATTGCAAGACAACGCTCGCTCGTCATGTATGTTCTCACAAAAGGCAAAAGCCCAATCCGGATCGAATGCGAATCCACGGTATTCGAATGGAGACTCGGGAACTTGGACCGGGTACTCGATACTGTACTTTTCATGGTTGAAGACATCATCGAACTAAAAACAATACAATATAGTTAGCTATTTACATCTTAGACGGTAGACATTATGGTTACGTACAATCAGGACCTCATGAGACGACCCAGATGGACATTTAGGGGTAGGTGGATATGTAGGCGTAGGAGTAGGGGTTGGGCACACTCCGCCATCAACCAGGTATGTTCTAGTAATAGTAGCAATAGATGTACGAGTGACAGTCCTGTGATATGATTGTTAGCTCTGATCTACGTGAGTGGTTGGGGCAGTGAAACTTACGTCAATCTGCCAGTCTCAGGCGGACACACACATTCCCATCCCCAACGCTGACATATGCAGTGAGGTGAGGTTCCATCAGGGCAAGCAGATGCATTATTGGCACCACAGCTGCTGCCATTGTTACGGGCAGCGAGACCAGTACCATTGTAGCCAATAGGCCCTTTGTAATGAGGGCGACAATCAGAGCTATCAACACAGACTGGGTGCTCGGGCTCAGGTGGGCTGCATCCATGTTCTTGAATACAAATAGGAGGCTCTGGAGGACTAGGCGTGGGCTCGGGCTCGGGTGGATTGCATCTGTGGTGGTTGTAGTCACAGGCTGTAGGCTGGGGAGTACATGGTACAGTAAGAGTGACTGCTGTAGCAATAGTCGTAGTCATAGTTCTGTAGATAGTTTGCACTGGAGCGTAGCTATTTCACAACGACAATACATTAGCAGGACATTCAACATCAGGAAGGATAAACAAGCGGCAGAGAGAGATGAAGCCATCCAAACAAAGAAGCAGAGCAAAGGAATGAACTTACTTGTGAGGAGCTGCATTGACAGCGAGGATTCCAAAAAGAATGATGGAACGAGCGGAGGGCATCATGGTGGATGTGGGGCAAAGCGTATCGGTTGGTTGAATTGAATCAAAAAGAACGAAGGAACCGTCTCTCAAAAGCAGAAGAGCTCAAAGGAAAGAATGACAAGAGAAAGAAATGAAGAAACGAGACGGGGAGAAAGAGGGACAAACGAGAACGAGACGGAGAGAAACGGAGAAGAAACGAAGCGTGAAGGAAGAAGTGAAGTGTACGGAAGAAGGAGAGAGTGGGATGGAGAGATGGATAAATACGATGGAGGTGGAACCTCAGTAGGTGTGCTGGATTTGGCCGCAGCACAGACCCAAGCCCACTCTCAGCACCTTGGCTATGTACGAGCGGAAACCATGTCCCAAGCACACATAGAGCACGACCTCTGCTGCCGGGTTTTAAGGCTCTCGTGCTGGTGAGCTGCGTGTTCCTCCTCACATATTCAAGCCTGAGGTGCCCGCCTCGTTAGGTGCTGGCTACGTTAGAGCAGTACTTGACCGTACCCACCACCCAAGCACGTCTCCGTCGATGCCTCTGAAGCAGGGACAGAACCGCCCATCCTCTTCCATTAGGAGGTTCGTTTCACAAGCAGCCTTTCCAGCCTCACTCTTGCTCCCTTTCGACAGACGTCGTTCTTAAACTCGAATTACTCAACCTCGAGGGACGCCATCCACCGCGTCGTTCTCGCCTGCTTACCCGTATAGTTACGGCATCTAATTCGGTTGGCTGGGAGTTTGCTGGTGCAGTGCTTCGGCAGGGGCTGCGTTTGGTGGCGGGAAGGATGACATGCCTTCAATATTCAACCTACGATGTGAGGATCACGAGTTTCCCCGTGCCTGGCCATTCTATATACACCGTGTTACACTGATTCGATATAAGACTCCGCCAATGTCCCTTGCTCGCGATCATAAGTTTCACCTCGCCTCATCACATCACATTGACAATGTTCATCTCCGGACTCAGCACCCGCCACCCAAGAACGAACTCTACTGCCGTGGGCACCACCGCCGGAATCCCTCATCACCAGAACATGTACGACCTCCTTAACTGTCTCTCGGAACAGCCGGATGAACCGGAGCATACTCGCTCTCCTAGCCCTCTGCTCCTAAAAACCGAGAAGCGGAAGAAGCGGAAAGGGACTACCCACGGTGCGAAGGAAGCGGCCGAACCCCCAAAGAAGCGAGATAACGAGAAAGCGGTGCAATCTACCATCGGTTCTAACCTTGCGGGGCAGCTGGATAGGATATTTGATAATGCGCTTGAAGAGGTGGATCCGTTTGTGAACTTGAATGTTCACCGTCCAGAGGGGGCTGATGATGATTTGGTTTTTGTTGCCGGCGAGGAAGAGGGAGATGATGGGGTTATTGCCCTTGACGACAACGACGATGGTGGCGGGGGGTGGGGGTCTGAGATGATCGAGAGGGTAGCGATTGATTGGTAGACCCTTTTCTATCCCCTGGCATTACGCTCGATATTTTGAACACTTTGTCTCTTCAGTTAACAGGAGAAGTTGATGTTGATGTATGTACTCGTGCTTCCCCTTTCCCCCAACACAACATTGCTTCCCCGTATAGGACGCTCTCGTGCCGGAAGTGATGTCACGTCATTCACAAACTTCGTCTTCGCAATGCCGACTTGGCAGCAGCTCCGGAACCATTCATGTTGAGTTGCACAGTAACGCCTTTGCATTATGACTGCTCTCCTCAAACCGGTTCTCACGAGTGATTTCGAATGAGTTTGTTGCGGTGTTCTTTACTCTACGTTCTTTGTTCTGCCAGCAATTAACTGCAAACTGTAAGGTGTTTTTCATCTGTCTGTTGTGTCATTCCATTCCAGATCTATCATAATTGAATTAAACACGAGCGTTTGAGATCTGTAAAATTGCCGCAAGACATGCGGCTGCAAATGTCATCTCCGGGACCTCTGGTTCGCTCACTCATCTACATTCCCACGTGAGATGATGATCTGTAGCGATGGTTCGTCGAACAGAGACGGGATGTACGGATGCAAGTGTCGGAGATGCCAAACACCGAACGCACGATGACGCCATTGAGTGAGAGCCGGTGACGCATACAGTTTGTTAGCCACAATCGCGATATGCAAACGAAACAGCCTGATTAAACACCCAACCAAAGTACATCCGTCATCTATTCATCTATTCTCTTCGCGCACACAGGCATATCTCCGTTCTCAATTCAAATTGGTATTGTGGGTTTCGGGGTTCTGTTGTGTTGGCCCATTCACGTTCTGGCGCTTAAGCTGGACAACCCTTTGCTGGCTGAACGTCATTGGTCCGCAGCAGTGGGGTGCGCGAGAGCTGCATGCATATGTCATGTGACTGCTGCCAGCACCCAAAACCTCCATCCCCAACCTCCATCACAAACCCACACACACCAACTTAACTTATACAGGACTGCGAGATCTTCGCTCAACAACCTCCCGCCCCCTCTTCCACTTCTTCTTTCTTGTCGAGGTCGGGTTGCTCTTCATCCTTGCAACATCACACATTCAATAGAGCTACCCCCCATGGCTCGTCCGAAACGCAACAATTCCTCCGGCGACCCCACTGTGCGACCAAAAATAACTCCGATCAGTCCCAGGAGGAAACAAGCTCGCAGTCTCCCCCCGACGAGTTCTGTTCACGATGAAGCGAGTATGACTGACCGACCATCGGCGGACTTTGCGGAGGCGAGTGCCCCCTCGCAAACCGGCAACCTGGGCCTGACGTCGCCGGGGGTGCAGTCGAGTGCGGGGTCGACGGATCGGGATATTGATGCTCGGACGACACCGCTTTCGTCACTGCCACCACAAATGTCGAGTGATGTGCAGGCGAAAATGCCCGCGGATGGAAAGAAACGACTGGCACCGCAGAGGAGAGGGGTTGTCGCTACTTCTCGAAAGTTTATGGATGGCGACGAAAGGCATGGCGCTGAGGACGGTGGTTATTTTGTAGGTTTTATCCACGTTACCCTGTGTGCACGGGCCGCATCCCCTTGACTTCACGAGGAGCCCTAACTGATGTGTTCAGTCCCAGGAAGAGGAAGAGCGGGAAAACTATGATAGCACTACAACTGCTTCTCAATCGATCATTCAACAAGGCTCTCGATCAAAGACTCCATCGGCAACCCTCCTCTCCCTCCCCAACGAAATCCTCCTCGACATTGCACACAAGTTTTCGGAGCCAGACCTCAACTGCTTCTCCCGTTCGAACCACCGCCTATACATCCTCCTCACCCATCGCCTGTACCGTCTCGGGAAAGAAATCGAATATCTCGACGCGTCAAACCTCCTGCACTGGGGAACACAGCAGGGCGTTGTCAACACGGTCCGACACCTCCTAGAAGAGGGAGCAAATCCCAACTCCAAATTTCAGCGCGCCTCGCACCCCCTCCAATCCGATGGTCGTACCCCACTTCACATCGCCGCCGAAAAAGGCCACCGACGCATCGCAAAGCTCCTCCTCGAAAAGGGCGCAAAAACCAAAGTTTGGGACCGCGAAGGAAACACCCCACTCCACCTCGCCGTTAGACACGGAAAGCGGGGTTTGGTCAAGCTCCTAGTCAATGCCGGCGCAAAGATCACTGCTAGGAACGCAGACGGGATGAGACCACTCCACCTTGCGGTCCAGGAGGAGAGAAAGAGCATCGTTAAGCTTCTCATTGAACTCGGCGCCGATGTTACTGCTATCGATCGCACTGGGGGAACAGCGCTGCATTTTGCCGCCAGCTTCTACACCTCCGGAGTCTGCAAGCGACTCCTTGACGCCGGTGTAGACCCCAATGCGAAGGATTTAGCGGGTATGACTCCATTGCACTGGGCTAGTTATACCGGCTTCGAACCGGTTGCGAGACTTTTGGTCCGGCGTGGTGCGAAGTTAGACGAGCGAGATAACGAGGGCCGATTGCCGTGGCATTGGGCAGGTATTGGTGTTAATAAGGAGGTATTCAATTATTTGGCAAAGTTTGTGGATGCAGTAGGGGATAAGAAGGACAAGAATGGTGCAGAACCGCAGCTCAAAGGTGAAAGTTTACCACTGACGGGGCTTTTGTTTCACACGCTCAACATGCATGAACCAGACGACGAGGAAGAGAGCGGAAATGTAACGGAAGAGGGGTAGAATGGGGGATGGAAAAAAAAGATTGCTTTGTTGATTGTGGAAGTTGCTGGACTAGATTATGCTTTACGATGAAGAATGATGATACCCGGAGGAGTAATTAATCGGATCGGCGGGGACTATTTGTTTTTGTTGGGCGGGAGCTGGAGCTGGAGTTGGAGGGGGTTAATGGGGGTTGAACCACGGCAGCGTAGTGGGAGTCTGTAACAGTAGCTGGAAAAAAAGACCTCCCGCCACGACGGTTGATAGCTGTTCATAATCATAACGACACCGAGTCGATAAAGTTTGTATTCTGTCATTTTCAAATTACGATGGGATCCTCGACATCCAAATGACATCAAATCCGAAAGCATCCTTCGAATACATTTTCGACGCACAACAGAAAGACACCCTCTCTATAAGGAATCAACACGCCAATAGCTAACGCCGAACTGCAATCACCTCATCCTCACCCCCAACCCCATCCCGACAACCTCAAAAAGCTCACACTCCCCCCTCCCTAAGCACTCTCCCACAACCCCCTCCCAATTTATTCCCTTCAGCTCCTTCCACTTCCTACACCTCCCCGCCGTCGTCCCACCATCCCATCGTTCTCTTAACACCTTCTCCGTCTCCCCTCCTTTCCGCCCCCTCCTAAGCATCTCTAAAAATCCCCTCCTCGCGGCTCCCAGTATCACAAGCAACGGTCCCAGCGTCGGCAAGGAAATAACGTATTCGCCTGCCTCCGCCACCACCGCCGCAGGAACCCGGGAGGAATACCCCATCTTCGTAACAACACCCCTACCACCGACTGCCGCCGCAGTCCCCGACGCAGCGACTGAACACATACTGGTCAGGGTACTCTTCCCGACTTCTTCCATTGCCGTCTCGCAGTGGAACGAAGATGGAAGCGTCAAGAAACCCGCATCGATCAACGCCCTCACCTCCGTGTTGTCAAAGAGGTGGCCCGGTAGCTCTGCAGCCGTAGGATTCGCTGTCAGCGTGTTTATGAATTTCTCCTTCAGCTCCGGGGCCAACTCGCAGTCCTGGATCAGGGCGTAGAGGTACTCTGTCGGCACAACACCCCCATCATCTTTCCGCTCTCTACGAGACACGTGGAGTTTTCGCAACACGCCTGTCGTGCAAAGGCCCGCGATTTCCTTTGCGGTGGAGGTGGGAGCGGCCAGGAGCGAGTTGATCAGCGGAATGGGAACATAGGGGGGTATTCGCGCGCGGAATTGGAGGATTTCTGAGACCTTGGCTGGGGAGAGACCTTTGAAGTTCTCGGGGAGTGGCGAGAAGAGGTGCTGGCGGATGTGGGAGATTGCTTGGAGGACTGTTTTTGGGCGGTGAGAGGGGGGGAGGAGGACAGAGGTGGGGATGTAGATGCCTGTGTCTAAGAGTTTCGGTGGGGTCGGGGCTGAGGGGGTGTGTTTGGGGGGATGGGACTTGGGTTTGGTGGACTTGAAGCGGGCAAGGGAACGGGAGTTTTTGGTGGGAATTGGAGCCATGCGATGGAGAAGGGAAGGGCGGTGGCGGTTTACGATTGAGAAAGCTACTTAGGTTTTGCTTGCTGGTATTACTCACCGTTCGCCATCGAAGGCTGCAGTAAGGCTGCAGTCTTAGGGTTAGGGGAGCTCGGGGTTAGGGGCTTCGGTTAGCGGGCGCATGCGATAAGGTGGGCTTTGCTGGCGCTGTACGTCACTAAAACGTTGGCAAATCAATCCAGCTTCCGCAATCGCCAGCATCAACTCTCCATGCGCTCTCGTCATCTTCACGCTCGCGACAGCTCACCTTCACAGAGCCACCCATATAAAGCCCGCCCCTGCCGCTCCTGTCCCACCACCACCACCACCTCCTCCTGCACCACCAAGTCCCAGCGCTATTACCTCTGCCCACCGGTCCCAACCCACCGCCATGTCCGGCAGCATAGAATCCTCGGACGGGTACATCGACTCCCCGCGCCCCGCCACCCCGCCCAACGAAAAGACCGGAATCTCCTACGCGCAAATCACCGCCGCCAAGGCTCTTCCGCCAATTCGCCGCAGCAGCACGGGAATCCCAGAGTCCACCTACACCCGTCCACTACCCACACCCTCCATCTCTGCACCAACCAGCTACTCCAGCGCCGTCGAGAAACCTTCCCCCGAAGAGCGCAAGCGACTGCGTGCCGAGCGCAAGGCACAGGAACAGTACGAAGAACAGGAGCGGCTACTGGCGGAGCAAAAGGCGGAGCGCCGACGGAAGCGCCGCGAGAAGGAGGAGCAGGAGCGCCTGGAGTGGGAGAAGTATGAGCAGGAGAAGCAGCGACGGAGGAAGGAACGGAAGGAGCGGAGGGAACGGGAACGACTCGAGTCTGGGGGTGACAGTGCGACTAGCTCCAGGACGTTTTCGCCGCCGGCGTATGGGAGTGAAAAGATAGGGTACATTCAGGAAGAACGCGAGGGGGGGAGAGGAGGAGGGGGAGGAGGAGGAGGAGGAATGGGGGAGGAGGAGAAAGAGAAACCGTCGCTTGTGTCGGCTGTTCAGAAGTATACACTGACCCCGCCCCTCCGATGTGATGCTGACGATACAGAATTCATTGGGCACCCCTCAATATTCCGTTACCCCGACGGCTACAGACCGCGGCGGTGCTTTGGCATACACTCTCGATGACGCTTTGCTTCAGCTTCTTCTGGTTCGTTCTTGCGATCCCGTTGACCTGGCCTCTACTCGTGCCGTACTTAGTCTACGTCTTCTTCTTCGCCAACAACCACGCCGACGGCACCGCACCCTACAAGCGCTCAGAGTTTCTCCGCGGCCTCCCAATCTGGCGGTTGTACGCCGAGTACTTCCCGATCCGGCTCCACCGCACCGTCGAGCTGGACCCGTCCAAGAACTACATCTTCGCGTACCACCCGCATGGCATCATTTCCCACGGCGCATTCGGGAACTTTTGTACAGAAGCCACCGGGTTTAAGGAGCTTTTCCCCGGGATCAAGAATACGCTTCTCACTATCGACTCGAATTTCAACATCCCTTTCAACAGGGAGTATCTTCTGGCAATAGGATTGGCGAGTGTATCTAAGCGCTCGTGCGAGGCCCTACTGCGGGGTGAAGGTATTCCCAAGAAGAAAGCCCGGAGCCTTTGGAAACCGATTACGTGGGTATTCCCTCGTCCCGTAGAGACCCCGAAGGACGAGGGTGGAAGGGCGATCACGATTGCGATTGGCGGAGCAAGAGAAAGCCTTGAAGCGCAGCCAGGGTCAATGAAGTTGGTATGTAAAAAGCGACGAGGGTTTCTGAAGCTTGCCATGCGCGAGGGAGCCGGCGTTGTTCCAGTGTTGAGCTTCGGCGAGAATGGTAGGCCATCCGTTCCGGCAAAATCTGAACGATGAATATTGACACATCCAGATCTGTACGAGCAAATCATGCCCGGAAAGGAAAGCTGGATCCGCAAGATGCAGCTGGCGGCGAAGAAAACACTTGGTTTCACTATCCCGTTAATCCACGCTCGAGGTGTATTCAACTACGACGTAGGACTTATGCCGTATCGCCATGAAATCAACACTGTTGGTATGCTTGGCGCTTCCTTCTACCTACCCTATCTAATGAAGTGTAGTGGGAAAACCGATCTTCCCGCCGAAAAACACGGACCCTTCGGATCAGGAGGTGTCGGAGTTTCAAAAGCGGTATATCGACGAGCTGCAGAGGATGTGGGATGAATGGAAGGATGTGTTTGCGCGGGATCGGTTGCCGGGGAGCGAGGGCGAACTTGAGATAATTGAGTAGGTGACTTGGGGGATTTGCGGCAGAGAGGGGAGATGTTGGGTTATATTTTCGGCTATATTGGGCGTTATGGGTTTTACATGGGAATGATTTGTTGCATTTATCGCATCATAGACTGTCTGATTACGAATGTCTAACGCGGATGTTACGAGTGCTGTTTCGTGATGCGGTCTACAAGCTTTCCTTACATGCACGTGATAGTTTCAAGGAGGCGTTTCAGCCCGGCAGCGAGAACCGCTTCCACATACTTCAACTCCTCCTCCTCCACCATGTTCTCTCCGCCATCGCTTCTCTTCTCGATGTCCGTTTAAGCTCGCCGCCATTCTTCCTTTCTCCCATCGAAGCAGGTTCTTCACAATGTCCCGGCGACCATCAATCGAGCCCTTCCTCCACCCACCTTCTCCACCACCCGCACAATCCGCAAAACCACCAAAACTCTTCCTCCTAACTACCATCATCTCCCTCTCTCTCCTATGGAGTGCCTTTCTCCTCCTCCCCACTCGCCAGCACACCCACCACCTCACAACCGCACGCTCCAACACCACCCTCCTCCCCTACGCAATAAACTCCCTCGGAAACTGGACTCTTCCCCTCCCAACCCTCCCCCTC
>Ga0307512_10002208_pt1 | contig 25388 bp, 24 predicted proteins | sample 14_EM_MG_FD_200267 | JGI IMG/M metagenome (GOLD analysis project Ga0307512, IMG submission 200267) | Populus trichocarpa ectomycorrhiza microbial communities from riparian zone in the Pacific Northwest, United States - 14_EM | ecosystem: Host-associated > Plants > Roots > Unclassified | place... | reverse complement strand
ATGGAGTACGGGATGTCGTCCTTCGCCATCGAGCTCGATATAGAAAACTTTGCCTGAGTATAATGTTAACATATCCTCGACCTCTCATCGAATGTTTGTCTGTGTACCATATCGTCCTACTGTTTTAATAGTGCGTCCGGTAATCTCATTGGCCTGCTGCCGTTATCAGAGCCATAACCTCAGCTGAGTTAGGTTGAGAACCATACAAATTCTTCTCCGGTCGTGCCCGCGTACACGATTTTGTCCTCCGCGGTGTCCACTCTCTTTATTTGCTTGTGGAGCCCTATAGAACGCAAGAGCGCCGCCGCGCGCTCAACTTCTGTAGTAGAGGCGTAAAGGTGAGTAGACGGTCATCTAAACGAACTTTGCCAAAGGGGGAGAGACACTGACCTGGAAGCTCTGGCATGATAACAACCAAGCCGAAGTTAAGACGCGGCAACGGACCTGTTCCGGGTCCTTGACGCCCTGAACACGGCTTGGCGGGCTCATCTCATCATCCGAGTTTGAGTTCTGCTAACATAACATTCAACGCGTGATGCGCTCGACGTTCAATTGAACCATCCAACATTCAATGTCAATCAACGGTCTGCTACAGTAAGACTCCATCTGAAATCACGCGGTATCACTGATTGCCGGTTACCTGCTGACTGACCTAGCTGGTAGCACCACTCTTGTTTGCCTCCCTGTAGTACACGACACGGGGCTCGCAGAAGCCGACCATAACATCGGCTTGCTGTCGACACCCGTTCGAAGAACGGTGCACAACTAGTTGTATTGCTGTTCGGTACCGAATACAGGTGACTACTTAGGATTACAGGAAATTGACTTGCTCATTTTCTGATCCCCCGACGCTGAGCCTGTCTGTGGGCACCATTGGCTTGAGGGAATACAATACAACCCCATATGAGTCCCGCATTGCCACTATGACCGGAGCTAAAATGAATGACAGCTTGAGACTTGGAACGGCTCCTCTTCTGCTCCACGGGTACTCCCGCCTCGGGGTATGGTACTTGATATATTAGCCGGCCTCAATTATTGGGAATCACGCTCTCAGCGCTGATATCTTCCGAACCTACCCTTGCTATTGTCCAGCATTGATCCTCATGCCCAAGATACTCCAAAGTCGTCCATATGGACTGCAGTGGCGAGCGTCGCCCTGGTTCATCACTCTAGGTATCGCTTTTCCTGGCCCAGTTGGTGTGTATGCTGAATGGCCTTATCTTTCGCATATTAGTCGTTGGGATGGGTATGTGTATCGGAACATTCACACCGGACATTACCACTAATCTCGTCGTCTCCAGGCATCACGACAGACTATCTGATATATTCCATCATCATTCCTGTCATGCCCTTCCATTTGCAGGCTCTCGGATATTCAGATATATCAGTGCTTGTGGGATATCTTCTCTTCGCCTATGTGCGTATAGACCATCCACTCGTTTGAACTTATTAACGGGTTTCGACTCTCATTTTGATGTCCAGTCAAGTGGTATAGCGCTATGTACGGGCTGCATTCCATTGATGGCCTCTAGATAGCTTAATTCTCTCCTTTGCAGCGACTCCCATCATCGCATGGTACACCGAACGACTGAACTCTAGAAAAGGAACCTTGATGATTGGCCTGCTCGCCCTTGCTTGGTCACAAGTATTACTCATGGAATCTCGAATATATTGGGTCATGGCGATCGCCCGCGTGCTCCAAGGTGTCAGCGCCGCCGCGGTGTGGACTGCGGGCCTTGCTCTGATGTGAGAGAATAACTTTGCTATGTCCTACAGACATCATCACCTCCCCCCAGTTGTGATACTGTGCCCGAAGAACAAGTCGGCCGTACGTCAATGATCAAAAGAACCATATTTATCTATTCTTACGCTGTACACTGCAGGATACCTTGGCCTAGCCATGTCCGGCCTTCCGTTAGGGTACGCATCCAGAACCTTGATCCCTATCCTTGTGTTAACTTTCAACAACAGCCTGCTAATTGGCCCGCCAGTAGGCGGCGCGCTCTTTGATCGCTTTGGTATTCTCGGCCCTTGTCTTTTCGGTATCGCGATGGTATCCATAGATTTGTTTGGTCGCCTCCTGGTCATCGAACGCAGAGAAGCACTGGGCTGGGGGTTTGAACCCGTTGCGAACATCGACATGTCAGATCATGCTCCAAATTCCGCTAGTCACATTGGCCTGCAATATGGCAGTTTCACCTCCGAATCAGATGATAGAGGACACCAAACCTCGCATATATCTGTCCCTGGAGAATCCCACTCTACGGATTCCTTACTTGGTCCTCAAGCGGACCGTCTTGGAGCGCCGACTTTCCATGACCACCACGACTCAATGTCACTCTTCCAAGTCATCAGAGGGCTCTGCATGTCCTCCCGGGCTGTGGCAGCTGTGGTGAACGGCTTTGTGTACGGGTAGGTTGCGCGGTGGTGTATGCGACGTTATCGAAAGCACCTTCCCTGATACCCCCGAGTAGCATTCTGTACAGCTTCCAAGAGCCGACCCTGCCCGTTCATTTGGAGAGAACGTGGTACCTCAATTCTTCCCAAGTTGGTCTTGTCTTTATTGGCGCCGCTTTGTCCTCCATGCTAGGTCGGTTCACCCCAAGTGTCCATCGCCTGCGCGACAAATGGCGACTCACTTTACACAAGCTCCTCCCATAGCTGGTCGGTTAACGGATCACATAGGCACGGAGTGGGTCACGTTCATCTGCCTACTTCTCTCCGTGCCGGCCTGGATCGCTGTAACGATCCGTGCAAACTTGGCCATATTTATCGCCGCATTTGCATTTGAGAGTAGGTCATCACGACCTAATCATGGAGTGGCCTACTTATATCGGTCGGTCGCCCATCATGATGTCTTTAGATCTATGCACGGCCGCTTTCGTCGCCCCAGTCATGACTGAACTCGCTTTAGTATCGAGGCGTATGCCCGGCGTCGGATGTGCGTCCAGCCATACCCTGACCTCGGCTGTCTGCAGAAGACTAACCCATCTCCCAAAGACGCCCACGTATACGGGGCATTCAATTTTGCAGCCAGCATGGGTGCTTCTGGTGAGTCGGACCGATTCGTACATGTCACCTCTAATGGGCCATTTATGAAATGATCTTACGTCCCTCAGTGGGCCCAGTACTCAGCGGAGAAGTACGTCCTTATTCTATTCCGATGGCGTTCTCGTCTCACTCCCCTCTCCACTAGATCTTCCAACGCTACAACCAAGGCTGGACGATCCTCAATTTCGTCGCGGTGGCGATCATTTCCGCTGCGAGCGTCGTCGTGGTCTTCTTTACGGGCGAACGACCGCTCGCGAGGCGTCGCAGAGGATCGGGCCCGGTCAAGCCGGCATGCGGTATTTGATCGTGTCCAAGTAAGTTATGGAGTGGGGTCGACGTCGACGCGGTATTAAAAAAAAAGAAAGTGGTGCGAGCTTCGCCGCACCCGGCGGCGGCCCGTACCGACTCGGAGCGGAGCAGTAATTGGACTACACTCACGATTCATCTGCCATCGGCGGCGTCTCGTTAGATAAAATGTAACCAGAGAACGCCACGACGTTTCCATGTGATAGACGTATACAGTAGTATTTTCGCTGCCCGAGGATGACAAGTGTTATTGCTGTACCGTTCTGTTCTGAACAGTGGGTCTTTGTCGGCATTGGCCGAGCGCCGTGCTGTTCTTTTTGAGGGAAAAAAAATTCACTCACCGCAAACAAACACGCACACCCGTCCGTCACCTGTCCTTGGGATCTGCTCGGCTCCGTTCTGGGGTCAGGGTTCGTTTCTTTATACGGGCTGGGTGCTTTCCCCTTCCGAAGGGCGGTTCTCGCGCTCGAGGCAGTGAAGGGGTGGTTTGACGTGTGAGATGCGCACTGCACGATACTGCAAGTCAGCTTACCAGCCTTTCCGAGCAAACTTGGTAGTTTCCGTGGTTGGAAAGTCGTAGACGGCATCGGACATGCCCCACGGTTTTCTTTTGGATCCACTATGAACTCTTTGATTGTGTACCTTTATACTTTATGTAGTGATAGCAACTGTCGAGGGCAGTGCCGAATGGGACGAGATGTCTTTGATTACAGTACAGTCCCTACGTGGAACCACACAAACTACGAGCCATGAGAGACAAAAGTAGTAGAAATGACAGGCCCCTGTACGATAACATCTAACGAAACACAGAAAGGGGGAAAGAAAATTAAGGATAGGAATTGCTATCGTGAGTGTCAGCGTGCCCCAGCGGCCTGTTGATATCCGGGATAATAGTAGTTTCCTTGCCCTGCTGGGGTCGGAGTACCCGGGGGCTGCGTCGCCACCCCAAGGCGAAGATGTGGTGGTAGCGTTGGGCTCGCCGTCCAGCTCGCGGCCTTGCCCGTCGTGACAGTATTCGCTACCGCGCGTGGCGCACTCTGCTGCTGCTGCTGCTGTGCTTGTTGCGAGTTGAAGAACGACGCGTACGAAGCGGCGATCGAGGCCGGCGTCGTGGGCTGTTGCCCCTGAGCTTGGTGTTGCTGATAATTGTACCACGAACCATAGCTATTGTACTGCTGCTGCTGGCCAAGGTAGGGCTGCGCTGACTGTGCCGAATGTGCTTGCCCCTGCGCAGGTTGGCCTGGAGACTGAGCATACGCGTTGGGATAGTACGGGTTTGTGCTTGGGGTGTAAGCGTAAGCACCCCGGTACTGGTTACTGCCATACGTAGGATAGGGGAAGTTTGGGTAGTTGGCCTGGGCGATGGGCTTGATGGTGGCAGCGGCTGAAGATCCAGTAGATACTGCGGGAGAAGGGAGCGTGCTTGACCCGGCGCCTGAAAGTGCGCCCAAGGGAATGTTGACCCCAGCTTTGATCTGCAATGTTGTGTCGTCATGTAGTGCCGTGAGGTTGCTTGGTGGAAGTGTGCCGAACCAACCTTCAGGCGGCTCGCTGGGAAGGCTGCGGTGTAGCTTGCGAAGAAGCTCGAGGGGAGGGATCAGGGAGGAAGAGTCTTTGGTTGAACGGGGACGGAGAGAAGCTATGAAAGCCAATGACCCAGCGATGCCTTGTGCTACAGAGCAGTAATTCGTAAGGTTTAGCCAGGCAAGATGTGACGAAGATTGGCACACTCACCAATATCCCACTCTTCCGAGCCAAGTTCTACCTCACTCGCGCCTCCGTTCTCACCACCTAATCGCTGTGATTGTAATTCCCCGAGTCTCGCAAGCGCTCGCTTATTCCGATCCAACAGTTCCTGGATAGACGCTTCAAGTTCCAAAGTCTCCATGAAATCTTGAATAGGGGCCAGGTCTCGTTCAAGTTGTGGATCCAATGCAATCCGTTTTGTACCATCTTGTCCCATTTCGCTATCGCATTGCTGAGGGTGGTCTTTGTCTGGAGAAGCATCCGTCATTTGCACATCTTTTGTGGCGGTTGACTGGCCCAGAGCACCCGTTTCGGATGTAGGCTCGAATCTTCTTCTCCTCCAGCGAGACCACATGACTTCACCCAGTACGAACTGCCCAACTTCAACGCCATCCTGGTCGAAAGACGGGGCAAAGCTAGCATTGGGGCCATAGTCCAGAAATGAGCCGGTGCTAAGGTGTCGTGGGCCAGGTAAGGTGGGCTTCTTAGTATGGAGCTTTCTTGAAAGGGATCCTAGTGTTGGCACGGAAGATTCGGATGCTTCCGGTGTAGACACCGAAGGCAGAACGGCAACAAGTTCTGCATGTGCGGTAGGTAGATTCTTCAAGTCGGTACCATCGAGAGAGGCGATGTCAGAGTTAAGGGATGTCCACCATTCGCCCGCAGGTAGCCTTTGCATGAGAGCATATTTACGTTTCCGGGGAAGATCGGAAGAAGCGAGTGGGGCATCAATAGATTTTGATGAATCAAGTGTTGCGTCATCATTTCCGACGGAGCCTGCTTCGGGATTGGGGGGTATAATGGTCTCAAGATCAAGGAGAGACTCTGTGGCGCGGAAAGATGACTGATCGAGGAGAGAAAGGGCGAGGTTGCAGAATTTGAGTTGATGGGCCGCTGGTGCAGACGGTCGGGAGCGAGGGTGAGCAAAGACAGGGAAGAGGGGTTGTACTGCGGACTGCAGTAGTGAAGGTTACTGAGATTGCAGAAGAAAGCGCTGGATGGGAAACGTACTCGGAGGACACGAAGAGGATGTCTTGAAGACTCTTTCAGGAGAGTCCGGAAAGAGTAGCTTTGTGGCTGGGAGGGTGGTTGTGAGTTAAGAGCATTTGAAGAGCCAGACGAATCAGCGGGGAGGGGGAAGACGCGATCGAGAAGACCTTGGGTGTCAATCCTGCTCCACAGTGATGAGAATGGTTTTCACGATGACGCAGACGGAACAAAGGGACTGACATCTCGAGAATATCAAGAATTTGCTGTGCGATGTGAGGGTCGAGTGGGAGGTCACCAGTGCCCTTCGGATGTACGGACGTATGGTTTACAGAATCAGAAGGTGGCTTTATTTGCTCGTCGCCAGCGTGGCTATCGGTAACGTCGCCATTTCGAGGTTGCTTCGTAGCAGGTTGGTCCTCTGGATGAGCCAAAGATTCACGTTTACGTTTCCTCGTGGGTGACTTTGGTTTAGACGGAGAGGGAGGAGGATGAGGTGCGGTTAGACCATTTGGATGGTCGTCAGAGAGTTTTTGTGAACGTGTAGTGCGCGCCATTTAAGAGTAGGTATTATAATATGGATGCGAGAGACGAATAAAGCGAGATGTGTGAAGAGGAAATGAGTGTCAGTATGAGTCGCTCGGTACGCGTCTGTTGTGCGAGACGCGACTTTTTGTGTATTGAGCGAGTGACCCTGACTTGCCTCACTTTGACTCTCTCTCGAAAGCGATTCTCACTTGAAGCTGGCCCCAACAATTTTATTCTCACGCATCACGTGAACTACTCCCCCCAAGTCTCACAGCACGCACAGAAACACAACTCTGGTTTCCCAATGGCCTCTAGGCTCGCTCCCGTGACAAAACCCATATTCAGAGCACAGCTCTCCTCGAAACCGTCAAATGGACATGCTTCTTTTGTCCCACAAATCTCCAAGCTCGTATTTGAGTATTCTCAGAACTGGCCCTCCTCCGCAAATACGCGAACCTACCTCCAGAACAACCTCCAAATCTTAGCACGTGCCAACCCTCATGTCCAAGTCGTCGTTAAGCAGCGGAACAATCGCCAACCTATAGTACGAGGCTTCTATCGTGCGCCATTCCTATATTTTAGGCCCGCTTCCGCTGCGTTGACACCTTCCATCTGATTCAGTCAATAACAACGAAAAAGTTATTCCTCTGAACGGCTTCGAAGTCACGAGTATCGAGAAGAAAGTCCAACTTCTACTTGATTCTTCCGGTGCCAAGATCAGGTCACTGAAGCGGCGCACTGTGGAGAGCACATCGGAATCCGCTAGGGGCATCTGGAGTGGTCTTCACGACACACCGTTCCAAATATGACGCGGCGTTTGTTCACAGAGTGTGATACACAGTGAGGGTACGTGCGCAGGTCTACGATGCTTGCTCTGCGACCCCCCTTTTTATACCCCTACTGACCGCCTTCATCACAGATACTTGTCATCGTAATGATATAATACATAATATATTTTTCCTCGGTGCAATTTTTTTTCATTTTGGCGACCGCATATTGGTGGAGTCCGCCACGTTCATGATTCATGGGACATGTCCTTGTGACAGGGTTTGACGCAATCACAGCATGTTGTACAGCCCACGATCACTCAATTCTCTTCACCGCCGGCCAGCGTCTATAATCCACAAAAGGGAATTCGGCACATGATAAGATGATCATTTCGCTTTCATGTGGCTGCAACACGCCTTGAACGCGTGTCGTTTTCGTCTCCGGTCCTCTGTGATACGTTACTCGGCAGTATGCGTGGCTAGGGTCCTCTAGAAAGGGCGCTCGGAAGACCTAAAGTTTTGGGGGGTGCGGACTGCACATGCACGGTGAGAACACGATATCAAGGTCCACTCTGTTACAGGGCTTACCCCTTCGATTTTCCCCTTTCTCCCCATCATTTCCCGTTCTGAACCTGGGATAATGTCTCCCATCACATCCACTACGAAACATATCTTCCCCTCCGTCTATGCCCTTCAGATGCCCACTGCGGCGTCCCTTTCAACTCGCCGGCGACCTGTGATAGACCTCAGCCAAGACGCTTTGCAGGGGCATCCTAGTCGCTCCGACTCGGTGTGTACTTTCGTATACTCAGAACCCTTGCCAACATCTGAGTTCTATTCAAAGCTTACAAGTGAATCATCCACTTGTTCGACGCTAGTCGACAATGTTGTAAGTGCAGTTCTAGCATAATTGGCCTCCATCGAGTTAATATCCTCACAGGAAGCATCGATGCCCGTTTATCTCGGTGATGAACATGTCATGATGCATCTTGACTATATGCTAGTAGGTCAATCGTCACCAACATAGTGAGGATAATACACTCAAACCCTCTAGCCCATCTCCGAATATCCGGAGTATGACGTCCCACCATCCCCATCCTCAAGTCTTATGCCTGATGAGCCGTTGCTTGCGACGCCTTCGTCTTCTACAATCAGCCTACTGAAGACGAAGGGGGCGTTGCTTGCAACTCCCTCCTGTTCCACAATCAATCTACTATCCGAATCCCCAGCCTCAACGAGGCAGCGCCTTTGGCTTCACCGCTCTAAACGCTCGCTGTCCACGCGAAATTCACCACCGTCTTCACCAAACGACTCTCGCACACAATCCTTCCTCGCCTCGCTACTGCAGTCGCGGTGGCCCAAAACCGAACCGGAGCCACCGATATTCGGGCAGACCGCGCCGCGTGCGGTTTCTCCTTTCCGCGGTAAACGGCGACCACCTTCGGCGGCGTCCATGCCGCGCAGCATTTTGCGCACCGACTCGCATTCTAGTCCCCGCACCATCAAATCGCCGAGATCGCTCGGCTGCGTCAAGTTTGCGGAGCAGCCGGGTGTCTGGGAGTACAACCCTCGGGCGCAAGAAGAAGTCGATGATTATGGGGAGGCTCGCTCACACATCGAGTGGTGCACCCGAAAGGACTCGGACTCGGACTCGGTCATCACCCTTCCGCCACCAGGCGAACGTAACCCTCCTAACGACTCTTTTTTCAAGCGCATTATGGGGGCCTCCTCCAACAAGAACACAAAATCTGCCAAGGACCGCCCCACCATCTCGGGTCCGATGCCTTTGGCCAAAGCGGCCTCCCTCCGGCAGATGAAAGAAGCGAACCGAAGTCACACCGAGCTGCTGAAGGAAATATCCAAGGGCCCACCAACACCAAAGAAGGAAAACAAACTACGTTCGCTGATGGGCAGGTACTTAAAGGTGTCGTAGTCGCCGCGTCTTCGAGACGGCGCTAGAGGTGAGCACTCGCTTTGTGCAATGTGAGGATGTGAAGGTTGACGGGTGTTTCAACTAGCGCTCGTATTCGAGAAAAATCTTGATCTAGCCCCTCAACGGGGACCCTTCCACTATCCAGGCGACTGGGCTCGCCAAGGACACGCCAGCAGGTGGCGCGCGGCTGCAGAGAGCCAAGGGCTTGCGCCGCATTGTTTATTGATATAATATGTTCATTTATGTTACCACTTAAAGCCTTAGTTAGGTGTATGCCATATGCCAAATGATATGTTGAATAGGCCATCAAGTTGGAACCTGCAGGGCAGCGGGGTTCGGAATACTTACGTGTCGACACATGATCCATATACATTGTCTTATTAATCGGGATGTAATGCACACTTCTGTAACTTCATGAAAATGGATGGAAAGGTGGTCATACTGTAGGCCATATGAACAGGATATTCGAGTGTCCAAACAAAAAGAGGTTGTCGTCATGCTTGCATACTCTTCTGTTGGCGCTCTGCAGCCCAACGTGCGTGAATCAATGTGGCGCCTTCAGCACGAGCACGCACAACAGGAGGGAGCATCTGGAGTCGCGCGGCTTCAATATGTGGTGGCAGGAGGGCATCGTTTCGGATAACCTGGGGCAGCGTGTCAGTGATGAACATTCGAGGGCAAAACGAGGTTGCGATTTCGGTGAAGTGAAATGGGAGGGTGACAACACAAGGGTGAGAGGAGGAGAGAATGGATGCGCAAGATGGAAACGCACCGATCCGATGGCAAGGAAGAACGAGAATGTCGCCGCGCTGCTGAGCATGTACTGCGAGAGGGTCGCAAGGAAGCCACGAGGGCCAGCACCACCCCTTTTTTGTTGTGCGGATGTGTGAGTACGGTGGACAGCGGAGATGAGAGGAAAGAAGGAGGGTAGGTAAGGTCGCGTACCGCAGGATGCTGTAACTGCCAAAGATGAAGCCTATGGTGAGACCAACTCCCCCTCCCATAAGGGCGCCCATTCTACGCAAAAGAAAAAGGATCGATCATCTTGCGAAAGCCAGGCGAGAGATGACAATATCGGCAACATACTTCACTGCGTTACGCGCGCGCGGGGAAGTGTGAGGAAAGGAAGAGTGACAGACGTCAGTCAGAACACAAATCATTCGAAAATTTGTCACTTTGAGAACGCACTTTTCTGCCAGATAGATGGTTCTCCACCATGTCTCACGGGAGGAGGAGGCATTTTTTTCTGCTCAACTTTGTACGAGGCAATTTAGAAATGTGGGAAGTGATGGCTGTGAGTGAGCCAAGTGTTCACTCGGTCACTCGGGACTCGCACTCGCGTCAGTCCAGTCCGAGTCCGAGTTGTCGGAGACAAACCTTAACCCCACGAGGGGAACTTCCCTTCGGCGTCTCAGTAATAAGGGTTTGCAAAGTCCGTAGGTCCGAAGCAAACCCTGACAATGTCCTCCACGCGCATGCCCTCCCTCCCACTCGCACAGCAGGCCCAAATAAGTGCGTCCATAGAGAATTCATAAACGTTTTCCCAATGCCCACTCATTTTTCTCATGGAATGAAACGCCGAACGGGTTGACTCAGTTCGCGCTCACCAGAGGGACCTAATTCACGTGTCTTCACTGAGAGAGCAGACCGAGAACATCCTGCGTTCGTGGTTCGGTGAGAAACCAGTCCCCTCCCCCCTGAATCGTCCCTGAACATTTCTCTCACATTTATTTACAATCGACGGGCACCCCTTGTTGCAGGAACACGTTGGCTGACGCGCTTTGACAAGGAGGTCGAGCTCTCCGTTCGGCTCGTCTACCATGCCCTCACGACAGGACGCGGTCAGTCTCATTCCCCCTTCACAATCGATCTCCAAACCGCGCGATCATTGATTCCGAATATTCTTTTCTTTCTAGCGATCCAGACACTGGGAGAGGAGTACACGAACATATGGGTGCATCCCAAGTGGGCACGATCGCCACGCATCCGTGCAGCGCTCATCCTCCTTCCCACCATCCCATCCTACATCCTCGCACGGCTAGGACCTCTCCTGTATTCATACTATCCACGGTCCAAGGACGTCGCGACTGCGGTCGTAGGTGCACTAGACGTTGCGGGCGACGTCAACCTCGCCGTGTTCTATATCAGCGGTGTGTATTATCGCCTCGTGCGGAGGCTCTTGGGCGTACCACATGTGCGTGCACAACTCAGCCTCACCACATGCCTGGGGATGGCCACTGATTTCTGGAATCTGGAATTGGTAACCCCGTAGATCTCTGCCACGCTGATCGACCCGAACTCACGGCCGCCGTCGTACTCATTGCTTGGCATCCTCATCCTCGTTCGAATAGGGTATCGACTCCTGAACTACTTGCGGGCTCGTTCGCCACAGCGGGCGCCGTCTATTGCTGACGAGAAGAGCCCCAGCCCTAGGGATTCTGATGAACCGCAAATTGACGATCGTCCCGTCTCGACCTTACTTAATTACGACCCGGAAGCTGACCTCACTTCAGGAGACGAGACAGAGAAGCTAACGGTCCTCGATCTCGAAACGGTCCCAGCATCTGTCAGAGCCAACAGGACGTGTACGCTTTGCTTGGAAGAGCGTACCGCGACCTGCGTCACGGAGTGCGGACATCTTTTCGATTGGAATTGCATATACAGTTGGGGAAGGGAAAGGGTGCGTCTCCCCGCTTGCTGTAGTGGTGTCGATGTGGAGTTTCTGAGGTCTGCTTCACGTAGGCTGAGTGTCCGCTCTGCCGCCAGTCATTGAACTTGACGAGGCTGTTGCCTATCTATAACTTATAGCGAACGAAAGCCCACTAAACTTGCGTTGGCTGATTAGATTAGACAACAATGTGGACCACGTGCGAGGACGCTGAGACATGTACAGCGAAACAACTTTTACATGACGACAAAGCTAGGAAGCTGAAGGACGGGTCATACGATTTGCTGGATGAGGGTGATATTATCCCCTTTCAACAAGATGCGCCCTAGCAGGGGGGTTTGTCAGGATTCGCAACTCTCGGTGGCTCACATACCTAATTCATGCCGAGGTTTTGCTCCCTTTACGTACACCTCCGCTGCCTCATCTATAACTACATTCATGAACTCGTCAAAGCCCTGATTATAGTTGGTATATCAGTATTCATGACCGGAGGAAAATACCAACAAAAAATCGGGAAAATAGCAATTAAGCATGCGCAGGTAGGGCTTCAACAATAAGCAATTTTTTTTAAGAACAGCCCATTGCGCGTGGCGACCACGACTGACGCCGTTAAGGGTGTTTGGTTAGTCACGTACAATGATTCGGCCCTCTATCCGCATTTCGATGTTGTCATAGAGCCAGATGACGACCTTCGTCCTCTGAGGGTCAATAGTTAGAACATAGCTGAGCGCGTGATAATACCGTGCGCGGGGGCGCACACACCTGCTGAAGATTTTTGAAAATAACATTCTACCCAATGATGAGAGATTAGGATCAGGGTGTGATGAGATAAATATTACGCACGATGGGCTGAACCATCACACGCTGCTGACGTCCTGACATGTTGAAAGAGGTGCTATAGGTCGCTGGTGAAGGTCTTCGTGAGGATCGTGGTTCTGGTAGTTGGTGTTGAAGGGACGACACGAGCGAGGCAGCTGATCGCGCGACGTAATTAGGGTTAAGGTTCGCGGAATTCCTGAATTTGGTCGATTCAGAGACGCGTCAACGGTAGTTCCCTCAACGCTTTACCTTGGTTCCATCACGATGGAGGTGCGCATTTTCACGTGTATCTTCGTCTATTTTCGTGTCAACTTAGCCATCCTACTTGTAAGGTACTGGCACCAAGCAACTCATCTACCGCTGCGGCGGTCACCTTCATCACGTTTGTACAGGACCTCAAGAAGAAAACGAAAGCATGGGGTCCTATGATCGAACTTTGTGCTTCTGGGGAGAAGACCCTGGAACGATTCCGATACCAATTCCCTGATGACTGGCTCTACAGCGACCAACTGCGTGGAGAATGGAGTGCATACAACGAGATTTTGAAGAGGAAGAACGACTCCATCCAGGAACAGCTTGGTGCGCTAGCCTCTTGCCATACACTATGATGTATCCACCATTGACAGCGATGTTTTCTGCACAGCTGGTCTTCAACTCAAGATTGTCGCGGAAGACAAGATCGTAGAGAACAAGATCAATGACATACTAGAGGAATGGATACAGACGCGCCCGGTACAGGGCAACATGCGTGCAGATACCGCTATGAATACGATCAATGTGTTCGAGGGCAAGCTCAACCGCGTGCAGGAGGAATACGACCTCCTCTGTCGCGCAAAGGAAGCCCTGGATCTAGAGCTTATCCGTCACACTCGCCTCGAACCCATCTTTGAGGAACTACGCGACCTCAAAGCCGTCTGGACAGCGCTTTCTGGCATCTGGAGTCAGATCAGCGAGCTACGCGACTTGGCCTGGGCGACCGTCCAACCGCGGAAGTTAAGGCAACAAATAGATGGGCTGCTCAGCAGCACCAAGGACATGCCGACGCGGATGCGGCAATATGCTGCTTTTGAATACGTGCAGGATGTATTGAGGGGCCTGCTCAAGTCGAATACCCTCATCGGGGAGCTGAAGAGCGAAGCCCTGAAGGACAGACACTGGAAGCAGCTATTCAAGCTGTTGAAGACAACTTCTCAACCAAGCTTGACCCTGTGAGCTGTTCCTTTCTTCTTTCCGTTAATCTTGGTCAAACTCATGGCATACGCAGCATGACCTTGGGGAACGTCTATGACTTGGACCTGAAGAAGAACGAAAGTAAAATCAAAGACGTCATTATTCAAGCTCAGGGAGAGGTTCGTTCTTGTTATTCTTCGAAGTGACCTCGATTTACTGGCGACAGATGGCCCTAGAGGAGTACATCAAGCAAGTCAAGGAAACTTGGACCAACTACACTCTCGATCTTGTCAACTATCAGAACAAGTGTCGCTTGATCCGGTCCGTCGACGGTTGCATCTCCTTCCGACACAGACTCCTGATATTTTTTTCAGTGGTTGGGACGACCTCTTTAACAAGTGCAGTGAGAACCTGAACTCATTGGTGGCCATGAAGCTATCTCCTTACTACAAAGGTGGGATCCCCTACCTACTTGTCTGGTTCCTGTGCTGAGAACTTTCCTCAGTGTTCGAGGAAGAGGTATGCCTACCTTGTCGAGTTTCGGGATCATCGTTGATGTGTTTTCAAGGCAAGCTCCTGGGAAGAGAAACTCAACCGGATACACGTACTTTTCGGTCAATCCACTTAGCCTCTTTTGATGCGAAATCTTGCTGATGTGGCGATAGACATATGGATCGATGTTCAACGCCAATGGGTGTACTTGGAGGGCATCTTTTCCGGGAGCGCTGACATCAAACACCTCCTTCCTGTGGAGAGTGCGCGTTTCCAAAACATCAACACCGAATTCTTGACTGTGATGAAGAAAGTGTACAAGTCGCCATTCGTCACGGACGTCATGAATATCCAAGGCATCCAGAAGAGTCTCGAGCGACTTGCTGACCTGCTGAATAAGATACAGAAGGCTCTCGGAGAGTATCTAGAACGAGAGCGGGCTTCCTTCCCTCGCTTCTACTTCGTTGGTGACGAAGATTTGCTCGAGATAATCGGAAACAGCAAGGACATCATACGGATTATGAAGCATCTCAAGAAGATGTTTGCGGGCATCGCAACCATCAAACTCGACGATGACATCTCGCAAATCCAAGGAATGGCTTCACGCGAAGGCGAAGAGGTCACATTCAAAGATCCTATATTACTCAAAGACTACCCCAAGATCAACGACTGGTTAGCCAGGATCGAGTACTCCATGCGGTTGTCCCTGGCACAGCTACTTTGTGATGCCGTCGATGAGTTGCAAACGTTCTACGGCACTGGGACCACATTACCCGTGGACCGGTTCATCGCTTGGGTGGAGAAATTCCCCGCGCAGCTCGTCACGCTCGCTGTTCAGGTTGCCTGGACATCGTCTATCGAGACTGCCTTTGAGGCATCTCAATCGCTCAACCAACCCCTCGATACCATCAAGCAAAGCCTGGATCTCCTCGCAGATATCGTGCTTACGGAACTCGGCCCCGTCACCCGCAAGAAGTGTGAGCACCTTATCACCGAGCTGGTACACCAGCGTGATGTGACACGCACGCTCGTTCAACAACGCGCGACCGATAACAAAAGTTTCGCATGGCTATATCAAATGCGTTTTTATCTCGATCGCGCTACCGAAAACCCGCTTGACCGATTGGACATTCGTGCAGCGAATGCCTCGTTCCCGTACGGATGGGAGTACCTCGGTGTTTCCGAACGCTTGGTCCAAACCCCGCTCACTGACCGGTGCTATCTTACACTGACCCAAGCTCTTGACACGCAACTAGGTGGAGCACCCTTTGGCCCTGCTGGTACGGGCAAGACGGAATCCGTCAAGGCTCTTGGCCTGCAACTCGGCAGATTCGTACTCGTGTTCTGTTGTGACGAAACATTTGATTTTCAGGCTATGGGTCGTATCTTTGTGGGGCTCTGCCAAGTCGGCGCATGGGGTTGCTTCGACGAATTCAATCGACTGGAAGAGAGGATTCTCAGTGCCGTCAGTCAGCAAGTGCAGAGTATCCAGCAAGGTTTGGCCGCGCTTGTGAAGAATCCAAATGCCGAAATCGAGCTGGTGGGCAAAAACCTGAAGATCAACAAGAATATCGGAATCTTCATCACCACTAATCCCAACTATGCTGGTCGTTCTCAGCTCCCACCGAACTTGACGAAGTTATTCAGGCCGTAAGTGTCCAACATCTCTTGCGAGTGTACCGATTCAATGATGTTCTAGTATGGCCATGACTCGTCCTGATCGTGAGCTCATTGCTCAAGTCATGCTGTTCTCCCAAGGATTCCGCACAGCGGAGTCTCTCGCATCCAAGATTGTTCCTTTCTTCAACCTGTGTGACGAGCAGCTTTCCCCTCAACCACATTATGATTTCGGTCTCCGTGCGTTGAAGGCGGTCCTTTCAAGTGCTGGTATTCTCAAGCGCGAGCGCCTTCAAGAAGCACGTTCTAGTGGCGATAACCCTGACCTTGCCGGACTTTCGGATGTCGTTTCCGAGCAAGTGATTCTTATCCAGAGCGTTACCGAGACCATTGTACCCAAGCTCGTCGCAGACGATGTGCCTCTGCTCACAAGGTTTGTCCTCTGAATCTGAAGCCACGTGTTCTCAAATAACTCGTTTCACAGCCTCCTTGCTGACGTCTTCCCTGGCACCGAGTACATTCCTGTGGACCTCGGCGCCCTGCGTAGCCACATCGCCAAAATTTGCGAAGAGAGGCGTCTAGTCCAAGGGGAGCGTTGGGTGAACAAGATCTTGCAGCTTTATCAAATTCAGAAGATCCAGCATGGGCTTATGATGGTGGGACCTTCTGGAAGTGGCAAGACAAATGCCTGGCAGGTTTTACTTACCGCGCTTGAACGACTGGATGGTATCGAAGGTGTCGCGTACGTGATCGATCCGAAGGCTATGCATAAGGACGCATTATATGGGACACTCGACCCGACGACACGTGAATGGAACGATGGCCTCTTCACCCACATTTTGCGTAAGATAGTCGACGATGTCCGCGGTGAAAGCGGGAAGAGACACTGGATCATCTTTGATGGCGACGTCGACCCTGAATGGGTTGAGAACCTGAACAGGTATGTACTTCATTCGATAGCTTTACACCCCTATTCACATAACTTAAAAACAGCGTGCTCGACGATAACAAATTACTCACACTACCGAATGGCGAACGTCTTAATCTTCCACCCAATGTCCGTATTATGTTCGAGGTTGAGCATCTTCGTTATGCCACACTCGCCACCGTCAGTCGTTGTGGCATGATTTGGTTCAGTGAAGACGTGGTTGAACCCCCCATGATCTATCGCCAATACCTTGACTCCTTGGCAGCAGTGCCCCTGGATGCAGAAGATGACGAAACTTCCGGCATCCCAGGTCGGCGCGTGGAAGAGTCCGACGGATCTGGTATCAACTTGGCCACCCAGAAGCAGATTGCCGCTATCTTGGAGCCATACTTCTCAAGTGGCGAACTGGTTGGGGCTGCCCTTGAATTCGCATCAGACATAGAGCATATCATGGACTTCACTACGACACGTGCGCTCAATACCCTATTTTCCCTCGTCAACAAGACTGTTCGGAATGTTCTGGAGTACAACTCGCAGCACTCAGATTTTCCTCTCAGTGGGGAGCAGGTAGAGCAATATGTCACCAAGCGTTTACTAATCAGCATCATCTGGGCCTTTTCCGGAGATACAAAGCTCGACTTGCGCGCGGAGCTTGGACACTTCCTCAGCCAAAGGACGGGAGTTGACCTTCCTCCCGTGCTAGCCGGTGCCTCGTTGATCGACTTCGACGTTCAGATTGCAAGTGGTGAATGGGCGTCATGGGCCGCCAAGGTCCCACAGATCGAGATTGAGCCACATACAGTAACTGCGTCCGACGTTGTCGTCCCCACCATGGATACCGTACGCCATGAAGAGGTTCTTTACTCTTGGCTTTCTGAGCATAAACCCCTTATGCTTTGCGGTCCGCCGGGTTCGGGCAAAACGATGACGCTGTTTAGTGCCCTCAGAAAGCTTCCCGACATGGAGGTGGTTGGCCTCAACTTCTCCAGCGCGACAACTCCAGAATTAATATTGAAGACCTTCGAGCAATATTGCGAATACAGGAAGACTCCCAACGGTGTCCTACTTGCCCCCATTCAGTTGGGTCGCTGGCTCGTGGTGTTTTGCGACGAGATCAACCTTCCCGCCACCGATAAATACGGGACTCAGAGGGTCATATCCTTCATCCGTCAGCTTGTCGAATCCGGTGGCTTCTGGCGAACCACCGATATGTCCTGGGTTAAACTGGAGCGTATCCAATTCGTGGGCGCGTGCAATCCTCCCACAGACCCCGGCCGTGTCCCACTTAGCCACCGTTTCTTGCGCCATGCCCCACTTATTATGGTCGACTATCCGGGAGAGGTTTCGTTGAAGCAGATCTATGGCACGTACACGCGTGCTGTACTGAAGATCGTTCCCAATCTCCGTGCATACACCGAACCCCTCACCGACGCCATGGTGGACTTCTACTTGGCTTCGCAACGGCGATTCACAACAGATATCCAAGCTCATTACGTATACAGTCCTCGTGAACTTACCCGATGGGTTCGCGGAATCTACGAAGCAATTCGGCCGTTGGAGGTCTTGACTGTAGAAGGACTCGTTCGGGTCTGGGCACATGAGGCCCTCCGACTCTTTCAAGACAGATTGGTTGCAGAAGAAGAACGGCATTGGACAGACGAGAATATTGACGCTACTGCTATGACCCACTTCCCCACCATCAATAAAGACGAAGCCCTCACACGACCGGTCCTGTTCTCCAACTGGACTTCGAAGAACTATATCCCTGTGGATCGTGAGGTTCTTCGCGAATATACAAAGCAGCGTCTCCGGGTGTTCTACGAAGAAGAACTTGATGTTCCTCTCGTCCTTTTCAACGACGTTCTGGACCACGTCCTCCGTATTGACCGTGTGTTCCGTCAAGTCCAAGGCCATCTCTTATTAATTGGTGTTAGCGGAAGCGGGAAGGTATGGCTTTCGCATCACAATACAGATCGCCGCTGACCGTCATATTTAGACCACATTATCTCGTTTCGTGGCGTGGATGAACGGTCTCAGTATCTTCCAAATCAAAGTTTCCAATAAGTATACCGGCGATGATTTCGATGAAGACTTGCGTATTGTACTTCGCCGTGCAGGTACCAAAGGAGAGAAGATATGCTTTATCATGGACGAGTCGAATGTCCTTGATTCCGGATTCTTGGAACGCATGAATACCTTGCTTGCCAACGCAGAAGTACCCGGCCTATTCGAAGGCGATGAGCACGCTGCTCTTATGACAGCTTGCAAAGAGGGTTCGCAGCGGGACGGCTTGATGTTGGATTCACACGAGGAGCTATACCGCTGGTTCACCCAGCAAGTGGCAAAGAACCTCCACGTAGTTTTCACAATGAATCCTCCGGAGAACGGCCTGGCTTCCCGCGCTGCTACTTCCCCAGCTCTTTTCAACCGTTGCGTCCTTGACTGGTTCGGAGATTGGTCCGATCAAGCCTTCTACCAAGTCGGCATGGAATTTACACACACCCTCGATCTCGACTTATCGTCATACACCCCACCTACCCACTTCCCCATCGCGTATCGCGAGCTTTCCATGCCACCCATCCATCGCACTGCTGTCGTCAATGCACTGGTCTACGTTCATATGTCGTTATCCCAAATTAATCAACGTCTCAGTCGCAGGCAAGGTCGCTACAACTATGTCACGCCCCGTCATTACCTGGACTTGTAAGTTGCCATTCTGCCACACCCTTCCACCTATACTAACGCGATTGTAGCATCAATCATTATGTTCGTCTTTATAACGAAAAGAGAGACGAACTAGAGGAACAACAGCGCCACCTCCATGTTGGATTGGACAAGCTCCGTGACACTGTCACGCAAGTCGAGCAGTTGAGAAAGAGCCTCGCTGTCAAGCGTGCTCAACTCGAAGCCAAGGACAAGGAAGCCAACGAAAAGTTGCGACAAATGGTTTCCGATCAGCAGGAGGCTGAGCAAAAGAAAGCGGCTTCTATCGAGATCCAGGCTGCTCTTGTTGAACAGGACAAGCATATCGAACAACGCCGTGCCGTGGTGATGGCAGACCTCGCTGACGCTGAGCCCGCCGTGTTGGAGGCTCAATCCGCCGTCAGTAGTATCAAGAGGCAACACCTCCAAGAAGTTCGAACTATGGCCAACCCACCGGATGCCGTCAAATCGACAATGGAGTCCGTCTGTACTGTCTTGGGACATAAGATTGACAGCTGGCGCACCGTTCAAGGCATCATCCGCCGTGATGACTTCATCCAACGAATCGTGAACTTCGACACGACAACCCAGATGACTAAGGCCCTCCGGGACCAGATGAAGAGGGATTACTTGAGCCGCTCCACTTACAATTTTGAGACTGTCCAGCGAGCCTCCAAAGCTTGTGGGCCTCTTGTGAAATGGGTGCTCGCTCAAGTCCGCTTCTCTGAAATTCTTGACAAAGTCGAACCATTACGATATGAAGTCCAGTCCCTCGAGCAGCAGGCCGAACAGACTAAGCAACAAGCGGCCACAATTATCACTATGATCTCCGAACTCGAGGCTAGTATCCAAAGGTACAAAGAAGAGTACGCAGTTCTCATCAGCCAAACTCAAGCCATCAAGTCCGAGATGGAGCGCGTCCAAGGCAAGGTCGACCGTAGTATGAAGCTTCTAGAAAGCCTGTCGTCCGAAAGGGCACGTTGGGAAGCTGGGAGCCGAACTTTCGATGTGGAGATGAGTACCATTGTTGGCGACGTCCTGCTGTCTGCCGCGTTCTTGGCGTATAGTGGCTTCTTCGACCAACACTATCGCGAAGTCATGTGGCAGGAATGGATCAGCCATCTCAATGAGACCAATATCAAGTTCAAACCCGAACTCTCCTTCACAGAGTACCTATCCACGGCCGACGACCGTCTCAGCTGGCAATCGAGAGGTCTTCCGTCTGACAATCTCTTCACGGAGAATGCTATTATGCTCAAGCGTTTCAGTCGCTATCCTCTTATCATCGATCCCACAGGACAGGCAACCGCATACCTATTGAACGAGCACAAAGATCGCAAGATCACCGTCACAAGCTTCTTGGATGAGGCTTTCCTGAAAGTCTTAGAGAGCGCACTTCGCTTTGGGAACCCACTCCTCATTCAAGACGTAGAACACCTCGACCCTATCCTCAACGCAGTGCTCAATAAGGAGATACGCAGAACTGGTGGCCGTGTGTTGATCCGGTTGGGAAGTCAAGACATCGACTTTTCACCATCCTTTACGATGTTCTTGTCGACCCGCGACCCCTCTGTCGACTTCTCCCCAGATATCTGTAGTCGTGTCACTTTTGTCAACTTCACGATGACGAGGAGCAGTCTGCAAAGTCAATCACTTGATCAAGTCCTGAAGGTGGAACGACCAGACACAGAGCAAAAGAGGACGGACCTCATGAAAGTGCAAGGCGAATTCCGCGTACGGCTGCGTACCCTTGAGAAGCTACTGTTACAAGCTCTCAACGAGTCGACTGGCAACATCCTCGACGATGACAAGGTCATTGATACTTTGGAAACCCTGAAACGGGAGGCCGCGGACATCACACGCAAGGTGGAAGAAACCGATGTTGTTATGAAGGAAGTGGAGCAGGTGACCGCAGACTATCTCCCGATCGCCCAGGCTTGCAGTTCGGTATTCTTCATCCTGGAGCAACTCAATCTTGTCCACCACTTCTATCAATTCTCCCTGCGCTTCTTCCTGGATATCTTCGACTACGCCCTTCACCATAACCCCCACCTACGAGGCGTCTCAGATCACGGTGCAAGGCGTGACATCCTTCTTAAAGACTTGTTCTTGATCACTTATCGCCGAACATCACGCGCGCTTTTCCATAAAGATCACGTCATGCTTGCTGTCCTTCTGGCACAAGTCAAGCTCCGCGGACTGGAGGACATCAACGACGAGTTGGAGTTCTTGTTGGAGACTGGTGATGGATCAGCTGCCGCGTCCATTTCAACAAACCGAGCGATCGAGTGTTTGACTGCCGAACAGCAACAGCGTCTCGATACCTATGCCAAACATTCGTTGTTCAAGCCAGTGGAATCGCACATCATCGAACGCCAAGGCGAATGGGTTCCGTTCTTAAGCTCTAGTAACCCGGAATCTGCTGTACCGACGCCTTGGGACCCAAGTACCCGTAGGTCTTTTTCACCATTACCTCCAAATCATCCCTGACTGTTTCTGCCCAGCCGCCGTGGAGGCAATGAGATCATTGCTCATCATTAAATGTTTACGACCTGATCGTCTTTTGCAAGCTACGGCCATATTCGTCCGGACTGTCTTCGGGGTTGACTTGTCTGTCGAAGCCTCCTTTGATCTTGGCACCATGGTTGCCGATGAGGTAAAAGCGCAGACTCCGTTGGCCCTGGTTTCTGTCTCTGGATATGATGCCAGTTATCGCGTCGAGGGTTTGATCCAAAGCACACAGTCACGCTGCACACAAGTGGCCATGGGTTCACAAGAAGGATTCGGGCTCGCGGACCAGGCAATAGCCGTGGCGTCTCGTCAAGGAACGTGGGTGCTTCTGAAGAACGTGCATTTGGCACCGTCGTGGCTCGGCCAGCTGGAGAAAAAACTGCAGACCCTAAATGCACACCGGACCTTCCGTCTTTTCTTAACTATGGAGGCAAACCCATCGATCCCTGTGAACATCTTACGACAGTCGCGTATTATCATGAACGAACCCGCACCGGGTGTCAAGGCGAACCTCCTCGATTCTCTTCGCAGTATCCCGCCCGCTCGCCTTTCTCAGGGGCCTGCCGAAAAGGTCCGTTTATACTTCCTCTTGGCATGGTTCCACGCGGTCGTACAGGAGCGCCTACGATACGTGCCACTGGGATGGAGTAAGGTATATGATTTCAACGACTCAGACATGGCGTCCGCCTTCACGACAATCGACACCTGGTTACATTCCGTTGCCAAAGGGCGCGCCAATGTCGATCCTGCACAGATCCCTTGGGATGCTATCCGAACGTTGATCAAGCAGTCTGTATACGGCGGACGGATCGATAGTGACTTTGACCAGAGGATTCTTGATGCATTTGTCGATGGTCTCTTCAGGCCTGCTGCCTATAACGTCGACTTCGACTTGGTCCCTAACACTTCGAGCGCCCAGTTGCTGACTGCTCCGGACGGCACGAAGCTGGACAACTTCCTTTCGTGGGTCAAAGGTCTACCAGACAGGGAGCCACCTTCCTGGCTTAGTCTCCCTCCCACTGCCGAACGAGTCATCGCTGTTGCTCAAGGTAATTGACCATTTTCATTACACAACAAGTGCTCACGTGTGGTTAGGGAACGAGTTACTTGCGAAACTAAGGAAGATGCGAATGCTGGCCGATGATGACGACGACAACGTTTCCACAACAGGTCCCTCCAAAGGGTCAGGGTCTCAACAGCCAGCGTGGATGCGCGTTCTGTATGAACGATGTAAGGACTGGCTTGGCCAACTGCCCGCGGTACGCCAAATTTTCAAGGTTACCTTGGTCCAACTCTAATGAGATGATTCCAGACCTTCCGCACACTGCAGAAGCAAGCTGCTGACAATCAGGACCCACTTTATCGCCTCTATACGCGTGAAGGCTTCACCGGGCAAAAATTGCTGAGCTCCGTTCGGAAAGATCTCGCCGACGTCATACAAGTCTGCGAAGGACAACTCAAACAGACCAACCACCTCCGCATGCTGATGAGCTCTCTGACCAAAGGTGACAAAACTAGTAGAGGTCATATCGAGGGCCTTCTGACATTAGTTTTCAGGTACAATCCCCGATCATTGGCGGCGCTACAAGGTCAAGAAAACAATGTCTGTTTCGGAATGGATTCCCGATTTCGCTCGCCGACTGGCACAACTCGATGGCCTTACTGAAGTGGATAACCTTACCAATATCGAGGTCTGGCTTGGGGGATTGTTCTTCCCCGAGGCCTACATCACAGCAACCCGCCAGGCTGTCGCGCATCGCAAGAAGTGGAGTTTGGAAACGTTACATCTCCGACTCGATATCGAGCGGGTGAACGATCCTAATGCCTTCGTCATCGATGGTATGCATTCGCCCTATGTCGGTTGAAAAAAAAACCTTAACCTTTTCATAGGCCTAGTCCTAGAGGGTGCTTCCTGGGTTGACGATCAACTTGTTCTCAGCCAAGGAGAGTCTGTCCGGCTGAATCCATCCCAGGTTAGATGGGTCCAAACGGACGATGTGGATTCCAATGCGACCTTCGCCAACCTGCCCGTGTATCTCAATAACGATCGGAGCGATGTCTTATTCACGGTGGACTTGCCTTTCGACAAGGGTGCTGGTAGTTTGGTTTCCACTCGCGCTGTCTGCCTCACGGCTAGTGGCTGAGCTTAGTCGCGGAATCTTGGGGACGGATCATCATTATCATAGGTCTCAACCTGTCGCGTCGCACCATGTACAATACCATAGGATCTTTCGGATATACCTAGTGTTTCATAGCCCTAATATAGTGGAATCACATTCACGCGTCCCTTTTTCTCAATGGTGGATGGACATAACTCAGTCATGGTACGCTGAATACAGCGGATACTTTGCATAAGAGCTCATTGGCGACGGGCACCGGGCTGTACTATTTGGTTGTGGTCTTGAGATACGGTAATTGATACATGGAATAAAGATCACAACTCGACTACACTACTTCCTTCCGTGATGATATCTAATACCAACCAATCTACCTCTATACCCTTTTCGTTGAATATTTTCTGCGCGTCCTGTGCGATAGCCTCAAAGTTGGTTAACGCCAGTGCGAGAATAGTGGGACCAGCGCCTGAAAGACAGATGCCTAATAGCCCTGGGTGTGTCTCGGGTGTAATGGAGGATGTCACCTCCGGTAAACCCGGAATCTGGGACGAGTGTTCAACCGACGAGAACCACAGAGACCTGGTCGAGCACCTACCAGGTTGCGCCTATATGGCTGGTGGACGCGGTCCTTCATGGCCTCATATATAAGGTCGGGGTCTGGAGGCGATCTCGAGAGGGCCGTCGTCAGAACAGCAAGGCGTTGCATATTGAAAACCTGTCGAGGGATAGCGAATGTTTACAAACTTTTAAACTCTGGATCTAGTAAGTTATGTGAGTGCGCACCACGTCTTTTCTGGCGTAAGACTCCGGAAGCACCTCCCGAGCCGTCGCCGTACTTAGCTCAAAGCGCGGTATTATGGCTACCGCACGTATCTCCTTTGCCCACCCAAAGCGCACGTAATGACCAATCCCCCCTGGCGGCTGGGGAGGATCGCGGCCCCAGTCCGGGCCAGCATCTGGAGGATACTCTGGGAGAACCTCGCTCAGGGGGACGCTCGCGGCCTGGGTTGCGCTGGGGTCGAGCTCTCGTAGGTAGGAGCCCACG
>Ga0307512_10002207_pt1 | contig 25390 bp, 22 predicted proteins | sample 14_EM_MG_FD_200267 | JGI IMG/M metagenome (GOLD analysis project Ga0307512, IMG submission 200267) | Populus trichocarpa ectomycorrhiza microbial communities from riparian zone in the Pacific Northwest, United States - 14_EM | ecosystem: Host-associated > Plants > Roots > Unclassified | place... | reverse complement strand
AGTATATTTCTACAAGAAGACATATTGTTCATATCTATTGCATTTCTAAAATTGCGAAGGAACTTAAAACGTAGATGATTTAATTCTGTCAAAATTAAAAGCTTATACAACATTAAAATACTTCAAAAAATCATCTTAGATTACTTAAATTCCTTAATGCAGCTGGAAAACAAAGGTTTAAATCTGCAAGCTGCGAGTTCCCTCAAAAGTGGCTTTGCTCAATTGAGTAATTGTCATTGATGATGTGATTTTTGTTACACCCCTGTTACAACATCCACAAGCTATCAAAGAAAATATATTGATATGAAACTATATGACACTGTTATACATGAACTGTCTTATGCATATTGCCATATTCAAAAGAATCCATCATGTCTCTAAGTGTCCTAGTAAAAGAATATCATTTAGGAATTTTGGTTAAAGATGAAATCGTTGGAGATTTCTCATGGTTAATGTTACATTTAATGTGGATTTGTATGGCATGCAAAATCCTATGATAGGAAAGTGTGTGATATCTCACTTAGAGGGGGATGCTCTATGTATAGAATATTAAAAGAAGTTATGGGGTGGAGTGAAGATATTCTAGGATATTATGCAGAATGGTAGAATGTGTGCATGTTCGTGCATGTGCACATGCCTAACATAATTATTTGTTCGTTTGTAAAGAGTCTATACTTGCAAACAGTGAAACAGTTGGGAAACTGACGATGATATAAGTTCGTTTTGCAAAACTGAACACAGGTGTCATAATTCTAAGAATATTTTGTGTATGTCGTGAGAGTTATCTTACATAATTATTTGTTTGTTTACAAAGAGTCATACTTATAGACAGTGAAACAGTTGTGAAGCTTGATGGTGTAAGTTTGCTTAATAGAACTTTACCTGTTCTCATAGTTCTAAAAACATTTATGGGTAGAAATGGCTGTTGTGTTAACTGGCTATTGACAAAACCAGTCTCATAGTATAGGCATACACTGATATTGTGCTTACACAATTATAGGAATGTGCAAGCTAGTGTCAGATCCTCGCCATCAGCAGAAACTTGTCATCTCCTTGAAATGTCTAAAATGCCAACATCAAAAGAAGTAACTTACAAAAAACATTATCTTCGATTGTTATGGATTTTGAACAAAAAAAAGGTGGCTCACAAACCTTAGATTTTCTCTGTAGTTATTGATTTAACATTATCTTCTCTGTGTTTCCCTTTGCCTATGGCCTTTTTTAAAAATAACTTCATCTTATAGAAGCATAATTATGAAATACTTGTACTTAAAGAGTGGAGCAATATGTGCATTTGGCTGTGTGGCGCTCCAACTGTGCTCCAAGTATATTTCTTTGTCGAATAGCGCTTAATGTAGCAAAATTGTGATGCTTGTTGCTTTGTTTCATCAGTAGGTAAGTATACATCATATACATATGCACTTTGTTATCCTTCTCCAGGAGTTTACTTCTTTGCATGTTTGGCTTTGTGGATGCTATCCTCTGTTATGTCATCTCCTGAATTGCTTCTTTCTTGCTTTCTTTCCAATCTACCTTTGCTGAAACTTATTAGATCACAACTCATGATACCTTTTGTTATGCTTCAATATTGCAGGGCCAGCTCACTAAACCTATACCAAAAAATGCACCTTCTTCTAGTCGTCTTGGTTCTGTTATTGAGAAAATAGAGCAACTTTATGTGGTATGTAAAGTTCCTTGTACTTTGTCTCTTTACTTTGTTGATAATGTTACAAAGATTGATGAGGTTCTGATATTCATTGCTTTTATTTGGTAGAAACATTTATTAGATGATTTCACTTTTAGTTTCCCAAGCCTCTTTATTTATGTGCGCAAGAAAAATTACTTTCCACAGATAGCATTCTAATTACTAACAAGCCAACAAAGATCTCTTGGAACTAATTTTCTGCTTATACAGCTTTAGGATCAAATGCACGTACAATAATCCTCTTTTTTCCTTTTAGTTTGACAGGCAAAGCATTCCCTGCCTTATCACCTGTTAGAATTCTCTTTTAGTTTCGAAAATTTTCTCTTATTAATGAGTAGAATCAAAACATCTTTAGAGTTATTTTCCTTTCTTTCTAGATCTTAAGATTAATTACAATTCAGAAAAACTGGACAGTTTTTCATTCATATGTAGATTGTTTTATTACTATATGGCTAATTAATTCTGATGCTTTTTGGCCGTTTGGTTTAGTATTATAACACAACTACTCAACCAAGCTTCAAGCTTTGGTAGCAGTACGCCATTAACCCATTATATGACTAATTAATGTAACAGCACAAGTAATCTTGCAATTTGTGTTGAATCCATCCTTTTCTTTATTATTTTCAAGGATCAAGCAATTATAGTTTTAGACAGGTGAATACGAGAGCATCTGACTGCTTATATTTGCTGTTAGGATAAATGCAGTTTTCTATTTCTTTTTCTGTAACTTGTACTTGGTCACAGAAAAAAAAAGAATAATGCATTGCTAACTTAGCTAACTATGGTCAGTTCTAAGCACGTATAAAGGAGGGTGGTTGCAGTAGGTTAACAACCAGGGTAAAAGTTTTTGTCACATCTTAATTATAACTTGTGCTTGGTATTGTCAATGCCTGAAAATCTAATTTGAGGTGTGACGCCTTGTTTTGACAATTTACTTTTTTCAGGGTAATCAGAGTAGTGATGAGGAAGAACTTGATGGTGCTCCTGATGAAGATCATTATGACACCAAGGATTCTTTCATAGATGATACCGAACTGGTTGGTAACATGGTTATAATGAAATGATAATAGTGATGGTAACTACAATATGAGTCTAATATTGACAGTGAATGAAATATCATCATCACCATCATCAATATTTTGGTCTTACTATGTTAACTTGGAGATTGAAATGACTGGTGAAGAGCTTCATTAAAAATATTGTTACTATCGCTTCTTTTACTGAGTTGGTTTCCGTTAGATGTAGTGATTTTAGCAGGATCTTTTGCTTTAAACGTTTTATGCGAACTTCTACCTTGTTGAATATGTTCAGCTCAAGACCAAGACTGCTCTTTTACACATAAATAATATGCCCAATAATATAAGCTATCTGATGCAGTTGAGGGAAAAAATACTTTGGTCCTGCTATGTGTTAGTTTGTAATCATTAGTAATTTAGAAATTTTATTGTTATTTATGAAATCTCTTATTTAGGTTATTTAGCATTTATTGGAATTGGAATCAGGGTTTTGTTTATGGTTGTTTTTATTATTGAAGCTTCTCTGTCCCTTTATAGAGCACCTTACTGTGTATATCAAGGGGCAGCTATTGTGATGATTGACTTGATATTGAAATCTGGGATATGTTAGATATTTCATTTTCCATTGTAATCTTTTCCTACACCACTAGTCCCTTATTATTGATTTTATTTTACTGGTGCCATATTATTTCAGTTACTTTTTTTTCCATGAAAACACTTCTTATGTGGCAAAAGTTGGTTGTTAACTACTCATGTGAAATATTATTCCTTTCCATTAACTTGTTATAACCTTGACCCTGGTATTTCACAGGATGAGTATTTTGAAGTTTATGAGTCAACTACCAAACATAATGGATTCTTTGTGAATAAGGGAAAATTAGAACACATGTGAGTTCTTGTGAACTCTTATTGTTTACTCTGTCTTGTTATAGTTCTGTCCTTTGTATTCCCTTTCTGCCTGAGTGTAATTGGGATCACATGATGACATATAGCTAAAATTTTGATGATTAGTTTTTCTGTAAACCACCTATAAACTTTACATAAACCAAGCAATAAAATATCGTAACATATCCCAGGGCGATGTACTCCAGGATATGTTATTATGTAATTTTGACGACAACTTGGATCCATCTTTACATAAACCTCTTATAAACTCTTTTTGAGTGGTAATCTCTAACGCATAAACATAATGCCTGAACACAACTTGGGTGTGGTCTTCTGATATATGCAGTAAAACAGGAATGTCAAAATATGCTTTGTCAAATCATCACCCGTGCCAATGAGCCTGCAGAAATCCCCCTTTGGTTTGAGCCTCTCCCTTGTAACCTAAAAGAAAAAACCCATCACCTGTATTCCTGTAAAAAACTTAATTCTTCCTTTCAGCTAAGCGTGACAGATGGACGAGAAACACCCATCTAACTGGTGAACATGTGCATACTTATTTAATTGCTTATTTAACATGTGCATACTTATTTAATTGCTTGTGATATGGAGAAGAAGAAGAGAAGCGTTCTGGTTTAGGTATGAGCTATGAGTTGGAATACTGTCCTTGTATGTTCTGGATTGTAGAATAAATAGTAACATGCCTTTTCTATAATTGGAAAATGTTGAACAAAGATGGCCAAAACGCTTAGTGCCCAAATATATATGGGAATAGAATAAGAACTGGAGTAGATAATACTTGTTAACGTAGGTACTGTTATATTCTGAAAACCAAAAAAATCAACACATCAGGCTTAAATTATGGACTGATATTGGTGACTAGTATTAATGGGTCTTCTCTGTATTTGAAGCATGTTAAATAAGAGCTTACGATGAGAGAAGGAAGGAGCATACACTTGCATGTGAAGAATACATTTATAGTCCACTTACTGATTTTGATAGTTGCTTGCTGCCATCCTGTTCTTCCTCTTTGTGTTTGGCCAAATGGCACGTCGTGGTACTTCAAGTAGTTTCTTCATTTGACCATTAACATGATTTCATTTCCTCTTCAATGCCAGGAATAGACCAATCTCATCCAGTCACTTCCAGCCGAAGAAAAGAAAGAATAATATGCAAAAAGCTAGAGAAGAGAAGGATGGTGATTGCGTTAGAGATAAACATGCAAAATTAGGTCAAGGAAGGATGAATGTGGCTACAGGGAATATACCAATGGATGAACCGTTTCCAACCAACACTCAGAATTTAGCTGTTAATGGTGAACATCATCATGATGGGAAACTGCATTCATTGATGCACCCCATATTTTCTGACAAAAAAGTTGCTGGTACTGATATAAGATCTGAATATTCTTCATATCCAGGAATCACAAACAGGGATGATTCCATCTCCAACACAGGACAGATTGACACTGAAAAACAGATGAATGGAGTCCTCCAGCCTGGGAATTTAGGTAGAATTGTGAAAGATACAAGTGAATTATCTAGAGTTGCATATCAAAAGTATCAAGAAAACAATGCTCCTGGCCAATCTGCGCCTCAATCCAAAAGATTAGCCAGTGAAACAAGTTCCTCTCCCAAAGTTTCTCCCAGGAACAAGAAGGGAAGACATGAACTGCCTGACCTGAATCTTCCTCATTATCCAGTACAAGCTGAAAAGGTAATAAGTAGTGGTACTCATCAGAAATCTCAGTACAAAAGTATCTATCAAACCTTTTGTTTTGCAATTGCTGGGTGATTTCTTTGAAAAAGTTATAGTGTGATTTGGCTGCTGAATACTGGTCATTAGCAGGATAGTGCTTTGACATTTAATTAAATAAGCAACAAGAGCTTGCTTTTATTATGATCACCTACAATAAGAGACTAGAGAACTTGCAAAGAACCTACAAACTTAAGTAATGAGTTTGTGTTGTTTAATAATTTAATTTGCACAAAAAACCTTTCCAAGTTTCAATTTTTTCTGTGAATACAGTACTCAAAGTGATGTTTTATCTTCAAAAAAGATGATTTATATGATTGATGTCTGTCAATTATCATTTTTTGGTTGGATTGGAGATTACCAATACAACTAAAGCTGTTGCAATAGTAAAAGCATTGGTCTTTCTTCGTAGCATATGTAGGTATCCCTTTCACTACCCAGCTTGGGGACGGGGAGATAGTTGGACTATGCACTATAAGATCGCTTTGTTTGTTTGTTTCTTTTCTTTTTTTTTCTTTTTGTTTTTCAGACAGTCTATTTTATAAAGGGGGCATGGAACTGAGTATTTGAGTTCTCAATTGCATGTAAATTGTCTCTTTTCTCTCTCATCCCTTGTGTAGAGGTGTTGCTCCCTTCCTTGCACGCTCAAGACACGTCATTTTCTGTTATAAGATCTTAAGATGTGTGTGCAGTTCTTATGGCATATAATTTTTTGCCTATTTGCAATATATCATTGAAATTAAACTCTTTTTTGTTTTATTTTGCAGAAAACTGCCACCATGCATCCAAAGGATGTTTCTAGCTTGCAGCCAAAGGGCAGTATGGTTGAAAGAGCCATCAGGGATTTGGAGAAAGTAGTTGCAGAATGTGAGTTAGCCAATTTTGCAAGCAAATTTGGATTCTTAAACAATGATCATTATTTTCCTGTCTGAAAATATAAAAAATGCTTTATTTACAGCTAGGCCACGGAATACTGATGCTCAGGATGCTGATACTTCATCGATGTCTATCAAAAGAAGATTGCCATTTGAAGTGAAGCAGAAGCTTGCTAAAGTTGCCAGACTAGCGGTAACGGAAAGCATTTTCCTATTTTTCATATGTGAATCTTTACACATGTGCATGTGCGCACACACACAGAGCATGTGTATGATCTTCAAATTAATTATTTCTCTGGTATCTGCAGCAGTCAAGCCAAGGAAAAATATCAGAGGAATTAATCGGTCACCTTATGACCATTCTTGGGCATTTAATTCAGCTGAGGACACTGAAGGTATTCAGTTTTGTCACAATTGTATTAATAGTTGATCAAAACAGATTAGAGGTTTTCAATGATCAATGTAACTTGTTGTCAATACCAGTGTTGATTATCTTGGATCAACCTAAGATGGAATAAAGTGATATTTAATCCTGGAAAATTGTACATTGTAATTTAAAGATTTTCTTATGCTCTTCTTTAATCTAATTTTGTGTGGAGAACCTGATCTATCCTTCCTCTTCCTCCCCTCCCTATTTTTTTTGTACAGAAAAATCTGAGAGAGATGGTTGAAACGGGACTAACAGCGAAGCAAGAGAAAGCTGACAGATTCCAGAAGATTAAAAAGGAGGTCATGGAGATGATAGAACTAAAGGTTTCCAACATTCTCAAGTGTTCTTTCTAATTTAAGTAAAGTTCATTTTCTCTGAAACCAAATATGATTGAGATTTCAATCTGACATATGTATGTTAGCAACACAACAAGAAGACTAGTTGTATTTGTTACTTCCTCTCTGTGATAATTGCTGGACTTCTAATAAATTTGCTTTACTCTCAACATAATCTGGAAAAGTAAACTGAAAACAGCACCATCTTGTACACTAATTGGTAGTGTAATGGAATGTAGTTAGTATAATGGAGAGAGGAATGATCATCACTTTTTCCATTATTGGATTACTTTGCATTCCACTAGGTATACATACAAAAAGACTTGAGTAGTAATCAAAAGTTTAGTAGTTCACTTTTTTCTAGTGATGTTCCAGAGGAAACTCATTATTGTATGCTTTAATGTTGCTACTTATGATAAAACAGTTATTTAAACAAAGAGATAAAGCAGTTGTTGACTTTCAGAAAGGTATTATTCATGGAGAAAAAGGAACCATCAATAGGAAGTATGTTATGGATGATAAGATGGAAGATAAGATATGTGATCTTTATGACCTATTTGTTCAGGTAACTACGACATGTTATTTACATGGTTTCTTGTAGGAAAATTTAATAGTTTGTTGCTCTGTTTTATTGATGTTAGTGCTTAATGTTTTCTAGGGGATGGATGAAGACAAAGGTCCGCAAATTAGAAAGTTATATGCTGAGGTACTCATTGTAGCCATGCCCTTTGGTTTTTAATCTCTCCCTGAAAGTTTTATCTTGCTGGGAAATTAAGGACTTGAGATTCAACACACACCACCACGAACAATGGTGTTTAATGGAAAGAAAAATAACACAGATAAATAAAGACTGAACTCACAAGATTTAACATGGTTCGACAAAATCCTACCTATTCCTCGGACCTGAGAGTACCCTTTTTTACTATATGAGAGAAAAATTAGTGCAAGGATATGATTGTGATTTTTATACCCAAAACCCAATTCCAAACTCCCTTCTACACCCACTCTTACACACAAAGAAAACCCCTCAATCCTTGTGATTTTTACACTTTAAAACTACTCATCTTTGTATCTATTTATAATGGTCAAACACTTGATGAACAAGAAAGGAACAAACTTGGTGACTAGTCCACTCTTCCTTGATCCTCACTCCATTAACTTGGCCACTACTCATGCGAAAAATAACCCACGCCCCAACATATCTTATTATTTGTTAATATCTGGTTTGCATTATCCATGTCTGAGAGTTTATAATTTTATGTTATCAGCCTTTTCAATTAACGAAAGACAAATTTCATCTCTATGAAGAGGTCTTTTTGATAGAGATTGAGTACCGTTATTGACTGAAATTTGGAAACATTGAAAACTTAACGGGAATACGATAAATAAAGAAGCAAAATATATTTGGGGCATATGATCAGTCTGTTTTTTTTCCATGTTTCTATTATGAACTCTTTTAAATATTTTATTCCATTCAGGTTGCAGAAATGTGGCCAAATGGAGCTATGGACAACCATGGGATAAAAATTGCTATTTGTAGGGCAAAGGAGCGTAGAAGGATATTCTACAATAATGAGAAGGCAAGAACATGCTTCTTCTTTTTATTCTTGTAACACTCAATAATGAGATTAAATATCGATTGCTGTTAATATTTGAATAATAACTTGATAAAAACCTATTCATGATTTCACAGTCCTTGTCTTAATTTACTTTTAACACCATTTTGCTCTCCATGTCTTCTTTCCTAAAAGAAGAAATGGTGAGAATTTGTTGCGTAGTTTAAAAACCAGACAAGAAAATAAAAAGATATGACGTGAATATGAGACTGTGATTTGGAATCCTTGCAGTAGAATTACCTATGAACCAAATCTGCCTGACCAAATTCAAAGCATTTGTAGGTTTGATTAGGAAGATACCAAATCCTTTCCTCCACCAATGGCAACACAGGTTTCATATTACTAAATTGTGTTAAAATCTTTCTAATTTCTGAAGTCAAGTTTCTCCAAAGAGTTCTTTGATTTTGCTAAAACAAAATCAAAGAGAGCAACATATTAGACATGTTTCTTTCAACAATTTGATGTTAATGGTGTTCAGGAAGAAGTTGGGTTTTTAGATAATAGTTGCACAACTTTGGAAGGTTGGTGATCACTCCTTTGATAAATAAATAAATAAAGAATCCAAGCATTTTTTTTCTTTCTTTTTATCAATCTTGGAACTTTGATATAGTAATTTAAGTTTTCTTAAGGAGGTGTGTGCAAGAATTGATTTAGAGTGGTATTTCAGTGCATGAAGATTTTCTATATCTGAATTGGAGAATGTTTTGGTTTTGAGGTCTCATTGGATAATATTTTTAATAGTTTTTCCACCTAGGCTAATGATGTTCATCTTAGAGTTGAAAGAAGTTCCTAGATGCAGTGTATTTTGATCATGGTTCGAAGGATGGAATTAAAATGGCTTCTGTTACAAAGCTATCTGGAACCTTTTTCTACATGCGTTGAACTTTTCAGTATCTTTATTTTAGCGTCTTGGAAGTTCAACAGTATTAAAAATTTTGCATAGACCATAACTACGTAGATCCAAGGTACGAGTGCTTTTAATTCAATTTGAAAAATCTCTGCTCATAATTTCATTCCCTTGTGCAGTCTTTGATTAGAACTTGAGCATATCTATAGAAATTATGTCTCTATATGTTCATCATAATGATTACCAGCACTGTCACCATCACTGAAGTCACATTCCATCTGGACTGTTGTCTCTAGGACTGGATGCAATCTAGGTTAAATTAGCTTGTTAATGAACTTTATGCGTAAGTATAATTAACAATTGTATTGATAAAAGTGGTGAAATAACTATACCGTGGTTTACATGTCTGGATGTAATTGCATAGCACAGTGGTTGAAGTCTTCAGTTTGAGAGTAGCTGCTTTATGCCAGGTTCATTTATTAGTTCACTATACTATCTTGGACCTTCTAAAATGGGCTTTTTGGAAGGAGCGTGCCAATGAATTCCTCACTTCATCTTTTCTTTCATTATTTTTTCTTCCTGATGAAGCGGGTGCTTACAAGACTCTGATCTATGTCCTTGTATTTGCAAGCCATGAGCTTACCAGTCAATTAAATAATGACACGCACACATGGAGAATACACTGTTTATACTATGATTGACTTGATTGGTATCTGTGATGTTCAGGTTCAAGAGAAAGCGAGGATAGAAAGGTTGTCCAGGCAGTGGAAGGGAAATAATGTTGGTGGTAAAGCAACTTCAAATGCTCGAGCAAAATGTGAGCAAGGAGGAGTCAGTGCCTCAGCAGCCATTGCTCAGTACCTTTCTGGACCTGCAAGACCTATCCCTTCATTTTTAAAAAGCCGCAGTGATGATCCTCCTAAACAAGAGAAGCTTGAGAAAATGACATTTCCTATGTTGAAAGAACACATGAAGCAGCAAAAGCGGGAGTTTGATCGTGGGTTAAAGAAATCTTCTCCAAAAGTGGACAGGAAATCTCACATGTCTCATATGCAGGATGTTGGGCTGCAAGATGGTAATTGCGTAATTAATAAGTAGGCCATATAGTTATCTTGCTTTTTAGGGAAGTTATGCTTAGATAGAGCTAGCAGAAAACTAATGTCTTTGGCAGATTAGGCAACTGATATTAGTACTCTGGTATTTTGAACATTTTGCAGGAAGAGGGATCTTTGCTTAAGCACCTTTAGGAAATAATAATTTTATCAGTCCATAAAACTCTATATACATGCATGTCTGATTAGGGAACTATACCTTGAACCTTTTAGAGGAATCGGAATCTTTATTTTGGAAGCTGTAGGAAATAATAATTACAGTTCATCAATGGTTTTATTTTTGATGGTTTGTAACAGTGTAATGCTTGGTTATAGCTATAGGCGGATCGTGCTCCTTCATACCCTAGGATTGTGATCATAGGATAAGTTTTTATCTGTTCTTTGTATGTGCTATAACTCGGCAGCTTGGAGGTGCATAATGTTTTTTAGGCACTTAAAGTTGAATTTTTTCATCAAATAGAACTATTTACCACAAAAATTAATCATTTTGGTCATAAAAATCTGTGTCAATAATATTTTTTTCTCTACCGTTAGGATACGACAACTCTTTCTCTTATATCTCAAATCAAGGATTAAAAAATAAAAAAAATAAAATTTTGAATCAAAATTGATTTTTGTTGAAACTTAGAGAAAAAAAAAGGGATCCAATTGTTATAATTAGTAAAGAATAAAAACTAAGTTGGATATTTCACAAAAATTCAAAAATATCACCTATCTTCTCAGTGTGTTTTATTTTAGTTATATGTCTTTTAATCACATCATTTCTTAACAATTTTAGCAAAATTAGCCTTCATATACACCCTTAAAAGGGCAAAATTAAAAGGAGAAAAAAGGGGACGGGAAAAAAAAAAAACTCATAGGCGTAATGATTTGATAGCTGCAATGAGTGTGAGTCAACCTTGTGTGAAGAAATATATTTCTCTGCTTCTTTTAGTGTTTTGTATGATAAAATAGCTGCTTTGTGTTGAATATTTAAGGGATAATTATAAAAATCCTCATATAAATTTTACTTTCCTTTTATATTTTTTAAAATTACATTTTATATCTTGGATCAAACAAAAAACCTAAATGGGTTTGGTCTACTGGAAAGCAAGCTAGTCCTATAAATAGAGTGGACGCTGCTTAAATACTTTAGCGAGATCTCAAGTTCGAACCTTATCTTGTGAAAAACACATTTTAAAAAAGTATTATACCCAAGTTGCTCTTGGCATGGAATGATAGCTCACAAAGCCTCCATTTGTATTACCAAAAAAAGAATAATCAAATAAAATGCAAGGATGTAAATTATTATTGAATATATAAACTACATGATAGAAATTATAATTTATAAAATTACAAAGAAAAAATAAAATTCAAATCAAACTATAAAAGAGTTTTTGTAATTATTCCAATTTTTAATTATAAAATATATTAACAACCCGTATTAAAAGTAGAAGACATGTTAAAGATTGAAGGACACACATTTAAAACATATCAGAAACAATCTATAAGATATAATACAAATTGAGATATTTACCCTATAGTTAAGGAAACATATTCGAACATATTAATTATTAAACTAGTTAATTAGAGAAAGTGGAACACATAGTGTGGGGTTAAGGGCAACCTGATTTTTATTAAAAAAATATTTTTATTAAAAAATATTTTTAAATTATTTTAATATGTTAATATCAAAAATAAATTTTTAAAAAATAAAAAATATATTATTAATATTATATGTCGTAAATAAGATTTTCTATTCCCGTGATTAAACAACTAGCTTAAGAGAGTAGTGAGTAAAATGAGATATTACAAAACATATATGATGAATATTGCAGACTCAATCAAAGCAATATATATTATCTCGCATGCATAAAGAGTATACGAGTGAGCAAAGTCTTTACGTATTTGCTAGTTTCCTTCAATAAAGTAGATTCGAGTCTTTTATGAATTCAATTTAATTATTAGTTTGGATAAGGGGGTATGGCTGCATTTCTTTATTTTCTTTAGTTTGCGTCAAATTTCTTGTATTTGTTAAACTTGTATCAGTCGTCAAAGTTCAAATATCATACCATACAGGTGTGGACTTGCTAATGATCCCAAGAACAGAAGAAGAAGAAGAAGAAGATCATCATCTCTACAATACATTAATGGAAACAAAATCTTGTAGGTTAAATGTGGGCTATGAGAGCCAGAAGCCCAAAATAATTCACTATTTCAAACTCCACGCGCCATTCAAAGACCAACCCTACCCCTTTCAAAGAAGGCCAAGAGTGAAGAGACATCAGAAGTAGAGTATTCTTTGCTGCTCTGTAAGAAAGACAGAGAGAGTGTGTGAAATCAGAGAAATGTCAGGAAGAGGAGGAAAGAGAGCAGCAGCGGCAAGGGAGGAGGGAGAGGGCGGGGCTGATGACAACCTTGCTCAACAACAACCGCCGGCTAAGAAATCTGCCAAGCCTGACAACTCCTCTGATAATTCTGATGACATCGTTGTTTGTGAAGTAGGTCTCTACCCTTTTGGTATATTTGTGTTACGTGTTTAGGGCTTTGAAAATAATGACGGGTTCCTTTTGTTTTGTGCAGATAGGGAGGAATAGGAGAGTGACAGTGAGGAACTAGAGAGGAAAGATCAATGTTGATATCCTTGAGTTTTATCCCAAAGATGGCAATCTTCTCCCTGGCAAAAAAGGTTTAATTTTTTCACCTCCTCTTTTTGTATATTTTGTTTGTGTTTGTTTGTGGTGTTTCTTTGGGGTGAGTTCTTTTGTTATAGGGTTTTAAGATTAGATGTCTGTGTATATGCTTTTTTTTTTTTGCTGGGTTCTACTTGTGAAAGAAAAGGAGAAAACTTATTAGGGTTTGTGAAGTTGGGGATTATCATAAAGTGTAATTTTAGGGTGCGGTATATCTAGGTTTTGAAGTAAAATACTACTGTCAACGAAGTCGAGGAAAAGTAACTAGGGTAGTTTCATTTGGTTTTTGAAGTATCATTGTTTAGTTCATGGACAAGAAGACTGGAAATTGAGAGAAGGTGTTTGTTTGCTCTTTACCTGTCTTTACTAATGTATGGATCAGTTTGATAAAGAAAATCTATGAATTTCTGTAGAATTGGATGTGATGTGCTATTGTGTTTAAGGTGGAAATGATTGGATTCAATAGTGTAGCCACTCCTGTATATCTAGGAAAACATAAAGATGGCATTTAGTTTGAAGAGGCTGGGAGGAATATTTTTTTCCTTTTATGATTTTGAAGGAGCTAAAATGGATTCTGCACCTTTCAAGCATGATATCAGTGTCAAAATTCCTGTCTCAAGTCTTGTTCCCAAACCTTTTAGATGGCTGAGGCTGGGGATAAAGATTGTGCTCGAAGTTCTTGTTTACATACAACAATGACGATATTTCTTGGAATATTGTCTCTTAGAAACATGCACGGTTGAGAACTTGAGGCTTTTCATTAGTCGAGGCTGAGATGGATAGATATTCACATGATCACAGATGAGTAAGGGATCATTGAATACCGGTAATTTTGATGTGAATTCTCTTCATGCTCTACCTTTTCAGAAGGTTCATCGTAATGGGAGGAAGAGTGGCTTCTCTTGGAGAGCCGTTTGGAAGACCAAATTTCATTCTAGAGTGTTCATTTTTGCTTGGGATGTTACTTGGGGTGAGGTTTTGTAATTGATAATTATCAAAACAGGGGGAAAACTTGGTACATCACTGTACTTCTGTAAGAAAGAGGCTGAATACAGCATTTGCTTGTTTCTGTGTTGATTCTGGACAAGAATCTTATGGGCATCAGTGTATGCCTGTACAGAGCTGCAAATGTTGCATGGAATGGAACATGTCAGGTGATTTAAATATTGAGCTGGATGCTTAGACTTGGGTGAACTTTTTCAGGAGAAGGCCTTGACAAGTTAACAAATTTCTTTGGACTTGCTTTGAGAAAGTTTGTGAGTTGCCTTTAGGTTGAATAGGTGATCTTTTTGGCTTATGCAAGGTTAAGCGTTAATAAGCTTGCTAGCTGCTACTTTGGGTCGTGGGCTGTAACCTGGCTAGACAGGAGGCCTCTTGACTTAGATCACTAGTTTGATTTAAGGATGGCAATTCCCATTGTTTTTCGAGTTGTACAAAGCTAGTCAGCAAATTGCCCATTGGCATTTTTCTCTCTAGTATCAAGGAAAAGCATTTTTTTATATTTTTTTTTTGTGATAGGACATGGGCATGTATAGGAACCTTTTTTTCCGTTCTCTTCAGAGATGAGCCACATGATGATTGTCCGGGAAACCAAATAGGTGAACACATATACATGCCTCAACCAATAGTTTCAAATGGAACAATTTTGTTTCTTCCAGCATTGCTCAGGCAATCGATTAAAAAGAAATTTGTTATTGCAATCTTCTGATTGCACACCTGAATTGAGTCCTTCTAGTCAACACATGTTGGGGTTTTTTTTTTTTAGTTAGAATTGGAGATAAAGACACAACAATTTGTGGGACTAAAGCTACAACCGATGTTTTTTACTAACTCATTGATGCCAGTGGTGAACTTCACCAAATTTCTCCTTCAGAATATAGAAAATAAACTCACTTCCTTGCTATATCCACTGAGTGATTAAATAGTGAAAGCCATATGGATCCCTTTCTCCCTCTTTTCAGTAAATAAGAGATCTTGAAATCTTTTACAATTAGTGATATTAATCAGAGCTTTCTCTTTTGCTTTCATTTATGTTGTTTATAATCTCCATGTTGATTTTCTTGCTAGCCTTTTAATCTTTCAGGAGCCTTAAAATGACCGATATGCATATTGAATAATGGAGCTCTAGGTTTCTGAATGATGTTGCTTGGCTAATTTGTTATGACGAGTAGGACATTTTTTATGCTGGTATATGTGCATTTTTCCTGTTGTAACTTCTCCCCTGAAGATCTTTAGCCGTTTGTAAACAGTGCATCACTTGTTTTGCATGTATAGATTGGTCTTGTTCTACAAGCCTGAGAGTTAAAGAGTAGAATTTGGTGTGGATGTCTGAGCTTTTAAGCTCCTAGGTTGGGGAATGGGAAAATGGATCCCTCCTCTTCCTTGTTATCTTTTCTACTTTTACACCTTCTAATGTTCCTGACAACTATGGACATGTGTTTAATTCCAGGTATTACATTATCGCGGGAGCAGGTACATCTCTCAAACTTAATGCTGTCTTTGGCATCTTTCTAATGGTTTATGGATTTGGAAGCAATTTAGTCATTTTAACATAATTTTGTTCATTCTCAGTGGAACATGCTTCGAGATCATGTGGAAGAAATTGACAAGGCACTTGGTCATTCGTAGGGCATCAATTGACATGGATACTTTTGTTGATTGCTAATGAATGGTAGTCCAGGATATTAGGATGTTTTGTTTTGGTCTTGGTTTCAAGAAACTGGAATGGCGTTTGTAGATATGTTTTTTTTTTTCCTTTTAGATTTGCTGGGGGTTGGTTGATTTTCTGTAGGTCACGGTGTGCAAATGGCATCTCGGAAACCCCAAGCGCTGCAGCACAATTACTAGCTTAATGACAGTGCAAACCCTTTTGTTCGGAGGCCTCTCCCAGCAATATGAATTAATGGCCCAAACTTTCTACCCGCCCTTCCTCTTGATTTAGTTTACGGCATCATGAGTTGGAGTATATTGCTTTAGTATTGGAGTAATAATTTACTCAGTTAAATATGGTAAATATTGCTTTGTTGGTTTTGGCATTCTGTTTCTTGGAAAAAGAAGAGCTACTGTGAGATTTCATATTATGAACTCACTGTTACTAAAAGAACCACATGAACAGTTGATTGGATAAATAAAATCGTCCAATGATTTATCTGTCAATTCATTCTGATCATAGTGAAAAAATGATCACCCACCATTGTTGGATTACATAAAAGCTGAGAGGCTTGTGCTGTGCAAGCTAAGTCCGAAGTAGAAATGAGATCGAGTTGGGAACTTCATGTATAAACTAGGGATCTTGTAAGTGCAATGGTGGGTACGTCAACGTTCCAGCCAGGATTTTAAGAATCTTGGTGAGAAGTTATATTGTCAGGACTAGTCCAGTTGGAGAGTTTTGCCATCTCATGTCAATTTAATCAATGCTCACTTCGAGATTTGCCTAATCAGCTGAAAGGCTTGCAAAGTTATCTTACCTAGCTTCTAGGCCTGCCAAAAGAGAAAAAAAACCCAGAAAGCAGAGACAAAAAAGGCCTCTAAAAAGAGCACAGGATGGGAGTCCCTGCCCTGTCTTTGTAACCACCACACCTCCCGCAAATAGCCCCAAATTCACAATCCTCTTGGTTTAATAGACCGTAGCTCTTGTTTATAAATACAGCTTTTACTGGCCGGGGGTTAAGGCGCTCCCTTTTTCTAGCCCTCTCAGAGAGACTGGGGTAGGAAAATAGCATGAGAGCGTGGAAAAGGAGATTCATTTTGAAAGTTAGCTAAGCTAGCAATGCTTTGTGAGATATAGGAGATGACCTATAATTCTCCCAAACATTTATGCCTGACCAGTTTTTAAGTGGCTTTTAATTTAGTTTGAATCAATGTTAAAGATTGCTTGAAGTTCTGCGACTTCAACCATGGTTGACCTTTTCCTCTGTTGTCTCCATTCATTTTTATGCAAGCTCTAAACGCTTTTGCATTTCAAACGTAACTGTCTCACCTTCAAATATAATTTTTGAGGTCCAGAGATGTAGCGTTGAGATTCTCAAGTTCATCTGCTACCTGCTTCACATTCTTCGGCCTTCTATACAGAGGCAAAGTTACTGAAAGGAAGTGATTCTGTTGAGAGAATGTTCCATTCTCGGCATATTCATATAGCAGAGCTGGAAATTAATTTCAAGCCAGCATTCTAAGAGCTTCAAGAAACTGTTTGAGCAACCAACTTGCCAGCAATCTTACATTCATTCCTGACATGCTTACTCCAATTATTACTATTAATCTTGCACAGAGTAACGATTGTGTTTCCCATATTAACTTTGTACCACATGCCAATGTTGCTTCAACAGAAACTGTAAGGATCATAACTGTTTGTCACCATCCTCTTCTGCAGATAAGCCCTGGATAATCATGCCCCTTATAGTAGGAAGCAATCAACTCCTCCATTTACAGCTTTCCGCACTCTGAGGCTAATGTCTCTCTTGCTGTGACAGTACTGAATTGAATGACCTACGCACCAAATATATAATATGACTCATTGGATAGACAGAATTACAAGGCCTTAGGATTTTAAGATGAGTATATGTGCTTCTGTATGTGGATGTGGATGTATGCATGTTATATCCATATACAATCAAACCCCCTGATGTGTGTCATGAAGCAAACGACTATGATAAACCATAGGGTTAGATTGTGAGATATGAGTGTGGAAAACGAATTTTCTGGTTTCAATGATATACAATTATCATAAACCATTGTTAACTCAAGGAGACTGAGAAATATACCTCTAAAGTTTGTTGAGTTCAGTTGCAACTTCTACCATCTTTGGCCTTTCCTCCTTTGCAGTCACCATGCATCTGAATGCCAGCTCTAACACAACCTCCCACTTCTGCTGCTCATCGTGCCCTTCTTCGTTTTTTGGAATCTTGGGATCCACAACCTCATTAATGCTATGCCATTTAACAAAATTTTGAAGGTGATCCAATAATAATCCACCTTCCTTATCAACCAAATGAAATAGATCAAAGAGTCTCAATCCTATCAAAAGCTCAAACAGAAGCACACCGAAGTTGTATACATCAAATTCCTGAGTGACTATACCTTCAGTTATATACTCAGGGGACATATATCCCTTGGTCCCCTCAATTTGATTTGTTGGGAATGCTTCACCGTCAATGATTTGAACAGATTGTGAAAAATTGGAAAGCTTGGGAATATGATGTTTATCCAGGAAAATATTTGCAGATTTTATGTTCTTGCTGATAATGGGTATAGAGAGTTCCGTGTGGAGATATGCAACTAGATCAGCTATCTGTCTTGCTATTACTAACCTAATGTGAAAAGAAAAAGGTGCAGGATGGAAGTGAATTTCATCAAAAAGTGTTCCATTCCCCGTGGATTCATAAACTAGAGTTGGAATTGAGGTCTCAAGGCAGTATCCTAAGAGTTTCAAGACATTCTTATGAGAACTCAACTCTGCAGCAAACTTGAATTCATTCTTGACATGCTCACACCAATTCACATTACTAATCTTGTACATGGATATATTTCCATTTTCTGTATTACCTTTGTACCATATGCCAATGTTGCTACAGCAGAAAATGTAATCAGGATGATAATTGTTTGTCATCTTTTTTAGCTCTTCGCCAGAGAAACTTTGGAGAACATGGCACCTGCCCTCATAAGAAGCAATCATTTCCTCCATAAATATCCTTCCATCGTCATAGACTGAGCTATGTCTTTCTGGGAATGTTGCCAGGGACCTGAGGAGCAAACAAGTTAAAGACAACTGAAGAATTATCCAAACCAAGGAACAAAGAGTGGCAAGCATCAGTATCTTATGCAAATGGAAAAATTCCAAAAAAACCCAGTTCCTTGTGGAAAAATCAGGATATGAGAACACAGACAACATTTGATGGTTTGCAAAGAGAATAACTAAGAGATTCAGAACTCGCAAGTTACAAATATGAGAATTTCAATGGAGAAGGTTGTGAAGAGACAAACCTTTCAATTTGCCAAAGTATTTTTGTAACTTCTTCCATAGCCGGTCTCTTATCTTTACTTGTCTCCAGGCATTTCAGAGCAAGCTCCACTGCAGCTTGCCATTGTTGTTGCTCATTAATCCCTCCTCCTGCAAGAATTCTATAGTCCACTACCTCATTAATGCTATGGCATTGAACATGATATTTGAGGCAATTCCCTGCAAAATGACCTTCCATTCTATTCATCCAAAAACGAAAATAGCCTGCTCTTCTAGCAATAAGATTGTAGGGCCGACGCCCTGTTAGAAGCTCAAGTAGTAGAGTACCAAAGCTGTACACATCGAATTTCTCTGTTATTTCACCATGTTCTAAATACTCAGGGGGCAGATATCCTAGCGTCCCTATGATTCTGTCAGTCTTGATTATTTCATCTTCACAGATGTACAAGGATTGCGAGAAATTTGACAATTTGGCAACATTATAATCATCCAGGAAAATATTTAAGGGATTTATACCTCTATGAACGATAGGTCTTGAGAATGCCGTATGAAGATAAGACACTGCATGAGCGATTTCCCTTGCAATCTTTAACCTGCATTTCCATGTCATAGGCTGAGAGTGAAACTCTCCAGTGACATGAATCTGCTCGGAGACATTTCCTCGTTTGACAGATTCATAAACTAAAAGCGGAACTGGGGTCTCAAGACAACATCCTATAAGCCTCAAAAAATTTCTCTGCCTACTCAACTGAGCTGCTATTGCAACATCATTCACAATCTCATTAATAATCTGATTACGCGATGCCTGAACATTTGGATAGCGAGGTATGCAAATAGAGAGAACTCGGCCATCAAGAGAACCTTTGTACCATGTACCAAGGAGATTATAGCTAAGAAAGCAATGAGGAGCGTAGTTGTTTGTTGCTTTCTCAAGCTCTTCAATTGAGAAGTTATGGAAGGGATAATATCTACCATTACTCGAGGAGATTAACTTCTCTTGCAACAAGCTTCCATTCGTAATGAATAATCTCTTTCTTTCAGCAGCCATTGGCAACAACCTGACTACCAAAAAAATCAATGACTGACAGAATAAAATTGTAGTTATAAAACCATGATGAAACTGATCCTTCAAGAAGCCTCTCAATCATGCAATTTTCACAAGTACATGCAAGTTTCTTATCGCAATACTCAAAATTAGTTGTTCATGGCAAGAATTTGTGTCAATGGATCACCACCAATTTTTACATTGCATTTTCTTGCGTTCTGCTGAACATCAATCAGCTAAGCAAACTATTAAGAGAGCCACAACCGTGTTTTGTGAAAGAATCCAACAAAATGGTAGGAAACTGATAAGAATTCCTAAAGACTCGAAAGAAACCAGACATTTCCATGAACAGAAAAGAAACAACATTGAAACTAACAAATCAAAGGAAGACGTAAGAATGGAAAAAAGAATAGTGGGATTCGAAGACAAAGAAAATGATAACAACTTACACTGTTTGTTTGCAAGCTCTTGACAACAAGATCAAGGGTGAAGAAAACGCCCAAGAGGTGCCGAGTTGAGTGGCTGTGGGCTTAACCCGAAGTCAATGGATGGATGAATGTAATCCCAGCCATTTAAATTTGAGTTAATTTCAATTTATCTCCCTAAGGTTTGGGATGAATTCAGATGTTTCTCTCAAGGTTTTTATTATGTCAATTTCCCCCTTTCAATATCAAATAAACTAATAAAAATATTTTTTCCAGTCCCTAAATGTTTAAACTTTGATCAAATAAAACCTTTTACAAATAATTTGACTAGATAAATCTTTACTTATTGAAAAGGTCAAAATAACTCCACTTCTATATTATATTTAAAAATATAAATACAAAAAACATAAAACAAGATAATAGAGCATGTAATAAACTAAGAATTATATGCAAATAGAAGGTTTAAATTATGGAGCTCATATATAAATAAATAAACTACATCACGCTTGAATACTACCATTATCAGGTTTTCTCAAAAATGTCATTGCTTTGTCGGTTCATAAAGGAAGAAGAGAGCTTTCTTGACCATATCTGATGCTCGTTTATTTGTCTAAAGAAAGATTAGGACGGGGCATCATGAGAGTGGAAAATGAATGGTTCTAGCTGCTTAAATTCTTAACCATCTGAAGCAAGCTCAATACATTTTGGCTAGCCTGCGCCTGTGTCTGCATTATAGGGTTGGTGAGGGACAGACCTCAAAGATGTGTCTGAATCTTGTTTCGATTTCCATCGCTGCTGGCCTTAATTTCTATCTGAAGCAAGCTCTAACACAGCTTCGCATTTCTGCTGCTCATCATGCCCATCCTCCTTAATTTCCCAGGATATTGGGATCCGCAACCTCATTATTGACTAATGCAATAACATTTAACAAAAGTTCGAAGGTGAGCCTATAAAAATCCACCTCCAACCAAATGAAATAAATCGAAGAATTTCAATCCTATTGATAATCTCTTTTCTGGTTCTTTGCAAGAACAACATGGATTTGACTGGATTGCATAATGGCATTGATTAAAAGTTTAGCTTGCGTCTGCATGAATGTCCATACTACAAGTGCAGGTGAATTTTAAAGACAGCATATGTTCAACAAAAATACTCAAGCTCCTCGGTATATTGATGCTTATGATTGTTCCTGCTTAAGTTAAAAGTTGTGTGAATTGCCTAAATAGATGATCTGTTTACTTGACTTTGCCAAATGCCAAGCCATTTACCCTCTGATCCTGATATATTTATGTACAAGAATGACTGTCCGTTTGCAGTGGGATATTCAGATATCTGTGTTGAGCACCAAACCCTGCAACAAAACCCATCTGTGTTCGAGGATGATTGGCGTGGTCTTGAAACAAGCACTCAGATTCTCTTATTCTCTTTAGTGTTTAATAATACCCTCCAAAGGAACGCTTCAGATTTTTATGTGATTTCTATCTTGAATGCTTTATATTAACTATAACTGAAGGGGAAGCAATATCCTGAGTGATGTAGCTTATTGAATAATTTTTAATATTTTTAGGTTGACAAGTGACAGGCTCAAACCTGATATCTCTAGGGGGAAGGGGGAAATGGAAGCTGGTTGACCTACAAGCTCGTTGGCGATAACTTCTTTTATTACTGGAGGCTTTGAATGAACTAATGGAAATATGAAAAGTTGCTGCACAGATCATGAGACCTGTTGATTCCCTGAAAAATGTTGCCTGGTTAGAGCTATGAACCCATGGATCTGGAATTGCGTCTATTGCACAAGTTACTCCAGTAAAGTAAAAGATTAATTTGAGGAATAAATGAATTCAAGATCTATGTAAAGAATTGTACTGGACAAAACTACAGTTGACATTATCAACTATGCTTCCACAATGGACATGGAAAATGTAATGGATCTGATATACATCCATGAAGGGCTCAGACCAGGGAGATAACCGATAACTAACTTTACAGGTTATATTTCTACTGGCAGGGAAAGTTCTAGCCATAAGAATGCCTGCGTATGATGCACTTGGCCATTTCCACAGAATACTACAAACCTTACTCAATCTTCCAGGCATAAAGGAAAAGGCAGAATTCTGCTGTTGCTGAGATACTCCTGGTAGAAAAGTACATACTCCCATCACTAGTATCACTCTGCCCACCATAACTGCTGCCATCCTTGTCATCTTCTGGTTCTGGAACCCCTGGTTTGAATATGAACAAGCCATGGCCAGTGCCAGGGGTACTAAACAGCCAATCATGGACATCCCAGAACACTTGCACTGGTTGCCTGCTCAACATCACAGTTTGGTTCCCTCTGAATTTCCACTGTAAATTCATAACATGGATCACAACGATTCCATCTATGCTAATCCACATCTCAGGGTCTCTTGATCCTCCTGTTGAACTCTCTACAATAATATCATGCTCATTTTTCCTTTCGTCGAATTTAGCTCTGGTTGAGAAGGTTTTCCTGTGAAATACATTTTCCTTCTTCAAATATAGGATAGCCTCAACAAGAGCCGGTCTTGCTTTCGTTCTCTTATAAGCCTTTTTCTTGTAATCTCCCAACAATAAAACAACCTCTTCATCTGAAACTATAGCAACATAATAATCGCTAGCCGGCTCAGGACTCCCGGAAAATTTAGCTGATCGGAAATCCCAATGTATATCTACTTGGCACCCTTCAAGCTCAAAAGACTTACCCCCTTTTTTGCTCCAAAAAAGCCAAGGCTTAAGGTCAATCTTGCAACTGTAACAAACTTCACCTTCAAGATTATTGATAATGAGGTTGAGGGTGTGATTCATAAGGTTCTTGCACCAAAAAACTGTGATAGTACGCCAATAACCTGCAACATAAGCATGGTAGGCGCACGTGACAGTACTCTGAGGAGTTTTATTTGTCGATGGATCTTCTGATATTTTTTCTGGGGGTGCAGATGATAAGGAAGCTCCCACTGAGGAGTTTCTCAATGGATATTGGAAAGACATTGTTATGTAAATATTCAAATGGAAGCGAAACTATGATTTCACAGGCATAAGAACGAATGCTAATGCAAGAAAAGCTGTGATCCCATTCTATCCTGCCCTACCACCGTATTTTCTGCCTCTTTTGGATTACATACAAAACTATTGTTCATAACATGAAACAAAATGTTACATGTTACCTTATCAGAAGACTTTCTCAAAAACTGATCAATGGTCCCGATATTGGCAAGATCTGATATTGTGTTGAAGAACCTGATGGTAAAAAACGCAGCTGAATTATATTCCTCTGGAACACTCACTGGCTTCTGATGCTTTTAAAGAACCTGAAAAGGCAACCAAAATGGGGTTTCTACAGCAGGAAAAAGGGATGCAGAAAAGTTTCTGTTGTTGGTTGAAGAAAGAGAAGGAAAGATGGTGACTTGGAAAGCTTTTTTGGTTTATGGAGAAAATGTCTCCAGCCAGCTGCTGTAATCCAAAGCCTTAGCCCCAGAATAGGAGGACTGATTGAAGGGATTGTCACTATCCATCTGTCCTGAATGTTGACCATATATACACATGTTAATGGAAGCATATTTTCATCTTTTGGCATCTATCATTTCACCAACCACGTAATTACCCGTAAAAATTCTGTTATTTTTGGAATATGAGAAGATAAAGAGAACCTAGAAGGACTACAGAGGACAGGTTCTTCTTTTGTTGGCTGCAAAGGCTTTTACAAGTAAATGATGAATGCTTAGGAGATTAATGACATTATAACTCCACCGTTATGTAGGGATTATTAAGTAATAATCTAAAAGTCATGGGGAAAATATTGTTTTTCACTCTATTGTTCACCAGTAAACAAATTATTGTGAATTGTTTTTTTAATCCCTCTTTATTTTTTATACACAAAAATACATCATAAAAGTATATATATATTGGACTCGTGATGAAACAAAGATTAAATAACTACATAACCAACTAGATTTGGACTATAAAATAAACAAGCTGAAAGTCACACCTGAAAAATCTACAGAATAAAATTATTAGGCGGCAAAGACCAGAAAACAAGAAGACACTGCAAAAGCTAAGTTCTATAAAGGATGTGTTCTTATAAGAAATTATAAATATTATGCTTTTATGAAATTTTTAGCTAGTGTAGAGTCGTTGAGTTTTCTAAAACATATACATCTAGTAGAAATTATACATTTTAAATTTTTTTTTAGAGTTCCAAGTAACTCCACTTGATAGATCTAGGGTTATTTAGAGTTTATATGAAGATTACTTAAAAATAAAATGTTTTTTTCGGCTTTAAATAATTGCTTTAAAACTGTGTTATTGCAAACTATATGTCGTTTAAATATCCAATTTATAACGGTAATCCACACCAATTATTAATAAAAATTCTCATCCCTTTTAGTAGTAAGAGATTGCTATATGTTTAAATGCTAGCTTTTTTTTCTTTCTATGTTTTAGGTATTTTTGTATTGTACTCTACATATTTTAGGAAATAAGAATCATAGCTTTTTATTTATAAAAAAAATCTAAAAACCTTATAAATTATAAAATATTAATTTACCTCTTAAATAATATCACATATTATTTTAGGCTAATTTTAAAAACATTTTCAATTAAATCTTTACTTGATTGTTTATAGGTTTAGAATTGTAATTTTCTATATTAATTACATTCTGGTATTTAATTTTTAAAATTTATTTACAATCAAGCCATATC